>JAAUXT010071552.1_pt1 | contig 11601 bp, 10 predicted proteins | sample 7278171 | NCBI WGS metagenome assembly JAAUXT01 (sample SAMN14350112, study PRJNA611818) | marine sediment metagenome | isolation source: surface marine sediment (1.8m) | place: French Polynesia: Moorea | collected 2018-08
GACCCCCCCCCCATGGCCAGACCCCCCCCCTGTGGCCAGACCCCCCCCCCCCAAGGACAGCATGCAAGGATAGTATGACTGGTGGAGGACAAGGAGGACCAGGATTAATTGATAAACAATGAAGAATTGACGACATTACCAATGCTGTAAGGGACTTCGCACTGCAGTTGCCTTGAGCACTGCTTCTTGTTTGTATTTCAGTCTCGGCACCGACGAGAGTGGGTCCCAAAGGCTCGCTTTCCCCCAAACACAAACAATCAGGTACTCTCCAAATTTTGGATGTCAGCTGCTTTTCATCCCTGGTGCACAGTTAGAAAAACATTCAGGCCCACAAGAATGGCACCATGGCCGTCATGGTCGTTGGATCCCAGTCAGGTCCCTTCAGTCCCATTCGTCGTTGGACCCCGCTGGAACGTTGTTGGTTTTGTGCAGTTCCGAATAGCGGCTCAATTCTCAGAGTTCAGCGCCGCAGTTCCTGGATTGTGTCTGTTTGGTGTACTGCGCTGAACGGTGCACTTGGTCAATGACCACATGGCCACTCTTTTACGAGTACTGTATTCTTACCCTGCAGTGTTTACGCTGTGGTCTCAGTACACACTTCTTACAGAAACACACAGTGCGTCCGCGGCCTTTTTATGTCAATGGGCAAAAAATTATTTTCACACATTATTTGCACGCGCATTTGAAACTGTTTACTTCCAGCTTACCTGCACAGTCAAACTGAAAAAAGTTCTTCCTCTGGTTCCTTCAGGTCCGAGCTTGAATTGAAGACAATGTCTGTTCATCCTGAAGTCCCTGCTTATTTAAAGCGCCCCGTCGTAGCGTTAAATCCTCCAGCCGTTTTGTCCATATTCGGGGTGCGCGGATGGAAGCGACGTCACGACGCTCCGTCCGCGACGCGACGCTCCCGATACGAAACCGGAAGTGAGGGGGTGAGGTCACCATGGGAACCACGGCTCGTGACCTCGGGGGCAGAACCGGGGACGGGTTCAAGGACACGCTTCCGTGGACCCGTAGAATCTATTTGCGCGCGAGACAATGATCAAGTGATTTAGAATGAAAAACTTTTTCAAGGACAAATGTGTTCCAATGAAAAGGGAGCATTTTTTTACCCAATTGATGGTCAAGCAATTTTTGAGGGTGGGAGGTCAGGAGGGGGCCCAACCCATGCATCCGCCCCTGATGCATTTGAGTGAATCACAGACATTTTCACACACACTCCCCTTGAGCAATAAATTTGTTACGTGCGAAAGTTAACCTCAGCCGAAAAGTAAGTACCGAGCACTCGACTTGTTTTGCTTGGCTGGTCGCTGAACATCGTAAATTTTGCGCACAAAGGCGGCGTCAAATATTTGCATCGCACACACGCATCGAGTGACTTTGAGCAGCAACGAACAAACTGCACCGAGGAGCAAACTGTACTAACGTGGGGATTTCTCGACTGTTGCTCAGTGACTGTTGACATTGACCATGAAATTTTAGTGTGCAGGTTGGGTTGGACGGGGTCTCTGGTTGGACTGACTCAACAAAGGTGAAAGAAAGAATGGCGTCTACCGTATGTGTCACAGAACGAATTTCCTTCGCTGTCCTGGTGTGAGTACTCCGACCCCATAGCCCCCCCCCCCCCCACTGAGAGAAACGTGGAGACCCTCACTGGTCACATTTCTGTACGTTGTTGAGGTGCCAAATAAGTGTCAATAATCCGTATGGGGTCTCGGGGGGCTTCACACACACACGCACACGAACACACACGCACGCACACGCAGACACGCACACACACACGCACACACACGCACACACACACACGCACACACCACACCACACACATTCCGGGCCCTTGCTTGATGCACCCAGGTCAAACACTGAACTGTAAAGCAGAATAATGTGTTTTTATTTCGTATCAAAATAGACAGGTAGCTTTGAGTATTCACAGATACAAAGATCACAGAATTGGTTGTGCAGTTTAAAGCTGAGTGTGCATCATCAATATGATAAACCCGCCACTCCTGAGCACGTGGCGTCCTCACGTCTGCGTCGTGCGTGACGTCACGGGGTCCTGCGCCGCGTCCCTGGTCAACGTCACGACGGCCTCCGTGCACAGCGTCGTGGGCTCAGCCTGACCACTTCAGGGTGAGGCGCATCAAAGCGCTCTGAGTGTTCTCAGACTGCGTCAGTAGGGAGGTTTAGCGTGTCGTGAGCCGTGTCCTTTCCGCAGGCACAAAAGTCCCAGCAGGTCTGGGATGTGGATGACCAGAACACGAGATAAAATCCTGGATTATCACGTTCTCCTCACAGCTCCCGACTGGTCGTGATGAAGATCAATTTTGATGCACATCTCCCAGCCTTCCCTTCCCACGCGGCTGACCCAGGTCATGCTAAGTCCCCCCAGCATCACGAAGTCTTCTGGTCTCTGACACACCCCATCCTCACAGCTCCTTGAGATCAATGTACATGCCATCACAGAAGGTCGCAGTGAAGGGGACACACGTGAAGTACGAGCACCAGTCGCATTCCCGCACGGGTTCCACGTAGAAGAGTAGGATGAGGATAGTGAAGAGGCACACCGCTATGACAACGCTGACGATGATGATAAGGGCCTTAGCAACGGTGCTGATGGGGTTTCCCATGATGCTCTTGTAGGGGCGGAAGGCCGTCGCGATGCAGAGGCCGAAGATGAAGCCGAAGAGATGCGCCCAGTTGTCAATGGAGGGAAGGATACCTGAGAGGAGAGAAGGGCTGTCAAATAGAGATGAAGGGTGATGGGAGTTGGTGTGTATGTATGTGTGTGTGTGTGTCGTGTTCGTATGTTTCTGTCTATCTGCAGACCAGCTTGTCCACATTGTCCTGTCCCTGAGACATTTGTGTGTCCTGTTGTGTCCTTGGGACATTTTTGTTCATAAGGAAGCTGAACAATTTCCTCAAAAGTGCTTTCAGTGACACAGTGTGTGTGTGTGTGTGCCTGTGTGTGTGCCTGTGTGTGTGCCTGTGTGTGTGCCTGTGTGTGTACACGTGTGTGTACCTTCGTGTACGCGAGAGCATCATGTTGCTGTATTTTGCCTTTGGCTTGTGTGTCTGTATGGTGCGTGTGTGCGTGTGTGTTCGTGTATGCGTGCGCACCAATGACAAACATGACGAGGAGCCAGGCCCCCATGACGAGCAGCGCCTTCCACGGACTGTCGTCCTTCTCGTCCGTGTTCATCCGGAAAATCTCGACGAAGAGCGCGGCGAGGCCCCCGAACAGGGAGCCGGAAGGTCCCGCCTGGAACACCGGGGAAACAGTCACCCCTCGGCCAGCGCATCACGCACGCCAAGGTCACAGCGCATCACGCACGCCAAGGTCACAGCGCACCAAAATGGTTCTCACGTATGTCTATGGTTGTGTTCACACTGAGCTGTGTGTGCACCACCATGATCTCAGATTGGTTCCAACCCCAAAAGTGCTGGTGCATGGTGTGTGATGCGCTGGCATACACAGTGTGGCTGAGGGGTCAGGGGCGAATCTCAGGGCGGGGGCTGGGGACCTGGGGTGTAATAACGCTTGGTTTCTGCAAGACAATTTTTGCATTTGAGGTCAACCCCACCAGGGGGTGGGGCCCGTCTGAAGAACTCCTTGTTGCTCGCTTGATCTTGCTTTTGTGTGGGTTTTGTTGGATGAACCACAAGTGCATGTCTGTGAGGAGACTGGGGTGTGTTCCTCTCCAGGGGGAAATAGAGAACCCACTGCAACCCGTCTGAAACTGCGTGCAAACAATACGAATTGTTGAAACATCACGCAGCACAATTCCTTTCATCAGCGATCTGACACCACATGTGTGAGTGTACCCACCTCCACGTGGTATGGGAGAAAGATGGCGGACCCGAGACTTCCGGCGATGCCGCTGCCGAGGTAGACAACCGTCATGGCGTACCAGCCGATGTTCTTCTCGATGTCCCGCAGAAAGAGCATTTGAAACACAACTGTGATGAGCAGGGACAGGATCCTGCAATGGGAACCGGAAGTGAGGATGTCAGAGACCGGAAGTGAGGATGTCAGAGACCGGAAGTGAAGGTGTCAGAGACAGGAAGTGAGGATGTCAGAGACCAGAAGTGAAGGTGTCAGAGACAGGAAGTGAGGATGTCAGAGACAGGAAATGAGGACGTCAGAGACAGGAAGTGAGGATGTCAGAGACAGGAAGTGAAGATGTCAGAAACAGGAAGTAAGGATGTCAGAGACCAGAAGTAAGGATGTCAGAGACAGGAAGTGAGGATGTCAGAGACAGGAGGTGAGGATGTCAGAGACCGGAAGTGAGGATGTCAGAGACAGGAGGTGAGGATGTCAGAGACAGGAAGTGAGGATGTCAGAGACAGGAAGTGAGGATGTCAGAGACAGGAAGTGAGGATGTCAGAGACAGGAAGTGAGGTTGTTAGAGACAGGAAGTGATGACATTGAATCGTGTTCTCACCCTGCGTGCAGGAACAGGGATGTGAAGAGTCTGTAGAACTGGTCGGGTTTCCCTGGCTTCAGGAAGGGAAACATCCCGCACACGTCCTCCAGGCAGTCCACCTGCGAAACACAAGGTTTGGCCTCAAGCATACATATGCAGATACATTCTCTTTGATTCCTGTGTTGAAGTCTTCCCTTTTTCCAATGGTGCTCTTGTACTTGTAACACAGTCGTGTCTCTCTCAAACACACTTGTAGCACACGCACCACTCACCACACACGCACACACACACACACATCACCCAATGCACACACGCACAGGGTCATTTTTTCGTGACCCCACAAAGGTCTTCCCTGTTCCGACACACGCACACACGCACACACACACGCACACGCACACACACGCACACACGCACCTGTGAACACAGGGTCTTGTCCTCGTGAAAGTACCCCTTCATGAAGTCGCAGTGCTCTCGGGTCGTCACCTCGCAACGACTCCGGATCCCGATGCAGCATGGACGCCCGATGACGTCACACGTCACGTGACGCGACGCAGCGTCCGTCGTGTTCACCTCCACCGACGACTTACACACCTGAATTTTGCAAGCCCAACATCCTCAAAACTCGAAGACGATCAGGAGTGTGGGCGTGATTTTTTGGTCAGCGACAACCAGAATGCGCTTCGCGCAAACCAAGTCCCCAAGTTTTGCACGTCAACAGACTCACGCACGTCAAAGGACGCAGGACCACAAGACGGTCCAATTGGTTTTGTTAAAGTACATCTTGCGGCGAAAGCACGGAAGTTTAGCAAAACATGTCCACTCCTTTTCTGAAGTGCCCCAATTGCCAGATTGGTGACACAGAAACCATTTGCTCTCAGTGCAAAGTTTGCTGATCTGTGCGACAAATCTGGCAATTGGGGCACTGAACGTCAGAACTTCAATGCCGTGCTAAACCTCCCTACTGTGCCTGCTGGTTGTCCGGGAACTTACAGGCCACTGCGTGATGTCGTCAGGCCAGACGAAGGCGCCGGTCGACGCTGGAGACGTGCAGAACCTGAGGAGCAGAGAAGAGCGTTCAGACGTTCAGAGGACCACGCTGAAAGGTATCAGATGACGACCCCAGGTGGAGGCTGTGGGCGCATGAGGGGCGTCCCCCGACCACGGGGGGCATGGGTCCCCCCGAGCCCAAAATAAGTTTTTTTTCCGTTGGTCCACTTCTCATTTACAAGTGAAGAAGTTGAAGTTTCCCATTTCCCAGGACCAGACCGGTTTTGATCACCCTTACACAGGGATCTGCTTGAGGGCTTGAGGTTGCATCACACTGGATGCCAGTTGTAACTGACTCGGCGAGAAAACATATCACGCATCCGGTGTAAAACAGGCGTGAAAGACTCATAAAGTCCACTGTGTCGTCTTTCTTTGTCAGGTGCTGAGTGCACGAATGAAGAGGCGGCAGTTCTCACTTGGGGTCCTGTCCACACACGGATCCGGAGAGTCGGCTCTGGAACCCCGGGTTCGCTGCCGTCCAGTTCTGCCACTGAGCCAGCGCCGCCTGAGGAAACAACATCAGTTTGAGGCACGCATTGAACAACCGTGTGAACGACAAGAAACTTGTTATGACTTTGGCCAAGTAAGACAGAGCAGAGTTGAGACTTCCCGTCCACTGGACAGGTGTTGTACACTCAACCAGGACAGGGAAAAAAGTGGGAAGGGTGAGACAGGGCGGGGAAAGCCGAGCAGGGCGAGACGTGTGGAGTAAGGCTGGGCAGGGCCGGGTGGGGCAGGGCGGGAGAGAGCGGACTGGGCTGGACAGTCCCCGTTCTCATTGGTCAGTCAGCTTGGGTAGGACTCGGCCAAGCGTTGCTTTGCGGGGCGGGTGAGGCAGGCGTGAGGCAGGATGGGACAGAATGGGTGAGGGCGGGCCGGGGCGGCCCCCGTTCTCACCGGGCAGTCGTCCCGGGAGCTCTGGTAGCAGCCGCCGCCGTCGTTACGCACGCAGCAGGCCGTGCGTCGGATCTGCGCGTCGTAGGCGTCGAGCAGGATCTGCATGTTCTCGTCCTGGTGAAAATGCAAAGGTGCCGCGGTCTCCACTGGTGACGTGATGACTCAAGGATGCGTTGGTCTTGGGATCAACTGAGCACAAGGGCATGTGCATGATGTGGGGAAGGTGTTGGTTGGTGCTGAACCAGCCTGAATGCAGGTTGGTATGTGGAGTGATTTGGTTGCGCAAGATTTGATTTTTGCCCTTTGAAATACTCCAAGGCCAACACTTGGTTCCCAGGTGTTGGTTCTCCGTTTGTAACCCAGCCACATACTCACACACCTGTGAGTACTCCACATGAGTACGAATACGTACGGCCAGATGTATGAGGCCCTCCTTCCTGGGACCGATCCACAAATTCTCCCACCTGTGAGTACTACATGAGTACTCACTCACACATACCTTCCTCATGCAGGGGGAGTACTTGGCCCCCACGTGGATGAGGTCCTCTTCCCGGGGCCCGATCCACATGTTGTCCTTCTCGAACCGAGACACCGTCTGCTTCACCAGGGACCGGGTCAGCACCTGGTGGAGAGAGGAAATCACGTGTTGTAGGGAGGGTCTGAACAAGAGGGGTTTTCACTTTGGTGACGCGCGGTTGGGCGGCGTCAGAATTTTTGACGCGCGCGTCAAAATTCAACATGATGCCCAATGGAGAGCGTTAAATTATCAGTCCAGACCGATCACAAATGTTTGACATGGGCATCAATTTTTTGATGCGCGCGTCACCAACGTGAAAACCCTTAAGCGTGTGTGCTACGTGCTCCAATTTCCAGATCAGTGACACAGCAGTTGCTCACTTTCCACAAGTTCTTCAGTGAACAATAGTTCATCTGTGCTTGCCACCGATCTGGAAATAGGCGCACCCCACATCGAATGGAAAATTTTTTAGCGGTTGCTAAAACTCGCCACTGCAGTGCCATTAGATGCGGTGCGTGGTGCATTGTGGGTGCCAAGTGCCACAGTCGTGAAAGCGTGCAAGAGCCCTTTTGATACGTACTCGTTCGTTGCCACGGTGCACATGGCAAAGCCTCAAAACTCTCCAAAGCGGGTGAATTAGAAGTACAATGGGTTGGAAAACCTGCGTACGCGTTGCTATGGTGAGCACACACTCGTAAGTACTCGCTGAGTACTCACCTCCTCGGTGTACTCTTTGCGCGTGATCCCAATGGGCGCGACGCCGTACGTTGCTATGGCGACGATGAAGACGACGATCTGGATGATGGTCACCCACCACGTGAAGAACGGCCGTCTGGAGAATGGCGAGGTTCAGCAAAATTTATACGTCCGTACCTTTCCGACGTGTCCCAGTTGCTAGATCGGTGACACAGACAGACACCATTTGTCACTTGACCATTGGCTCTCAGAGTAAATTGGAAACCTGGTTGGTTGCTGTGTCACTAATCTGGTAATTGAGGGACCGCAAGTGTGAACTGTAAGGCCGTGTCAAACCTCCCCGATATGGGAAGGATACTTCATACCCACACCCGCCCGGATATGGGGCTCAGAGTCAGGAGACAAGTGGGGTCTCGCTGATATACTGGAGGCGCTCCCTGCTAAAGGGAGTCCCGGGTGCGGATGAAGGAGGAAGGCATCAGGATCCGGTCAAAACATCTTTGTCCGCCAGTTTGAATTTGGGTCAGCACAAATTGTGAAGCAGGACCGTCCCAACAGGCAAGAACCAACGCAGAGCTCAGTGGTGTACGTATCAGGACCAACTTACTTGGGTTTCCAGTTCTTGGGCCGCTTGTACTGGTCCCCGAAGCATCGCCCGATGAGCGATAATCCGAACTGCTTCCGGTCGGCGTTGTCGAACCACGCCAGCGCCTCGTCGCTGACGCCGTCGTCGTCTCCGCGAGAGGGCGTCGCCGTCGTCACGTCGACGCGTTTCCGGGACACAGGCGTGAACTTCCGGGTTTTCGGGCCGGAGCTGGATGGGAAAGTACATCTACAGAAAACGAACCAGTCACCAGAGAGAGAGAGAGAGAGAGAGAGAGAGACATACACACACTGCTGGCAGCATGTGTGCACATTCATTTCACACACACTCAGACTCACCCACGCACACAAATACACTCCCACACCTGCACTCGCAGACCCCCAGATTTGTTTTGTCTGCACACACACACACACACACACACACACACCTCTTGGGCGGGCTCGCCGAGCTGAACTCGGGCGACACTGTGGAGCGCCGTATCTTGGGGCTGCTGCTGCGGCGGCTCGGCTCCCCGGCGGCGCCGGCGGCGTTACGTGGCGGCGGCGCCGAGCTCGTGTTGCGCGCCGTGCGCTTCTTGATGCGCAGCGGCGGGTCGGTGGCGCGGCGCACGCGCGGACGCCATGGTGGGGGCGCGCCGCCACCAGGGGTCGCCCCTGAAACAGGACACGTGAACATGCGCAATTTGATTCAACAATGAAGCTGGTTGCCGCACGGATGCATTTTTCTCCCTCACCGATGGTAACTGCAGTGTCTGGGAGCAGAGTGAGTTTACCAGTGGGATTTGGCTTCTCACATATTGGTGTGTGTGTGTGTGTGTGTGTGTGAGTCTGTCTGTCTGTCTGTCTGTCTGTCTGTCTGTCCATGTGCCCATTTGTGTGTCTGCGTATGTGTCTCATTTGGTCTCTTGGATTGTAAAACCCTCGGGCACTCCCTTTGCCCAGTTGGATCCGCCTCCACATATTCCATGTGTGCGTGTGTGTATGTGCGTGTGTGTGCGTGTATGCGTGCCTCACCAGGTCTCGGGGAGCGCTGCGGCTCCAGCTGCTCGGTCCTGTTCGTGCTCTGGGGACTCGTTCCCACACACTCGTCGAAGAACTCGTCATCCTCTGCGTCCGAGTCCCACACGAAACCGTTCGCCTGCAACAAGGGTCAAGAGGTCATTGGGAGGTCAAGAGGTCATGGGGAGGTCAAAGTCACGACTGAGGTAAAGACTGCCCGATTGAGGTCAAGGCGAGGGAGCCCCGTCATGGTGGAAGACTCGCAACTTGGAAACATCCTCTCTCAATCACATTTGGGCGAACAATAGGTTGGAAAAGTTGTTTTCTGTTGTGGTGTGGAAGGTTCAGAACCCACGTGACCTCAACCCCGCCCCCTCGCTGGGTCCGCTGGAGCATCTTTGTCGAGGTCTGTTGCCTTGTTCCTTGTCAGTGTAATTTTGGCCGACAGCATGAGAACCCCACGGGGAAAATCTGTAGCTTCCACCTCTGTCAAGGCACGTTGTTATGCAAAGTCCCTTTAGGGTGAAGCACCATGTGGCAGTGCAGTATATGGCAGCTGGACCAAAATGTCCCCTGCCCCCCCCCCCCATGGAACCCCCCCACCAGCCAAACCCCCCTGGGCAAACCCCCCACCAGACCCCCCCATGGACCCCCCTACCGCCGGACAGTGTGACTGGTGGAGGACAAGGAGGACAAGGAAGAATTGATGAACAAGGAAGAATTGACGACATTACGGACGCTGCAAGGGACTTCGCACTGCACTTGCCTTGAGCACTGCTTCTTGTTTTATCTGTGGCAGTAACCAGTAACAAAACCGACGGTGCATGTATGCATGGTCAAAGGAATCCTTGATCTCTTTCTCACTGCAGTATCGATCTGCTCGGATGCACCGCTCGCATCCGGACGACTCACGAACGCTTCATCTGTTTCACGTTCGTGTTGAGACTTGTATGTTGGGCACCGCGTGCAGCAGCTGCGTGGATTGAAGGTGGGTTTCGCAGTGCATTGGAAAACGTGTGGTGCTGGGTGGGTCCAGAAAACTCACGGGCTCGTGCCGTGCAGACCGGGTTTGTACTGAGCAGTGCCACGGGACAAACACAATTACAGAATGTGGTGTTCAGTGTGGGACCCATGCAAGTTGTGTGATGTGTGACTTGTGTGTGGGAAACTACATATTTTAGTCATTTGCTTTGTGCCGCAGACCCCAAGCAAGAACACATGGAGTGCTGTGACACTTTCCAGAAAAAAATAAACAGGCCTTACGTTTGCGGCTGGCCGGCGGCGGAGTTGTGCTACTTCTGCCCTGGCTTTGATATGGGGCAAACTGCGCGAAACCAGCCATTTGGGCCATATCGGCTGGCCGCAACACGTAAATGGAACACACAAACTGAGCACCAGGCCCTGGCCCCTCTCACCGTGTGTGTCTCGCCCTGTGGAGCGAGTCTCACCTTGAGCTGCCGCTCGTAGCGGCTGAGCGCGGCCGGCGCGAAGCTCCTGCTGTGGACGTCCGGCTTCCGAACCGACTTCTTACTCCGACCCTGCGAGCAGGAGCAAACACTGCCGCTTAAAACATTGAAAACCACGAGTTCAGAACTCAGTTCACAGATCCAGGAGCTTTTTAAGCGAGGGCGGCTGGTGGATCAAAAATTGAAGTCAGAGGGGCCTGTTGGGCCTGTCAGAAAAGCCTCATGCCATTTCTTCCCACCCTACTCTGGCCTGCCCTGATCCCCAACCCCCTTAGGGTGGGGACGAAACTCGCATTTTGAAACGTGTTGTTCTGAAATGGAGATTTCTGAACCGTTTCCCCAGTGTTTGAAACTCCCTTCATGGGTTCAGCAGAAATACCTATACAGTTCTGCTGAAGCAATTTTTTTTTCAATTTTACTCTCTCTCTCTCCCTCCTGACTGACTGTTGGAAGCACCGATCCCATTTGGACGCCTTTTGTTTACACCTGAGGTAAAATCAGGCAATCTGACACGAAACGCACACGGAGACAAATCAATAGGCAGGGAGCTTTCACTTCTGCTTCCACGTTCATTCAAAAATCGTTTGCGCTTGAAAAAAGAACAGCTGACTCGACGTGGATGCAAAACATCGTTTGTGGTTGAAAAAATAGCAGCTGATTGGTGTTGATAGGGAGTCTCTCGTGCTGCATGGGTGATGGTTGATACATCTTTGCAGGGGTACCTCACACCACTCTGTCCTGCCCTGTTCCACCCCATCATGCCAAACCCAACATGCACTACACCACACAGCACCACCCAGCCACCCTACCCTGCCCTACCCCGTCGCCCGCCCCGCCCCGCCCCGCCCCACCCCACCCCGCCCTGCCCTGCCCTGCCCTGCCCTGCCCTGCCCTGCCCTGCCCTGCCCTGCCCTGCCCCACCCTGACCTACCCTGCCCCACCCTGTCCTGCC
>JAAUXT010095690.1_pt1 | contig 11601 bp, 21 predicted proteins | sample 7278171 | NCBI WGS metagenome assembly JAAUXT01 (sample SAMN14350112, study PRJNA611818) | marine sediment metagenome | isolation source: surface marine sediment (1.8m) | place: French Polynesia: Moorea | collected 2018-08
GTGACACCATAGAGGAAGGTAGCCTAAACCACTGAGCTCCAACTCATACTCTACAATAAACTATACTACAACATCACTACTGGGGCTTCACTCATATATACAACAAAAAACAAATCAACAAACCGCACGAGGTGAACAACCACTTTTGCGTCACTGAACATGAAAACCTCGGCGACGTGATGCTGTGCCTGGTTCTGGATTTCCGCCGTTCTGGAAAAGGACGTTCACATCGACCACTGCTCACTTTCCAGGCCGTTCACGGTGAGCCCGGAGACCGGGGTGTTGGACGTGAACGACAGCGTTCAGGTGACGGTCGAGTTCACGCCGTACAGCGTGGGCGACCACAGCGGAGAACTCGCCGTGCAGTATGACACAGGTTGTGAAACAGTTCTATAAATGCTGTCTGAAGCGACAGAAATTCGCGTGGAACAGTTTTGTCCAGTTGGAACATGTTCCTCTCTGTCTTTGCCAGGCGAAGAGGTGGGCGTTGCTTTGTACGGTGCGGCGCAGGATGCCAACGTGCGTCTCGACAAAAGCTCGATTCGCGTGGAAAACACGTTCATCTCGCTGGTCAATCAACGCACCGTCGTCATCAGCAACCGCAGCGGTGTCATCGCGCACTTCCGTTGGAGCCAGTTCGCCACGCGGGAGGAGGAGGATCAGCAGAGGATGATGTGAGTTGGGTCCGAGGTGATGTCACTTCAGATGGTCACAGCCGTCCAGGTTCCTTGTGTAGCGATCAGAAGGTTGACGCTCAGCACTGGACTGAAAGCAAGACTGTCATCATGGAATGTTAGAAAGTCACAACCAGAACTTAGAGGCTCACTTGTTTTGTGTCACCAGCGACCGCACATTCTTCCCTGTGGTAATTGATCGAGCTGTTTTGCTGGTGGTGCAGGTTCCGTGAGAAGTTGGACGACGAGGAACAGGTGGAGACGGATCGTTTCCTCGAAGAGTGCAACGCTGATCCGTCTCTCCGCGACAAGCTGTCCATCCTCACCCGCACCTTTGCCAACAGGAAACAGGTGATGACAGATAACTTTCCCCGCTCACGATTTCTGCGTGTGAGTGAACTGTTGAATTGTGAAACGTTAACCTGTCGTTTGGTGGTGTGTTCTCATTGCAGTTGGTGGAGGACTCCGGGCTCGTGTTCAGCGACGACGTCTTCTCGCTGCAGCCGGTGGAGGGCGACATCTGGCCCGGCTCCTCGGCGGAGATCAGCGTTCTCTTCCGGCCCGGCGCCGCCACTTCCTACTCGTGCACCGCCTTCTGCGACGTCACTGGGCGCGCGTCGCGCCTCCCGCTGCGCCTGCAGGGGGTCGGCGTCGGACCCAAGCTCCAGTTCTCTCTCGATAGGTGAGTGGATCTGACACCAGCGGAGGGTGCGGGTTTCCCGTGGACGGTAGCACACGTTTCCTGTCAGTAGTGGTGAGCGTTGGTAATTCCAACTTGTCGTGGAAACAGGACTGGTGAATACCTGGATTTTGGTCGAGAACACGGTCGAATAAACGGACAGTGTGTGGTTGATCGTCTGTGCAATGCTTACCCTGTTCTGTTGCAGGCTGGAGATGGGGCACATGTTCATACACTCTGCGCACACGTACGAGGTTGTGCTGGCGAACCGCGGCGACATCGACGCTCTCTTCAGCCTCGTGCCCAACCACAGGTTCGAAGCAGTTCCCGTCACCGCATCACAGACGCGTCTTTGTTTTGTTGGAACATTGCTTGCAACGAAAAAGGCAAAATTCTCAGCAGAGTCGCGACATTTTTCCCTGATCTTGGTATCGCAGCGTCTTCGGACCCCGCTTCACGTTCAACCCGACGGAGGGAATCGTCATGCCGGAAGGGTACCAGGCGATCCAGGTCAGCTTCTCCAGCCCGACGCTCGGAGACTTCGAAGAGACGTTCGAATTCCAGGTGGACGGTGCCCCGCAAAACCTCAAACTGACATTCAGGTGGCTATTCAACGTTTGTACCGCGTCAAAAGTGACTCTGTAACATATTGCAAAACAAAATGCAATGAACTGTGTTCGGCACTGACGTTTTTACAGTTTTCCAAACCTTTCTGTTCTAGTGGTTCAGTCATCGGACCCACGTTCCACTTTGACGTTGCAAAATTGAAATTCGGAACCGTTTCGTTTGGTGAGTCGAGCAATTTCTTCGTTCTGCACTTGTTTGAGAATGTCTTGATGGCGACAATGGAATGAACAGTTCAACCCATGTTTGCGTGGTGTTTCAGATTTCCCCGCCATTGAGACGTGCACCTTGACAAACACAGCACTGGTACCGATGACGTTCCAACTGCGAGTGCCTGGTGATGGAGACTGGACAGAGCGCCGTGCGAACAGGGAGAGCCCCACGGGGGAGTCGCGTTACAGCACTCCCAGCTACAGCTCCGCCTGCCCTGGGGAAGAGGAGGCGGTGCAGGAGCAGGCCGAGCCCCGGGAATTCGAGATCGTCCCCGAAAAGGGAACCGTCCCGCCCCAAAGCGAGATCAAGGTTCGCGAAGCAAACTTGTGTCGCTCGGTTGTCGGGTCCAATTTGGTGCAGACGCCATCAAAATGTCTTCGGCGTTGTTTGTTGTGTGTTTTGACTCAGCGGTTTCAGACTGCTGCGTGTGGTGCTCGTGGGGTTTTGGACAGTTTTCACCTGTAGATCGACAACTGTTTTGTCAGTCTTGTCTAACTTTCAACGTAGTGTGGTGCTGGTGTTTCTCCGTGGTGTTGGTGGCACTGCACACTGATGCCCTCTCTCTCAGGTGACGGTGAAACTGACGTCGCGCTCCGTGCGCAAGTACGACTGCGCACTGGTGGTGGATGTGGAGGGCGTCGGGGAGGAGGTGATGGCGCTGCCTGTGTCCGCGAGGTGCGCGCTCTGCCGTGTGCATGTCGGGCTTCTGGTTTGGGTGAAGGACGACACCACCTGGCCAGAGTCACATCAACCGGCGTGACTTGGAAATTAGATCTTCCTGGCAGTTTTCAGACAAAAGAGTGGCCACTTGGGCTTGTCAAGTGCTTATTGGGTCACGTCTGGTCTGCAAAAGAAACAGTGGTATCCATTTTTTGGCCTTTGAAGAAGAAACAGTTCGAATTCTTTTGTAACTTGCAAGACAACGCCGTCGCGCCTTTATGTGAACAAATGAAAGGTTTTTGAACAATATTGACGCAATGCTCGGAAACATGTTTGGAAGCTGAGAACGGATATTTGCAGGTGTGTGGTCCCTGGGATCACGGTGCTGACGCCGATCCTTGACTACGGGCGCTGTTTCCTGCGCCATCCCTACGAGCACAACGCCAAGCTTCGAAACGACACGGCACTTCCCGCCAAGTACGAGCTGTTGCTGCAGCGCGTCACAGAGCGCAGCCCGCTGCTGTACATCAGCCCCAAACCTCAGGTGAGCAGCCTCAACCAAGCTTCTTTTGCGAAATAGGAACGTGTCTTTTTCCTACTCGAATTCCTATTGACGGAAAAAATAGCCCAAAACAACCCAGCCAACCAAGAGTCCAAACTTGTCTCTTGAACGCGATGTGTTTTGTGTGTCCACTCTGCTTCTTTGCAGGGAGTGATCGAGCCGCACTCGATCCTGGACGTGCCGATCGTCATCACGCCGCAGGGCCTCGAGGAGCTCGAGATCGGTGCGCAGATCCTCATCCACGGCAGCCCCGACCCGCCGCTCGTGAGTTCTGTCACTCGCATGGAAACTGTTCAAAGTCCAACCAATGAAACAACAACACCACAAAAAATTCTCGTAGGTTCCTGCATCTGTGATTGAGCCTGACGGCGGCGCCTTTCAGACTCTGGTGTTGTCGTGTATCGGCGAGGGCCCCGTCGTCCACGTGATGCCGCTCGATCTCGACTGGCGCGACGTGCCGGTGCTCACGCCCATGCCGCGGGTGGTGCGCCTGACCAACGAATCGCTGATCCCAGCGCGCTTCACCGCCGCCCTGTTGCGCGCGGGGGACTCGGCGTGGAGCGTGACGCCCAGCGAGGGGGAGGTGCCTCCCGAGGACCAGGTCGAGCTGACGGTGACTGCGTGTCTCAACGATGCGCTCAGGTGCGTCTTGCTGTCGGGAAAGAAAAGGGGGAACGGGACTGGGTGCGAAGAAGAAGAGAGATGTGGGCGGTGTCAGCAGGGTCGGAGAAGTGAGCAAAGAATGTGCCGGGTGTGCTTTGATTTGAGTGGCGACAGAGGGTTGTTGGAGCAGCAACGCTCTCTTCTCTTTGACAATGGTGAAACAACTGCAATGCCCAATCTCGACCTCGACAACTTGTCAAGAATAAAGAGGCAGAAAAGTAGGCAAAGATTTTTGGGACGGTTGCTTGGTTTCCGGACACCACTTAGTGAACTCTTTTTCCGGCATGACGTCTTGTTCCTCAGGCTCTGCGTGACCGATGCCTGGACGAGTTTGAAGTGTTTCAGTCGACATCGGCTATCGTTTGCAACCTCCATTGTCACTCGTGAAAGCCAGCCTCGCTTTCTTCCCCGCAGGTTCCAAGACAAGTTGGAGATCGCGATCCTGAACGGCGCGACGCGCTCCATCCCGGTGACAGCGCACGGCGTCGGAACCACCATCATGTCCGACCCACCCATGCTCATTCCCACGGCTCCTGGTCAGTACTTACATCAGTGTGCTGGGAAGAGGGGTGAGTGAGGAACCTCTGCTGTGTAGTTTGCATCATCAGGACGAGAGCAAGTCCACAGGTTATCTTGACAAAAGACTGGATCACAGGGAAAGCTGTGTGCTGATCGGTTCCCTTGTAACTGCAGGAAAGTTTGAGTCGGGGCTGCATCTGGGTCCGCACTTCAGCGCGGGCAGCGGCGTCGTGCGGCGCTTCCGCCTCACAAACCGCGGACGGCGCCACCAGTCGCTCGTCTGGAGCACGGAGGGGTTCCCGTTGACGCAGCGTCCGCAGCGCCGCGCCGGACAACTCAAGCCCATCAACCCCAAGGACATGAAGAACAAGGTCAGGGTCTGTCTGTCTGTCTGTCTGTCTGTCTGTCTGTCTGTCTGTCTGTCTGTCTGTCTGTCTGTCTGTCTGTCTGTCTGTCTGTCTCTCTGTCTCTCTGTCTCTCTCTCTCTCTCGTCGTTTGTCAAGACATTTTCACTGCAATACCTGGGTTGCGTTTAGCGCCCTCGCGAAGTCACAATTTCACAAAGTGTAACAGAAACAACTCTTGTCTCGGCACTCTTTTATGCAACACAGGTAAATATGATTCTCACTTGTGATTTTACGCTCTCAGGTCAGGAGACAAGTGGTAAGTTTACCAGACAGGGACGCGAACCAAACTGTCACTGTTGTGCGCGGCATCGAACTAATTTGATTTGTCGTGGAATGACACTTGAGATATCGGTGCGCGTGTCTTCCATATTTCCTCTGGTGTTCGAGCCCCTTGTGGAGCTCTGGTTGTGTTTGCAGGATTGTCCGCCGGAGCCGGAGCCGCCCGGCCCGGTCTTCTCGCTCTCCCCGCCGCGCATGGAGCTCTCCCCGGGCGCGAGTTGTGACGTCGAGCTCAGCGGCCGTGTTGACACGTGGGTGCACGAAAATTTTCAATTCAAACCACAAGACACCACCGTGCGTTCAGGCAATGAAGTTGGGTTTCGAACCACACTTCCGTGAAGCAGGAGGTTCAGTGTTCTGTGCATCAATTGAGAAGGAACAATGTGGCTCGGGTGCTTTTGTGCTGGATTGATTCTTTTTGTGCCGGGTGCGCCTTTTTCGATTGCTTTTGACCATTACGTGACTGGTCACGTCTGAACAAGGGACTGCCCTGGCTGATTTCCTTTTGCTCTGTTTGCCACTGAAACAAACGCTGACTCGTGTACAGGCCTCAGATTGTGAAGGAGCGGCTGCAGTGCCACGCGATCATCGGGCGCACTGGAGGCAAGGAGCTCATCATGCGCATCCCGCTCAGCTGCGAGTTCATCACTCCGCTGCTGGAGTTTAGCCAGACCAGCCTCAGCTTCAGCGTTGACAAGGTATGTGTGTGTGTGTGTGTGTGTGTGTGTGTGAGAGAGAGAGAGAGAGACAGACAGACAGACAGACAGAGAGAGACAGAGAGAGCGAGAGCGAGTGAGCTGTGTGTTGTGTTGTGTTGTGTTGTGTGTGCGATATTGTTCTTTGACTCTTCTAGCAATCAACGATTTCTGGAGATCTTGCCCACTCTGCCGTGTTGCAGGCCCCAGAGGACGTGTTGGAGCTGCAGCAGCAGGAGCTGAGCCTCGCGAACGTGTCGAGCCTCCCACTGACGGCGCACCTCGTCCTGCCGCAGCCCTTTTGCCTCGTAGAGGGTGACGGTGACACATTGAATCAAAAGGTGAGTCTTGCAAATACGTCAAGATGATGGGGCAAGTGGCTCCTGTAACTTCGGGAAAACGGGAATTTGAAGAAGTACACCCTTACTTCAACAAGGCCGGTGAAAGGAAATGACCAGACACCCCAAAAAGGCGCGGGCTGAAGGCAGAAACACTCTGCCAAAGATCAAGCAGGGCTGGCCACATGCTCCTTGCCCCTCACCTCAAGTGTGCCTCCCGAGTTCAACTGGCACATTGATATCAGCTGGGCACATGTCACTTGGAGCAATTTTTTCAGGACGTGAGGTTGGACGTGGGGGAGGGTCTGACGCTGCGCGTGCAATTCGACCCGGCGTACCGCGCAGATGCACACTCGCGCGTCGCAGAGGAGGCTCTGCGCGTCACGTACGACGAACATCCGCACGTGGACGAGGTGGCGCTGCGCGGCGCCGTCTCCTTCCCCAACCTCCACTTCGAGAAGACTGAGGTGCGCGGTGATGCTTTCGCTTTCTGTGTCGAAAGGAAATCAAATGGCATTTGGAAAAACCGTTCTCTTTTCCCGTTTTGGTAAAAAACAGAACAAAGAAGAGATCGCTTTCCCTGAATGTACTGGCATTGTGTTCGCTTTGAAGGCAAATCTTGAATGGCGATGTTTGGCAACAGGGAACAGTCAGCATGAAATGTGTCCTGACTTGTTGAAAAGCTGGTGTTATCTGCAGGTAAACTTTGGGTGCATTCTGAACGACACTGAGGTGACTCGCTACGTGAACATGACGAACACGAGTCCGCAAGAAGTGAGCTACCGGTGGTACTTCCAGTTGGAGCATGGCGTACCAGTTACGGTGCACCACAACGTGTCTTCTCCCACTTCGACTCCAGAGGTGAGTTCTGCTGCAAACACCTTGCAACAACAAGCACCTGGTGACACCCATATGATGAAGCAAGCGCAGAAAGAAAGGTCTTACATGGCACTGCACGTCAAACTTGGAAAACGGGCAGAAGCTGAAATGGCAAATCGAGGATTGCATCAAAGCTCAGACAAACGGAAACGACATTTGATTAGGAGAGAGCAGGTTTTTGAGTTACACACTGATCTCCGGACTGTCATGTCTGACACACTGAAACTTTCAGCACAGAAACTGTGAGAAAACTGTTGTTGTTGCAGGAATTCAATGTGGACATTGATGTACAGCAAGAAGAAGAGATGTTGACGGAGCAGCGTGGTTCCGACGGGGACCTCGACTCGCAGCCGCAAGATAGTCAAGCCGCGACTCCGCTCTCCGACCAACAGGTGCATGCACTGCTCACAAGAGCAACACGACACTTGTGATCTGACCACACCAGCGCAGGTTCTCCAATTGTGGGACGTTTTGTCAAGCAGATTGAACCAGAAGAAAACGAGTCTCGACCGGGAGAAGAAGAGCAGGACGCTCAGGAAACAGAAACAGCGCAGCAAGAGACCATTGAAGATGAAGTGGAAACAATTGTGGAAGAGCAAACTGTAAGCCTTACATTTGTCTGAGGACAGGAACCAGGACCGGTGCAATTTGCAAGTTCCTTTGCTGAAGTGAGGCGTGAAAGAGACGAATGGATTGTGTTGCAGGAAAAAGACGTAGATGTTGAATTGGCGACTGACCTGGCTCTGCCCGTTGGCGAGGAAGTGGCCACCTCCCTTGGGGACGAGGATGAGGGTGAGACGGCGGGAAGTCGCGCTGGGTCCCGCAGCGCGCAACGCACGGTCTCCCCGGAGCCTGAGCCAGCGCCGCCGCCAAGCATCAACCCGGTGCTCGCCGGGATTCTCGAGCGCGAGAAAACGATGCGAACACCAATCGATGTCTCGGAGGTAAGCCTCTGGTCACGGCAGACAAAGTTCCACCAAGACACGAGCCATTTGAAAATCAAACAAACGATTGCACAAATCGCATTTGTGACTTGCACTTCCCTTGTGTGACATTGTCAACGGCTGCGAACTTTTGTTCTTGTTCCGAAGTCATCCTCTCCATGTAAGAATGAATCTGTCAAATTCAACAGGTGTTCGACATTCTGCCTCTGTACGGCACGCTCAAGCCGGGCGAGACGGAGCAAATGACCTTCACCTTCTTCGGGCATCGTGACACGCGCAGCGAGGCGCGCGCCGTGTGCGAGGTGCGCGGCGGCCCGGCCTACTCCGTCACACTGCGCGGGGAGGCGTCGCTCGTCCAGTACTGCTTCGATTCCACCCAGATCGACTTCGGAAAGCAGGTTGGTGTTGAGGTGTGGGTCATCAAATTCTGCATCTGCCGTTCAGCACACCAGTCAGGGACAGATTTCAATCTTCTCTCAGAGCGTATTGTTGTGCTGTCCACCGCAGAATGTTTCAACTTGAGGCCTGTCCGCCCCAGGCCTTGGGTCGCATGAGGACACACTGCTGTCTTGCCGCGCAGTCGTGCAATCAAGACGCTGTCGGTTCTTTTTTCGGGGCATTTGCTTTGACATCCCGAATCCAGCAGAACTTCTACTGCGATTCTACTGCTCGTTCCGGTCATGTCGCACAACGCGAGATCTGTATGCAGTGCGGAATCAAACGCAGTGAACAGACACACTCTTCCGAGCCGGTTCTCGGAGTCTTTTGTTGGTTGCAGATGTACGACCAGGTGTGCAGCGCTGAGATCGCACTGCTCAACACCGGGATGGTCGGCTTGGAGTTCACCGCGCTCGGCATGGACCCGGGGATGGGCGCCAAGCCGCCGCCCGGCGTCCCCGTCATGGTGCCGCACACGGTGAGTGGAGCCGACACTCGCGAGGTGCACGCAACGGAGGGATGTTTGTGCCAGTGTCACGATTCTGGGGTATTTCGGAATCCAGTTATGCGGTGCACGCGTTGGGTGCATCTGGAATCCAATTGAACTCGTGCTTTTGAACCCAGTTTGGGGTGCGAAGCACTGGACGCCACACGAAGTCGCCGGGCCGGGCTCTCCTGACCCACTCCGCAGAATCGATTGCAAACTTTTCCCTTGCAATGTGTTTCACAAGCCGTTGTGATGGAGCGACGACTCGGTGCCACTCCGGCTGAAGATGATGGATAACGCCGACACTTTTGATCGCGCGGTTTGTTTGGTGGCACCAGAGAGGATACAGAATTTTAAGTTGCACTGATGGTGTTGTGAATTTACAGGGGTACATCGAGGCGCACAGCCGCCAGGTTCTCACTGTGAAGCTGCTGCCCGGAATTCCAGACATCTTTCACAAAACCTTCAAAATTCAGGTGAGTCACAAAACTCAAAAACAGGTTGAGTGTGGTCGCCTTTCTTTCTCAATGGGCGACATTGCACCGCCATTCGCTTTTCTGTGTTGGCACATCACACTGTTTTTCAGGTGGCGCATTTTGAACCTGATGAGGTCAGCGTGTTCGGAGAGGGTGTGTTCCCTCGGGTGTCGCTTGACCTGCCGCGTTGCACGGAACAGGACGAGGCGGGAGTGGAGTCGGAACGAGACGGGGACGAACCGGTCGGCTTCGCTGCACTCGAGGCGGCGGCGAGAAACAGCCTCACACGACAGCGGCAGCAAAACACGTTCCGCTCGAGCAGCGCCGCGTCCAGCCGCGGAGACCAGGACCAGCAGCCCGACGGACATGTGGAGGTGAGCAGCCCCAAAAATTGGACGAACACTCCTGCAAGCTGGCATTGCATTACAAAAGGCATTCTGGAAAGACTGGTTTCGCGGGACGAAAAGACATCCTCTTTGTCACTCGTTCGCTTCAGCCGGACGGTCCGACCGCGGCGGAGGTGGAGCAGGAGGTGGAGCGACTCACAGTGGGGCAATGGGCAGCTGAGGAGCAGCGCCGCGCCCGAGAGGCGCCGCCGCCGCCCGACGTACTCACCGTGCACGACGACGCGTCGCCCGGGTCCGCGCTGTCCGTCAGGAGCAGCCGCGACAGCTCAGGTCGCGGCAGGGTCAGGCGTAGGACTCCAAAATCAAGGTCAGGGTGAAAAAACCCCCGAGTCTTTGAAGGTCCAACTGCCATCTGAACCAAACTGGGCGCCAGTTTGTGTGACTATGACGCACATGCTTGTTTACTATTTCAGGGCACAGCTTCCAGCGTACTCGCTCGACTTCGGTCACGTGGTGCTGGGCACGGTGCGCACGCACACGGTGCGCGCCACCAACTCGGGTTGGTTCCCGGTCTCCTTCCACGTGGAGCGCGAGGGCCTCGCAGCGCTGCAGCAGGTAGAGAAAGTGCTCGTCATCGTCAATTCCACATTTTACACTCGGCGGACCCGCAGTGTGTAGCTCCTGCACTTCCTCTTCTGATTTCAATTGCCTGTGAGAAAGTCCCCCGTGCCCCCAAGTCACAGCAATGTCATGTTCCCCAAAGGGTGGGGGGGGGGGGGGGGAATTGATGTCAGGTGACATTCAAAACAGTGTCACCCCCACCTGTTGTGGGACATTTCTAAATTTGCTGTCACCAGGGTTACCAGCAATTGAAAAAATTGTGTGTCACCTGCCATAAAATTGTTTAGTTGCTGGTGACCCTCTCCCGCCCCAGTCATGAGACATTTGGTTTTTGCGACACCACCGTGTGAGATGCAACTCCACCGAGTGTTCCATGCTGTCGGCATGCTCGTTTGGTGAACACTTTTTTGAGCTTTTCTGTCACACTGACTCACAGATTTTGGGGTTGGGGAGACTTGATATCACTTTGATCCGTGAACACTTTTCGACTTGTCCTTGGGATTTGCCGCAACTCTTTGCGTACCTTGCAGGCAGGGTTGAGTGTGGACCTCAACCGAGTGAAGCAGTTGCCTGGCGCACCCGACCACGAAGAAGTGACATTCAATGTGGGCTTCGACCCGCGCGGGGCGAAACTGGGGCTCGGAGCGATGAGCGCCACCATCCCTATCAACGTGAGTACAGGCTGACTGCGTGCGCAGGCCGGGCAGATGTCAGTGTTGGACTGGGTACCTGAATGCTTTGATGTTTGTGACTGTATGCAGCATTGAAGAGTGCAGTGCGTCCATTGATGTCAAGAAATCGTTTACTCTTGCGCATAAGTGACGTGGGTGGAACTCGTTTGGTATCCGTTGTTATATATATTTATCATGACCACCCCCTAAGTACTGCCATGGCCTTCCATAGCCACAGCAACAGCCACAGCAAATCATATCATTCCCTAGATGGAGCCACTATCCTAAGCTGGGCACATGACCCAGACTGCCAACACATAATAGCTTGTGACACCATAGAGGAAGGTAGCCTAAACCACTGAGCTCCAACTCATACTCTACAATAAACTATACTACAACATCACTACTGGGGCTTCACTCATATA
>JAAUXT010132079.1_pt1 | contig 11600 bp, 10 predicted proteins | sample 7278171 | NCBI WGS metagenome assembly JAAUXT01 (sample SAMN14350112, study PRJNA611818) | marine sediment metagenome | isolation source: surface marine sediment (1.8m) | place: French Polynesia: Moorea | collected 2018-08
TCCATTTGGATGTGTGCTAAATGAGTTCCCAAGTTGTGAATATTAAGTGAAAAAAGTTAGAATTTTGACAAAAAAAGCGAGGCAAATCAGAGCGAGCCAAATCAGAGTGAGCCAAATCAGAGCAAGGCAAATCAGAGCTAGCCAAATCAGAGCAAGCCAAATCAGAGCAAGCCAAATCAGAGCAAGCCAAATCAGAGCAAGTGAAATTTCCTCAAATCACCGCGAGCTCCATGGAGCTATTTTTTTTCATTTGGACGCGAACCAACATTTTTCAGAATGGATGAAGAACGTTGAAAAAAATGTGTGTGTGTGTGTGTGTGTGTGTGTGTTCCAAGCTGGATCCAGAGGCAGAATACTCTCCTTTTGTCGGCCCAAACTACAAACTGGGATGGGTGTGTATACATCCTGAATGAAAGTGGAGAAAAAATTTGCCCCTGAAATTCTGCGATTCCAGCACGCCAACTCACCGGTTATTTTTTCTTCTCGTAAACTAGTTTAAAATTCCCAAGTGACGTGTACAAATCCTTTTTTGCTTCAGTGTTTTGCGCTTGCATCCAGGATCCAAGTCCCCGTCCCCATTGTCTGGTGCCCGGGGAGGAAACGGCCTCGCCGCGGAGTGAAAGGAGCGGGAGTGCGGGAGGAAGGAAGCGGGATCCTGTCGGCAGCGTCTCGGGGACGGAGGGGCGGGACGCACGGCGGCAGCGCCACCTCCCAGCAGCCGCGGATCCAGGGGCCGATTCGATTTGTTCGGGTGATTATAATATTTGAGAGACCATGATAGTTGGGCAACATGTCGGAGTCGTTTTCTCTTGGTTCTGGTCTTGAGGGTTTCAGTCCCCCGCTCTCTGGTGCCCGCCCCTGGATTCTACCCTGAATCCCCGCCCATGGATCCCCACCCTTGCACCACTGCCCCTAGATCCCTTTGAATCCCTGCCCCTGAAACTCTGCCCCTAAATCCTGAGCCCTGGATCCCTGCCCCTGGATCCCCGTCAATGGATCCCCGCCCCTGGATCCGCTCCTCCCGCTGCACCTGCTCAGCGCTGCTGTGATTGGTGGATCAGCGACAGCTCAGATCGGACCTGTCCATCCATCACAGGGCGTGTCCGGTCAACCTGACGGAGACAGATCCAGGGTTCTGGGCGCACTATGGAATCTGCCCTGCTGTTCACGAGTAGTGGTGCCAGGTCCACAGAAAATTCGTCACCCAATTTTCATCAAAACTCACAGCCCATACAATTGAAGACCACTTCTGAAAAAAAAAAAGTTGCAACTGCAGTGCCCAAAAGTCGCAAAAACAACACAATGAGGAAAAGCGGTACCGACCTGCACGTGGTTCTGTCGTCAGGAAGCGCACTTCCGCCGGGCTCTGCGCAGACTCCCCGCGTCGCCAAGACGACTGCGCACGAGCAGAGCAACACCGGAAGTGCAGCTGCGAAGCTCCCGCCACCTGGTGGTGAAAACCGGAACCAACGTCGCCCGGAGACGGGAAGCCGTCAAACGAAGCTTCGACAAAGTTGATGCCTTCTTCCTCCGAACTGCAGCAGCTGCTGGTCGAGTTCGGCGACTCAAAATGTCGCGTTTCCGGTTCAAAATGGCTCATTTCCGGGGTGCGCCGGAAGTTGTTCATTTCGTCCTCGGGCTGAAGCTCTAGCGTAGCCACCATCTTCAGGATGCTGTTTTCGCGAAAAAGTTTGGAAAATGAAGCAAGCTTTCCGTGTCTTGTGGTCTTGTTTTGGAAGTCTCAATTTCTGCCTTTTTTTTCGGGTGTCCGTTGCTGCACGAAACAAACTTGCAGAAAACTTGAAGTTGTTAACCCTGCTGAATAAAATCTACTTCCTGAAACTTCTGCGCGCACAATGATCACAAACTGACCTTTCTCCATCAAGTAACCATCGGAAATGTTTTGAAGACTCGTGATGCTACTCAATATAAGGGGCGCACGAGAGGGGACCCCTCCCACCCCATTCATCGGGACACACAACAAAGTGGCCGGGCACACTTCATCAGTTTGTGTCGTCAGATCTGGTGGGACGGGTGTGGTGGGTGAGTGACAGCCATCAAGGAGGTGGATCCACAGGGGCGAGATGCAGGACGCCTGGCTCCAGCTTTACATGATCCCTGTAAAAATTGAAACTGGTGTGGATGAATCAAGGGGTGATCATTGGTGGGTCCAGATTTCTCCCAGACACCCGTCGTTCAGGCGTAAGATTTGGCAATGCATGGAGTCCTCTTGGGGTCAGGGTCCTCCCCTCCGCTACTGGCCCCGCCCTCCCTGGATCCTCCCCGGCCGCGCTGGCCATATTGAGGTGCCCTCGTCCCCCTATGAGAAGCTAATGAGGCTTAAGCGGTGCCCGGCGGGGCGTCCGACACGCGACACGTCGCCGCCATTGTTGTGCATCCTTTCATCACGTGGCCACTCATGCGCAACGGACACTTTCCCCCCACGTGCCAAAATGAGCATCCTTCTGTCTCACCTCAAAGAAAAGACGAGGGCATACCCAAAAAGGCTTCCGCAAGATAAATTTCTTTTGAGGTTACGCAGACACACGTAACATTCTTCAGGCACGCGTCTGAGATGAATTAAATGTGTGTTTATTTTTCAAATGGAGATGACTCTTGCTTTTCTGAGGGTAAATTTGGAGCCATTGGTGGATGATCTTCCCCGCGTCAGTGAAGGACATTCATTGTTCTGAGAGGAGGGTACCAGCAAAATATTTGTAAATTAGTCTGATTCCAAAACAGGCAAATTGTGGTTGGGATCCTTGCTGACATTCCAAAATTTTTGGATCCAGGGTTCTTTGCCTTTAGCCATCCACGTGCATGAAAATTTTGATAATCAAAAATTGTGAGCAATTTCCCTTGGACAATGTTGAGCGGAGACCTGTATGGATCAGATCCCGCAGATCCAGTGGCGGACCTGGTCGCCTGATGGATCCTCAAAACTACGTCCGTTCCCACACGCGCCCCAAGCAATTTTCGTGCCTGGAATTCTCCACAGTTTACTGTGGCAATTTGAACCGATTGCAGAGGGGCACAATGATACCAGTCTCGTTTACAGTTTTCTGGCACGGGGTCTGCGATATTTAACATTCCTGCAAAGGGGTCGTTGTGCAATTTGTGAAATACAGGCGCAATCAATGACATTTCGCAGCAATGAATCTCCGTGATGTGTGCGGACCACTTATGCCAAGGACCATTTGTGTTTCACTGCCTTCAGAACTTTGGAAGAAGGAAACTGAGACGGAGAGAAGTCGAAAAGACAGGTCTTTGAACAGAGGCTGATCAGAGATGGATATGGAGAAAGGCAGACAGACACAGGCGCAAACGCGCGCACACACACACACACACACACACACACACACACACACACACACAATTTCATAACTGCAGAAGTGAACAACCCGTTCCGGAAGAAAGCTCTTTTTCGCAAAACAAATGAATCTTTGAATGAAACAGAAGGAAAACAAACAGAGCGAGTTGAGTTGTTGAAGCGGAAAGATAACGCGTGTCAGAGGCACCTGACATCTCTGACACCCAGGACCACGTCGGTGTCACAGCACAGCACAGAAAGCAACTTCAGCCAAAGTTTTGCACAGAAAAGCAGTGCCTCACCCGTTCAGTGTGACGTCCATGCATGACTGAGCTTTGGTCATCTTTACAGGTTGTCCTCCCACAAATATGTGTCAGACACCCGGCCATCAACACTGACCACCGGTCCCCACTGGTCAGTTACACCGCAACTCACACTGAGGGCGCACGCTGCAAATTAAAATTTTGTTGTGAGTCAGAATGTTACTGTTGAGACAATGACCTGCACAAAATGGAAGAAACATCCAGGAACGGATTCGGGATGGGTTCGAGCAACACATTGACAACCCCAAAGGAGGGTTTGAAATATTCGCTGAGGACCAACAGGCGCTGAAACCGCCATGTTCCAGCGCTTTCAGATCACGACTGCTCGGCGTCGATTTTGACTCAAACCGTTGGAGACCTCGCCCAAAGTCCCAAAAAGGAAAGGCCATTGCCAAAAATATCTCGACAGCGGCGCTACTGTGGATCCGCAAGAGAAATATCACTGCACATTAATGTGTTCGCTATTTGGGATTGGGCTCTTATTCAAAGACAACACAAAGGGATTTCTGGTGTAATTTTGTTGCCATTTATTTCCTCGCGGTCCTGTTATTGTCAAGTCTCGCGGGGCAGGTGCTTCCCTCGTGCGCCCGCTTCACACCGAGTGCGTCGTGCGCTGCGACGAGGCAGCGCACGGTGTCTTGTATACGGGGCGCGACGCGCGAAGCATCTGCCTTGGTGCTGGAACAAGTCGTCAATACTACTGACTTTGTTCAGTTCCAGCAAAGAGCCTTGAGAAATTGTCCATTGTTGAGAGAGCAATGAAGGTCTTTCGAGAAACGAGACTTGCCGCGAGGGCTTGCAGGTCTTTTCCCTCTGTCTTGTTTTGGTTTCCCAACCAGACGTACTGATCTCGCTTGTTTTGTGTCAACAATTATCTCAGAATTTCTTCATCAAAGACAATGTTTTTCTGGTGCCAAAAACAAAACGCATGCAACCAGAATTCATTGACTCTTGTCTATCTGCCGTGAGTTGTGATGACAGATCTATTTGTTTCTCACAATGCTGCTGCCACTTTCGTAAATCAACACATCCCCGCTTCATCAAATGCGCATTCGCTCCGACAAGTCCGTGCACAATGTGTTGGCCCAGCAGGGGTCATTGAGAAAACCAGTTCTCTGATGCTGCGTTGTCCTTTCATGACAAATGTTCCCCGTGATGCTGTTAGCGGGGTTCGGGTTAGGGGCGGATTCAAGCACGCACCAGCGCAATGTCTTTTTTCACAGGGGAAAAGTTGGAAGAGTCGCTGGGGTACCTGTGCGGTTGCGTCGCTAAAGTAAGCGCAGCCCCCCCATAGGCTCGCTGCAACGCGTGACGCACCCATCGTGAGCCTGGCCTGAGGCTCGTTTTACAAGAAGTGTCACCAGTTGCCCTGGAGGGTAGATCTCCATCTTCTGATCGCAGGGTTGCGCATCAAACCCAAACTTCCTTCAGGGGAAAATGCGCCTGAAGAAAGGATATTTCTTGAGTAGAGAATCTGACAGAGGTGCACCGAAGACCCCAAAAACGGACAAAAATGGGAATGCTCTCCTGAGGTCACAGATATTGAACGAATCCGAACACACTGTTCTGGATGGAACGAATCCCTGTTGAGGGGTGAGTTGCATCCAGAATGGTGTGTGAGGATGAGTTAAATATCTGTCATACAGCACAAGTGTGATAGTTGAGTAGTTTTCAAGTAATCAACGAGAAACGCCCCTCAAATATCGCACTAGTTCTGTATTGCAAAATAACGCGATGGTCAAGACTTCTGTATACCTCAATCTCTGTTTGGACTTCAAAACAGGTGCATTTAAACGGAGAGCTGTGCAGTGGCAGGGAGGCTCTTTGTAGATATTTTTCGTGCCCGCGATTTGACTGCCGACTTTTGTCTTCGTTTCAGTTGGACAAAAGTGTGCAACGAGTTTTTCCTTCCGATGGCGAAACATGCCGCGTGCAGAAAGACAATTCCTTGCCAGAACACTTCACTGCTGAAAATTCCTCCGTATAATTTCGTCTTTTAATCTTTGAGGAAGCTCCTTCTCCTTGCTCAGGGAGACACAAGGGAGATTTAAAAAATCTCACCTTGGCTCTCTTGCCAGCCACACCGAGCCCCTTGAACTGAACCCTGGAGGTACAACGGAATGCCTCTTTTCACCAAAATCTTTCATCAGTCGGGAAGTGTGGTCACCTGTGTCTAAATTGCTCTCTGTTGACACTCTGATCAGAAACAGCCCCGATGAGGAACAGTAGCATCTGACACAATCCACCAACGGGATGTGGGACCCAGGGGTGACGACAAAACAGTGGAGATTTGAGCTAAAAATAACACGGTTTACGGGTAGTGTGTGTGTGTGTGCGTGTGTGTGTGTGTGTGTGTTCCTTCAACAGTAACACGCAAGGAAATCTTTTTGCCTTTTGACTTTGGGCTCCCTTGAGATAAAACGTGTCTGAAGACGGAGAGATAAATGTAGGTTGCACTCTGGGGCGCGGGATCGAGCCCCCTGTGATCTGTGAGGAAAATGGAACACCAAACTTTTGGGTGTGACCCTCAAAAGGGTCAGCCTCCTGCCTTGGCCTCATCCTTGTCCCCCACCATGTTCCTCCGCGGAACGGAACAACTGAACTTCAACTGAGAAAAAATGCGTGATTTTGAAAATACAACTGAGCAATGGTGTTTGACCTCGTTGCTGGCCAAACAGCAGATTGGTGGTGGCTCTTTGCATGTGTCTCCCTGTGCGCACAGGACGGTCATGGTTCCTTCCTTGTCCCCCAGACGGCAGCTGCGGTTGCTGCATGCTGGCCAAATTTGCGATTGGAGCGAACAGCAGCTAAACAGGGACGATCAGCCTTTCAACACTGCGGCTTCACAAAACCACGAGATGAGAAATATTTCCTGATTGCACGAATCAATTGCTCGTACAAATTTTGACCTGAAAATTGAACAGAGAGAGCGTAAGTTGGAAGGCAAAGGTTGAATTCTCTGGTTCAAAATGTTTGTAGCTAAGTTTGATTCGGTGTCGACAAAGGGGACCTCTGATCGCTGCCTGAAGACAAAAAAATTACAGTGTGTTTTTGTGAATCTTTGCAACTTGTGTGATGCTGCTATTGTAAGCGTCGCTGGTATGCATCGCATCAATTGTGCCGTCATTGACAGTGCAAACGTACGTGTGTGTGCGGAACCAGAGTTGGCGTACATTACAAAGGACGATTCCAGGGGGGCGGCCTCTAACCCACAGTATTGTATTCCGAGCCAAAAAAATTTTGAAGTTGAAGTCGGGCCCAAGGGGGTTGACCCCCTCAACCAGACCCTGGATCCGTCCCTGGGTACATTCAGCGCTTTCCCATCCGAACTCAATTTGTAAGTCGCACCAAACTAATGGCTTTAACACCACGGTTGCAAATGTTCCATTTGCAGCTCCTTCATGTCGCTGCTGGCGAAACAACACAAAGCAGCCAAAACAGTTCGACGCATTTTTGCATGTGATAAATGGTTCATAATGTGCTGCAGACATGACAGGCGAAGAAAGTTGAGCGCCTTGTCCTGATGATCGTGTAAGACAATGATTTGTCCAAGCAACCAAATTTCAGAGGATGTGGTGGTCAAGAATAGAAAGATGTCTGCTCATGAAGTGGTTGTGTTTCTTCTGAAGATTTTGCTCTGGATTCCATGTGACGCCATATTGCACAGGAGATGGGCTTGGAGGCTCTTTGTATTTTTCCATGTCACATACAAATCATTGGAAATCACCATGTTGTCATATTACTCACTAAAATTGATGAGAACTGAGCTCTTTCACTTTGTACCAAAAATATTTTTGTTTGCCTTTGGGACCTACGATATTTTTCTGTTCACTCATTCTGGTGTGTTTCTGCACAAACAGTTGAAAAATTCATCATCCTTCAGAAGAATAAAGAACACAACAAAATGTTGTGAGTTCAATCAAAACAGTCAGATGATTCTGTTCTTCTTGCTCACCAGTGCACTGATTCAAATCGCTCTTACCTGCACTGCTGAAGCCACACTCTGGCCTGCAAAATACGTTGAGTTTCTCTTTGGGCAAGACATGGATCCAACCGTTGGGAAAGCGTACGCCTCATTGTTTGTCCTGTGGAGAACACATGAAAACTCTTTGTATTTTTTGTTCCCAGCATACATTTCAGGACTATTCCAGGAAGTGAACTCAGCACTGGACGACTGCTCCAAGATGTTGCAGTCTCCGAAAACAGGGAACATGGATTCGTTTGCAAAGAAATTTCACAGCACAGTGAACTATGTCTCAGAAATTAACTCTGTGTTTGACACAAACATAACATGGTTTGTGTTTCTGTCCACAAGCAAGATAGTTTGCTGGTTGTACATGGCATTCATGCTTGAGGAATGCATAGGTTCTTGGAGTTTTGCACAAGCTGGCTGCTCTGCTCTGACACTGATGAACTTACTTCTGTGCTTGTCCACAGTGAACACAAAGGTACACCACGTACAGTTTTTCTTGAAGTCCAGTTATCAATCTACACAATTCATTTCACAATCAACCTCATAACTGACCTACAGACAACTTCAACTATTTTCAGGCTGTTTCCACAACTGAAGAATTCACCAATTTTTGTTTTCTCACATTCTCCACATTATCCTCACAAATGGACATCAAAGTGAGCATTGAGAGTTTTTCTCCTCCCCTTGTTTTGAAAAACAGATACCCCGTGCTTTTGTGGAATTATTGTCATGTATGAATTCTCTCTTCCAGATGATCAAACTTCACCAAGCTGTAAGCGTTTCTTCTGTGGGTGTCACCCTGGCAAAACACTTTCTCATCAAAAAGTCAACAGCATTAACTGTAAGTGAGCACACAACATCATAAACACGTGGGAGGAGATCAAGAATACAGATTCAGATTTGTCTTGGGTTACCTTTGGATGGGTCCGTTGTGTGTGTGTGTGTGTGTGTGTGTGTGTGTGTGTGTGTGTGTGTGTTTTAAATTGTTTGTATGTTTCAGGTTCTGGGGACGATTCTCGCTTACATCACTGTGGTGACAGATTTTGGCTCAAGTGACAGCAAATTCTGCAACCAGTACAAGGAAATTGTGTTGAAGCAAAATGTCACAGTGTTGGATCATTACCAATAAAATGAGCTGCACCAGGCAGATAACAGACAAAAGTCAGTACTGTGTCGTCGCGACAACAATTTAGTTGCAGATTTTTTAATGTGCCCCTGTACATAATTTGCTGTGAATGACCAAACAGCCTGAGCCAAAGAATCAAACAACCGTCCTTTGAGTGGCCTCGTATGAACAGCTCCCAAATTTGGGTCAGTCCTATTCTTCTCAAAGTACGAAACAAAATCCACTACAAACAGTTGAGCTTTTGTCGCGTCGTCCAACAGGGGATCGGGCTTCTTTGGTGCTGGACTCCGGAAACCAGTTCTGGATCTCATGGGTTTCCAGGAGCAAGGAAGGGGCTATTTTGCGGACACGCACACAACAACTTGGTCTTCACCGTTGAGCTGTATCTCATTTCCAGTGCAAAGAGTGACAGTGACAACCCACTACGGATGCCACGGGGTCCCCTGGACACCACACTCCATTTCCCCCTTCACCCTACAGACCTGACCCTGTGTGGTGTGTGGGGCAGGGCTGAACTGCACAGGTCTGACCCTCTTCCGCCCTCACCCCTCACTCTTCACTGAACTTAACCACACACACACACACACACACACACACACACACACACACACACAAACACACATCACACACAGCACACCTCCTGATTTCTACCTGGGCCCACCCGAATGGCCCTTTCCCCACTGTTCCTCCACCTCCACCCACAGGCCGTGGAACATCTCCATCACACCCGGGACCGGTTCGGCCGGTCGGTCCACAGCCTGCAGCACCTCAGCAGCGCAACACACAAGCAACACGTGCACCGTCAGGGCTGGATCACTCTGGACACGTCATGCATTACGTTTCAGAACAAGAAGCAGCAGATACAGTGGCACTGAAATGCAAGACGCAATGCATTCAATATCAAACATGCAGGTCTCAAACTGCAGTATATACGAGTAAATGCCAAGGCCCAAAAGGATTGTTGCCTCAAACAACTCGCCTCATCTGCCACATCCTGAATCTTTGGCGTGACGTTGGACACACGGACCACAGAGGCGTCGAGCCAACACTGCGGTCGCATCGCGAAACCAGTTCAACTGCACAGGACGAACCGACATTGCTGTCTTCAGAGATATCTGTAAATTGAGTTGTTGCACCGGATCGAACTCGAACTCAGCCAAACCTAAAAATAATTCACTGGACTGACTTTGAAAAGAAGCTCAAAAGTTGTGCAGTGTTCCACCACTGATGACGCGGGTCGATTGCGCGGAGTGCGGGAAGGAGTGTGCTCAAATATTAATTTCCCTCATTAAATGTGTATGAAAAGATCGCACAAAGGAGAAATGGACTGAATGTCTCATTTACAAGTTGTGTTCTGCGTGGCTTTTGTTGCCGTTAGACGGCACGCACCCTCGTACGAGTGTATCAATATACAGTGGAGCACAACTGAATTACCACTCACAAGTTCAAATTTACAGATTCTTTTGTCATTTTTTATCCTTTGCTGTGTGAGAAATCGTGTCGAGTTGTTGTTGCGTTTGTTTTGTTGAGACGCACAAGGGACTGAGGAGTTGTTTCGCAGTTGACGTTGATCCACAGTGGACAGACCAAGCGTTTTCACATTGTTGACGGGCGGTTGTTTATTTTTTTGACATCAGCGTCAAAATTTAACATTGAACCCAATGGTGGAATTTTTGACCGCGCGTCGCCCAATGTGAAAACGCACAGTGGACAGACTGCGTCAGACGTCGCGTCTCTGAATAGGCGCAGAACTGCAGGACTGAGACGCGGCCCCTCCGAGCTTCGCTCCCGCGGACGGAGGACGGAACCTGGAGGATTCATGATGAGCCGTGGGGACTGGAGTTCACCGCTCCTGCCGCTCCTGTGGCTTCTGGCTTCACTGAACCTCGCTCAAGGTGAGTATATGTTAACACACAGATTTGGCCCCACCCTTGTCATCGCTTACAGCAGGTTACAAAAAGCGATGCAGAAAATTTTGTTTGCTTCTGAACGATTCACTAAAAATGAGCTCTCTGAACAACTTTGAATCAAGAAACAACGACAAAGGGTCAGTGGACCCTGCAGTCGGAAGGCCTTCCACTTCGCGCCAACCACAAGGACATGGTTTGGTACTCTGACAGCAAATTCTATGGGTTTTCTTCGTTTCGGCGGAGCCAGGGCACCAGGCCTGAGGCATCCGTGTAGTGGGATTCATTGAGGCCAGGCAATGTGAAGTGAACACAAAATTCTGTGAACGTGATGCCACCCGCACTCAACTGTCGCGGTCCACACGGGAACAAATTCTTCACATACCAGTGTGAAAACTGCACCACAGACATTGTACAGGTCCATTTTGGATAATTCGACATACCCTTTTTGCCAATGAAAAGTCGAATCATGTGAAAGTCGAATTGTGAAACCTATTAACACACACAAATCCAAACCTATTCTGAAAAAAGCTGAACTGTGTAAAAGTCGAATTACGGACATTCGAATTAACGGAAATGGACCTGTAACACGAGACTTGCCTGATGTTGAACGGCGTGAGTCGATGGATTGGAATGCAGGTCCACCTTCTGCAAATGTTCGTTTTTCTCCCCCAGCGGCGGGGTGCCTGACGCCCGGCGATGAGCTCGGGAACGCCGCTGCGGTGACGCTGGACGGGACGCTCGGAACGTGCGGCATCGTGCAGGGAGGGATGGGGCAGGAGGTGGTGACACACAGCATCAAGGTGGAGCCAAGCTGCGTCATGGTGTCAGAGGTATGTGGAGAGGGAGGGAGGAGGTGGGGCAGGAGAGGAGGTCAGGGAGGAGTGGGCAGAGGTTGGGGAGGAGTGGGTGGAGGTCAGGGAGGGGTGGGTGGAGGTCAGGGAGGAGTGGGTGGAGGTCA
>JAAUXT010016339.1_pt1 | contig 11598 bp, 10 predicted proteins | sample 7278171 | NCBI WGS metagenome assembly JAAUXT01 (sample SAMN14350112, study PRJNA611818) | marine sediment metagenome | isolation source: surface marine sediment (1.8m) | place: French Polynesia: Moorea | collected 2018-08
ATTAGGACGAGTTGACACTATTCTGTGGCCACAAATCGCTGAGTTGACCCCTCCAACATGAAGGTGATACAACATGGTCATTGCACCGTCAGCATTGGGATCCCCTTCGTACTTGAAGGATGAACTGTTTGGATTGTGTGAATGCTGCGCGTCGCAACATGAACAAAAAGTCATCCACCCATACAGTGCATCTGACATCACAAGTACGAAAATAAATCAGGACCTCTTTGACTGTCCTCGAAAACAGATAAGGTACACTTTTGACCCCAAAAGGGAGGACACACCACTGAAAATAGTGTCCTCTCCACTTGAAGCACAAAAACTTTCGTTGATCAGGACGTAAACGAAGGTGATGAAAACCTTTCTCAAGGTCTACAGAAACCAAAAGATCACCTTCTTGAATTTGTGAAGAAATTGCATCCAAGCCTTCATTTTTGAAACTCAGACAGGAAATGAAGGAGTTTGTATGACGTGAATCCAACACCAACCTGAGTTTCCCAGATTTCTTGGGACAAACTCCCAAAGGAAGGACACAATGTGCCTTGTCACGAGGCACACGTCGAATGCTGTCCGACAGCAAAAGTTCACAAACTTGCTGATCAATAAATGTCTCTTGTTGAGAGGTAAACACACGATTTGGCAGCTCACAGCGCGGTGGAGCAGTGGACAAGAAGAGGGGGACACCTTCCAAGATCCAGTTGACAACCAAAGGGCTGGCGTTAATCCGAATCCACTGTGAAGCCCGCAGACACATGAGCAAAGTCACGTCGACGCGTCTTCTCCGTCGGTCGGCACACCGTGCGGAATGAAGCCCGGGTTGTAGTTGCCAGAACCACTGTTGAAGGAACCTCGCCCCCGGAATGAGCCTCCTCGATGTCCTCTCCACGGGCAACCCCACCCGCCACGGTCACCACGGGACGAGAAGGTGGGAGGTCCGCTGTGATCCTCTCGAGCCAGGGAAGCAAGCTTGGCAGCACGTTCCACACGTTGGAGGATTTGAGGGTGTCCAAAATTAGAGTTTGTAGAACTCAAACTGTCAAAGACACGTTTTGCTTTGTTGCCATAAGTCCCGGCAACGACGAGACCAGCCTGTTTTTCTTGTAAGTCGCATGCAGGCAACCAAAGTCACGGTCAAGTCATCCAGTTGTTGTAGTTGCTGGTTTGCTCCAGTCCCAGACAATTTGGACGACAGACTCCCCGTAAGTTTCAGAGCCGTTTCCATGTATCGTGAAGTGGACGACAAAACCGCAGCAGTATCACGAGCCGACTTGTCGATGCCTGAGACCTTCCCACCAAAGTACAGATCATCAGACAGGCGCTGGCCAGAAACAGAGTCTTTTATGGAGCGAAACCTGGCTTGCAGGGGTTCAGTATCCACTTGAGAAAACCCGGACGGAACGTCCAAGTGACTCTGGGAGTGAAGACCACCTTGTCGTAACCCCGCAGCTACATGATCACCATGATCATGACTGTCGCGTTGACCCGTCGAACTGTCAAGCGACGAACCTTGTACAAAGTCACTCACAACAGAACTCTTGATATCCTCTCCCTTGAGGTGTAAATCCACTTCTTTAAAACAGGAACGAACGTCACTCTTGAAAGTCTGAAGTTCCTGAAGGATTTGATCCAATTTACTCTCCATTTGCCAACAAATTTTCAAACTTCTACTCCGCAAATAATTTTCCGTGCGTCCTCGCGGTGAAGCACACACAGAAGAGACAGAAACATGTCATTGCACCTGGTCAATCTAGATCCGCCTTCAAATACACGGAATTGTGTGAGCAGGGTTCACCACAATTCACTGCAATAAAATTCAATGTTTGAGAATCACTGGGCCAAACTTGTCTCCGCTGTTGTTTCTGCGTTTCACAAAAAGTTCAGTTGGTTGCGGAAAACCGCCAAAATCACATGATCAATCTGTTCGCGTCATGTGATGAAAACAATGGCGGTTTTCGAAAGATTTCCATGGCTTGTCATTTTGTCCGTTTGTGCGGCGCCAGGTGAAGGGCCTTTTCAATTTCTGCACAGAGTGGATGCTTTTTCTTCAGCTTCAAAGTTGGGGGATCCGCATGGAGTGTGGCACGGAGATCTGCCACCGGACCAGTGGTTCGAGCAGCCCTTGGACCACTTCAACCCGTCCGACACAAGGAAGTGGAAACAGGTAGACAGTCCAGATCTACTTGGTTCCACGCAGACAACTGCAGACCAATCACAGCAGGAGTGCAACGCATTTATATAGATGTCCATCAACACCTGATAATTTGTGTGAAAGTTGTGCGTTGCGGTTGGCAAAGTGGTGCAACTGTGGAGATCACTGGAGGCGGGTGTGCAACGCAGAGGAACCACGAAAATGTTCAGCATTCTTCTTGTTTGCAGAGGTATTTCACCAACGATACATTCTACAAACCCGGAGGTCCAGTGTTTCTCATGATTGGTGGGGAAGGACCTGCCAGCCCCAAATGGATGGTGATGGGCCAGTGGATAGAATATGCTGGCAAGTTCAACGCGCTGTGCTTCCAGGTTGAGCACAGATACTACGGGAAGAGTCATGCCACTCCGTACGTGTTTGAATTTTAAGGCGTGTGAATTGTGGTGGCGCTTCTTTCTTACAGTTGGTGTATTTTGAATTTCATTTTCAGAAATATGAGTGTCGAGAACATGCAGTATTTGAGCAGCGAGCAAGCACTTGCTGATCTTGCATCTTTTATCACTTTCAAGAAAAGCACGATGTCTCTGAATTCGAACAAGTGGATTGCGTTCGGGGGTTCCTACCCAGGTACAGTTCACTCCGCGCAGAGAAACCGTGTTTTGGTGGCACGTTTGACTCCGTCAAACTTTTCTTCAACTGTTCAAATGTTAGTTCGTCTTGACCCGAGTACACTACATTGCAGGGGCTCTGGCTGCTTGGGTCCGACTGAAATATCCTCATCTCGTTCATGCATCGGTTGCGACCAGTGCTCCAGTCTTTGCTCAGCTGAATTTTCCAGGTTTCAGAGAAATTCACAACACCCCAACACACGCGCCTTCTCAGTTTTGCAGTCGGCGCGTGTGTTGTGCCCAAGGCAAAGTTGTCAACACCATGTTTATCAGCCGCGAAGACGGATGATTATGGTTTTCCCATGCACGGGCTGTCTGACTGGGTATAATATCCATTGGGGGGGGGGGGCATCTCATCTGGCTTGTCCACAGGCTTCTGCTTCTGAGCTAGATGAGTCACACACCCCCTCCATGTATAACTCATCTGAGCCAACTCAGTTGGCTCAGCTCAGATGAGTTGCATTGCTCAGATGAGTTACCGGTGAGTGGCGCGCGGCTGATGCTCTACTTGAAAGTCTTGTTGTCTTTTGCATGTGGGGATTTTGTCGATTGTGGAGTCATTGTCGTCCGGATTCACTGCCCTTGTAGAAACTTGGTATTTGGTGTCTCACAACATTGTTGAGGTTCAGATGACAGCAAAGAATACAGCGTGGGCAATTTGTAGCAATGAGAACATAATCGAAGCAAAGCCAACAGATGTTTTCCCTGCCGTTTGCACGTGGTCTTCTCCAGTGAAGGGCTTCAGTCTGTAGCAAAAGATTATTCCTGTGATTGTAGAATATCTCGGAGTTGTTCGTGACTCGCTTGCTACGACGGGCAAAGAATGTAACCAAGCGATAAAGATGTCAACCACAAGCATCACCTCTATGATTCAGGACGACAGTGGCAGAAAACAACTCAAGTCTCTGTTCAGGTGAGTGACTACGTTTCAGTCAAAGTGAAATTTGTTCATCTGACCTGAACCCTACGCTTCAAGTACGTTTGATCTGACGACTCAGGTTGTGCAAAGACATCGATATAAAGAATTCAAATGACGTATCCAACTTGTTCGCCACTCTCAGCAACAACTTTGACAATGTTGTTCAATACAACAAAGACAACAGGGCATTTGAGGTGAGATTTTCATCAACCGGCGTCAGTACTTTTTCGTGTCTTCAAAGTCGTGCATAAATAAGATGGAAGCAGACAATTGCATGAGGAGGTGGAGTTCGTTGACATTCTGTCTTGCAGGGGGCAACAGGAGCGAACATCACCATCGACACCCTGTGTGACATCATGTCCAACAAGTCGTTGGGACAAGTTTTGTTTCGATATGCTGCTGTCAACAGTCTCATATTGGACACGTACGGTCAAAAATGCTTGGATTTTGACTACACCAAAATGATCGACACCTTGAAGCAAACTGCGTGGAACAGCAGTTCTGAAGAACTTGGTTGGTGTTTTGTGTTTCTTTTCTCATCTGAGCCCTCAGCAAGTGCGGAAGTTTGTCCTGAGCTTCTGATTTCAACAATGTTCCAAACAACGAAACTGAGATCGTTGGGTGTCTGATTCGGAGACTCGCGGCACAGGCCCCGGTGAAAAATCTGCTGGATTGCTGACAAACTCAAGATTCCTACCGCCCTCAAAAATCCTTCAATTCCTGAAACAATGGAGGCACTATTGGAATCTTGGAAATTCCCTGGATTTTTCCTCAGAATCCTTGAAAAAACAAGTGTTCACTTTGAAACCTTGAAAATAGACAGCGACCTTGAAAAACTTTGACAGTCAAGTAAATTGTTTTCACATCAAGCACATGGATATGGTGGCCTCACAGCCTCAAAATGTTTGAAAAAAGTTTTCAGGCTGAACGGAATTGGTACCCCTCACTTCCTGTGTGAAAAAGGCTGCTTTTGTGGCTTTGGTGGTGGCTGGAAGGGGAGGGAGGATTTGGATTGTGTAGCCTTCTTTTTCATGTTGCAGGGAGACAATGGATCTACCAGACCTGCACTGAGTTCGGATACTACCAGAGCTCCGACTTGGAGGACCAGCCGTTCGGTCACAAGTTTCCACTCAGGTTGGTGCCGCGCTGACAATCAAGCGCCAAGCCATTTTTATCAATAAATTAACGTTGCAAATGATTTTCAAGTCAACTTCAGTTCCACCTTTCCACAAAACCTGACTTCGCCGAAACTGTTTCAGTTTCTTCGTGCAGCAGTGCAAAGATATTTATGGCGCAAAGTTCACCCAGGATTTCATACAAGCTGGTATCAACAGAACCAACACCATGTACGGGGGATACGGTCTTAAAGTGACCCGAGTCGTGTTTCCCAATGGCTCCATAGACCCGTGGCACGCCTTGGGAGTGACTAAAGATCTGTCACAGGAAGCCACTGCCTTGTACATCAACGGTGAGAAACTTCGTCTTGGCACGTTCGCAAGTGTGTGTTTGCGTGTGTGCTTGTGAGAGAGAGAGGAAGAGAAAAAGCTACAGAGAGAGGAATTGATGCTCGCAGCTCCTGAGCTATCGGGGTGTGCCTGCTGACGAACTTTCGTTTTTTCAACTTGTTCATTGGTCAATGAAGCTTGTGAGTGACAAGCCATTTTGTTTTTGGAGCTCGTTTGATCTGACGCATTGTGCCCACTCTTGTCTGTTGCAGGAACTGCCCATTGTGCCAACATGTATCCAGAGTCTCCCTCCGATCCCCCGCAGCTGAAAGAAGCGAGAGTGAAGATCCAGCAGCTTATCGGGAAGTGGCTGACTCAGGAGTAAGACACACGCTGCTCTTATCCGTAGATTTGGTGACGATTCAGTGTTCTTTACTGAACAGAAACATTGAGGGCTGTGTCGTCCGAATGATGTCTTCCCTCAGTGTGAGGCACCCTCAACAAGTGATGCCTGAACATTTGACACTGTGATAGATCTCCCCTCCCTCGGATAGAATTTCTCAGAAGGCCAAACTTCATGACAAAATGCTCACGTTGTTTGTGTTTGTGTTTGTGCGTATGTGTGTGTGTCTGCCCCCTCTCCTACCCTCCAGAACTGGAAGAATCAACAAACGCTTCAGCTCAAAAGTTTCAGCTTGACGAGACTCCGCCCCTGGTACAGACAGAAATCCACTTGGCCAATGCATGTTGTCGGCGAAGTGGTTTTCATGTTGAGAATGCCGGGAAAGGCCTTGTTCTGGGTACACCAGGTTGTTCGTACTTGGTGTTTGGCCCAACAGTTTCGTTGGTTTCCGCAGAAAAGTCGCACTTTTGTTTCAATCTGAAAGTTTGGGACGCAAGTTACAAACAGAACACAAACAGCAAGGGAGCTTTCATCGCAATGGAAAGCGTTTGGATGGGAATGAGGAAGAAAGGTCCGTTTTGTAAAACTGTGGCACCAACGGCACGATGTTGGCCTCTGTGTCTCAAGTAATAAAGAACTTGTTCGACAGTGGACAAATTGTGGCGCAAGACCGGGGGTGACTGATAACACGCGCCGACTTGCAAAGGCGAAGGAGCGTCTCAAGTCGGCTAGCCGGAAAAACAACGTGTTTTTACCGGATTCTGTGCACGACCCTTGGGGTCCCCCCTCCGCCACGAAGAAAAAAATCGAAATCGAAATCTGACAACTTGATGAAACATCCAAACCAGAAAACAAATCTGAGCTAGAGAATGCAACTTGTTAACGGACGCGACACAAACCGGTAGAGGGACCTCTGAACGTGTTGTGGTTTGCTGAAAACTTGACGTTTGCTCGTAAATGTGATGAGGTTCTTGGGCCTTGACAGGATCATTTTGAGGCTGAGCTTTGTGACTGAACACATAACATTTTGAAGTTGGTGCTGAAATAATTTGGCGTTCGTTTTGTGTTGTCATTGTTGTTTTCTACCTGTGTTTGTGTGCATTTTATTGGCCTTCCAGGAAGCGGGTGCGCCCCAGCATATTTCAAAATTCTGCTCATAGATGAGTCCTTATCACTTTCAGACCGCCCACAATTTACTGGTTTATGTCTGGGTTGTGGAAGGGGGACCAGTAAAATTCAGATTGTGCACAGAAAATTTCTTTGTTCGTTTCTGAGCGGCAAGTTTCATTGGTGGCCAGAAAGTGATGAGCAATCGCGTGCTTTCTGATCTCTTCTTGTTGTGGTCATTCATCAGTGTAACTTGCTCATGCACCTTTCCCGAATTTGAGATTTCAAACAGGCGACATTGAAACAGTTTGAACCTGTGCTGGTGCTCGTACACAAACACGTTAAACTGCCCAAAACTGCAAGTCGCGCTTGGCAACAGCGACATCTCAGTTCTCTTGAAATGGCATTGATGCGCAGCATCTTGGGAGAAGTAGAGTTGTCATCCCTGTGGGTTATGTAAGGTCAGTGGTGAATGGTGACCGAGCCGTTCGAACTGATGATCACACGTTTGTGGAATGTGGAGTAAACAGGGTGAAGTACTTTCAACCTGAAACCTGTAGATGGTGGTTTCCAGTCACACAAGGTGAGTGTGTTTCTTTCCCTACTTGCCATTTCGCAATGTTCAGTGGTAGAATTTGACATGTGGAGGTTCCTCAATTTTGGGAGTGTGATGCGTGCGAGTGACGCCATGTGTTCATTGTCCAGATGTCTGCTGATTTCATCTCGTTTTTGCTGAATCTCATTTGACGATGGACTTGCGAAACTATAAGAGGGCTTTTGGAGCTGCAGAGGAAGACGTCATTTTGCGAGGGTAGGTGAACCTTTCCATTCTTTTTGCCGAAAGACGAGTTCTCGATACCCGACGATCGTATTTTGTTTCAAAGAGACCAACGAACGCCACGACTTTGCTTTCAACTTCTTTTTTATTTGGTTTTCAACTTTGGCATTTTGTCGTGTTGCTTGCTTCACGCAGCACAATCATTTGCACACAGTCAAAGGAATCACTGGTTTGTGACGACTTGTTCGTTTGAGTAGTTGATTTGATGGACACTTGGTTCTTTGCTGCGTGGGTCTGAAAAATGTCTGGAGTCTGTTGCATTCGTTTCATCGGTCACTGCTTCTGCATTTGTACTTCTGATTTGCTGGCGGTTGTGTGGATAGAACCATGAAGGAACGATGACGAGTGATGACAGAATGACTGCAGTTCCACCGAAGTAGATTGAAGCTGGATAGTAATTTGTCCAGTCATACATCCAGCCTGCAGAGTGGAAAATACGAACGAATTTGTTTGTTGTCAAGTGGGAAGTTTGAATCTGCACCTTGTTTTGTCAAGTTGGCTACACAGAAATCGTTGCAGTGGCTGAGTGTGTTTCCTAGGGTCTGTGCTTGTGTGTTAGCACTGAAAACATGATCTCACCTGCAATTGGTGGACCAAGCAGAAATCCCATCATATCAAATATCTGCAGGTACCCGTAGGCTGAAGACAGGGAAGCCACATCGAAGAGTTCCACCATAATGTTTGGCAAAGTTGCTCCAAACACGGACATGAGAATTCCGAATGATATGGAAAAAATTATGAAGTCCACAAACGTTTTCAGGTACAGGGGCGCAAGCAACAGCTCAATTCCAACGACGAGGAAAAAGGCCACGTAGACCAGAGAATGCCTTGTGCCTTTGATTTGTCCCACAAGGCCAAAAGCCAGTTTGCCCACAATACTAGCAGGCCCAAACATAGAGAAAAATGTGGATGTCTGAGTTTCACTGATACCCAAAGTTTGGGCGTACGCTGGCAGGTGTACCATAGCTGTGGCGTACCCAGTGCAGAAAAGGAGGTTGTTGGCACAATAGCACAGAAATCGGAAGTCTTTCAGCATTGTCAGGTCACTACAAAAGGATTTGCTGCGAGTTTCATTTTCCGTGTTTGTCGGGATGTTTTGTGATTGGCTTTGTCTTTCCGCATTCCTGGTGTCGGGTGTCCGGAACACGACTCCGCACACACACACGTTCAGTGCAATCGCTCCAACGATGCAGAGTGCGCCACGCCAGCCATACTTCTCTTCGCAGAACTGAAGTTGACATGGAGAAAGATGAGAAACAAGCGCGCTGGAGCCTTTTCGCAATGTTCTGAAATCAAAATGGTTTCAGTTTGTTGTTGCGCTTCCACATTACAACAGTTGAGCTGTCACTTTCATCTTTCTCAACAAGTTGGCACAGCAATTTTGGTTGAGTGAATGAACCCAGTGATCATGTGCGCTCGCATCAGATTCTTGGCATCTGAACCACACATTCCTCAAAAATCTTCAGGGATGGCTTGTTCCGGGCGGAACGGGTTGCAGAACTGTCCTTTTCCGAATTTGGCTCTGGTTGAAGGCTTCGTGCCCTTCATTGTCACGTTGCTGTGAATAACATGTGAGATCACCTGCAGTATGTATGGGGCGATCAGTTTCCCCAGACCGCAACCAGATGAGGCAATGGCGAAGGCAATTGGACGGCAGTTAGTGAAGTAAAATCCAACGATTGATATTGATGGAATGTAAGCCAGTCCCAAACCTCCGCCTGAACAGAAAACCATCACATGATATTTTGAGTAAAGTTTGATATTTGATTCGGCAGTGTCATATGAGAGATGGGTCAAAAATGTTGCCCTTTCAAAATATCAGTTGAAAAATCCCAAGTACCTCCCAAAATTCCAAAGGTGAAATAAGCCATCGACAGTGAATCTACGAATGCGCTGGACACCACTCCAGCAGAACCGATCAACGTTCCAATGATTGTTGTCTTTCTGAATCCAATTCGCGCCACCAAGTATCCGGAAAGGGGACCTGGCAAGAAAAAGGATGGCATCTGTTTGTGGAAGCAAATGTTAGAGGAGTGGTGTGAGCTGACAGGTTGCGTGCGATCAGATTGTTGTCGTGAGTGCTGTGAGGTGTTTTGTTCTCTGCGTGCAATTGCAATGACATGAACATTTGGTGGTGCTAAGCAATTTGGCCGCAATTTTTTGGAGGAATGACCCAAACGGCAACGGGGGTGGGTGGGTGGGGAGGCAGAAGAAGGAAATGCGCAAGGTTTCGTTTCCGCTCTGGTGTGTGTGCGTATGTGCGTGCGTGTGTGATGTGGCCCGCAAACATGTTCAAAGAGTCAAAACCTGGTTTGCTGACAAAGAGTCTGTGTACACAAATAGAAAACGCTTGGGTGAGAGGGGTCGTTCTGACGTGCGCGGCTCCCATTGAATCCACCAAAATTGTCGGAATTTGCCTCCCATTTCTGTACCAGAATGGGCGAAGATCACAGCTGTATTTGGTCGGCCACGTCTAATTGCAGTCGCATGACAATCTGGCGGAGCGAATAATTTGACTGTAAACATTTTTTGGAGACCTGACCCAACTGAAACCGTTTGTCTCCCTACTGCTTTGAAAATTATCAGATTGATCGGGGCGATTTGGTCCCTGCAGGTGGGCTCGGTGCACGGCGTGTACTCACCAACAACGTAAAACATGCCGGTGTTGAGGGAGGAGATGAACGCTGTGTCACCGCTCCCTCCCCCGAATGCTTCGAGAAACAGGACGTGAAACACTCCGCCTGAAAGGCACAAAAAGTGAAATTTTGCTTGTCTGGTTGCTTGCAAACTGGGTTTTCACCTTGAAAGCTGGCTGAAAGTAGCATCAGATGACAGAATTTTGACACAGAAATTTCTTAAAGTTCTAGCGGCACCAAGTGGACCATTTACGGCTCAATTCGTATTCGGACATGTATTTCAAAAAGAGTTTCTCCGAATTGAGCAGACACAAAGCCAGACAAACACTGAGAGGGGTCTTGCAGCAGCAACAACAAAAAATAACAGAAACCAGTTCAATGGGTCCAGATTTACAAAGCGGGTGGTTGGGGCGTGCAGGGCAGGTACACCAAAAAGATGCCAACCTTTCTCAATTTGTTCTTCCATTGTAGCAGCAGTCGTTTGGCAAAGTTGTGTTTTCGTTTGTCTTGAAAGTGTCTTTCATGCACAACAGTGAAAAAATTGACCGGGGTCTAAACAAATGTGGACCAATTGTACCTGAGTCCATGACAAGACAGAAGAAGCAGTGCGCCAATGAAGAAGCAGTGAGAACCACGATGGCATGCAAGGTTTCGGCGGAGCACATGCTGGCAGCTGCAGACACGCTCTTCTTGGCAGATCTGATATACGAGCGTGGACAGACCAATGAGCTGTGCGTCCTGAAAATCCGCCAGTTTCTTTCAAAGTTTGAAGGGACAAATTTTCTTCAACACAAAAGTGGCCTTGCTGACATCAAGATCAACAGTCGAGATCTACCTGACAGGTCTGTGTGGAAGGAGTGCAGAGTGTCTTTGGCACAGACGACAAGTAGATCTAGACGCGCAGGTCAAGGCGTCAAGATTTGGTGTTCCATTTCCAAATAGATCTGGATCCAGACATCTGTAGATTTTCTACGCATACCCTGCACAGATCTGACTTTGGAAGTCTGAAATTTTCAGACAGAAAAACGACGTGAATGCGCCTGTTGCCCACCAGCAGTTTATTCTTGTTGCTTGGAATAGTTCTGAAAGGAATCGCTAGATTCTAGTCGTTGACGCCTATCCAGATTCGCAGTTTCCAGTTTTTAGGTGATTTGAGGTGGGTTGCACGATTTGAGCCAAATCGGTGCGAGCCAAATCGAAGCACCTATAGGCAGCCCCTTCCAAAAGTATGTCGTTTGCAGTTGCATGGTCAAGATGGTCAAGTATTCATTGCCAGTTTTGTGATCAGATTTGAGATGGGTTGCACGATTTGAGCCAAATCAGTGCGAGCCAAATCGAAGCACCTATAGGCAGCATCTTCCAAAAGTATGTCTGCAGCAGTTTCATGGTCAAGATGAGAATTGATTCAGGACCTTTTGGGCTCTTTTGGTTCA
>JAAUXT010104742.1_pt1 | contig 11598 bp, 16 predicted proteins | sample 7278171 | NCBI WGS metagenome assembly JAAUXT01 (sample SAMN14350112, study PRJNA611818) | marine sediment metagenome | isolation source: surface marine sediment (1.8m) | place: French Polynesia: Moorea | collected 2018-08
CAAGTACAAAAAGGTCAAAAAAGTAAGAAAGGACTGTTTCAATTTACTGCCAAAACAAAATGAAGGGGGACATCGCACCCGCAGTTGCCTTTAGCACTGCTTCTCTTGTTCTCTCTCGCCCCGCTGAAACTTACCGTCGAAGTCCCTGCACCTGGGCCTGGGCGGCGGTCTCGGGCGGTAGCTCTCGGTGTGCGGGGGGATGTTGACGATGCTGCTCAGACTGGGCGGCTGCGACGAGACGTCCGCTCCGTACCGATAGTCTTTGTCGCCGTGGTCCTGGATCGGCGTCGACCCACGACTGTCGAAGCTTCGACTCCGACTTCTGCTTCTCCGACCTGCAGCAGCAGTCAGTGTTGAAGGTGCAGAGCCAAACACACACTTCAAAAGCAGACGTGTTGAAAACAGCCAAAGCGAACTCAAACTACACTGCCGCGCCGACTCACCCCTGAACGGAGATCTGGATAAGCTTCTCGCTCGGAACGGTGGAGGCGTTCTCGACCTCGAGCGACTTCTCGATCTCGGCTTGAGGCCTGGAGACTTCGGTCTGCCCCCTGGTGACTTCGACCTCACGCGGAGTCCCGGAGATTTGGACCTCGGCCCCGGCGAACGCGGGCGAATCGGAGACCTGGTCCTGGAGCGCCGCAGCAGCGGACTGCGCCGCGTGCGGTCTCGGCTGCGGGAGCGGGTGCGGCTGCGCCGGGCGAGCGGGGACCTGCGCTGGCGCCGGAACTCGATCTCTGAGCGCAGGTCGGGCCGGCCGTACCGTGGCCCTGGCCCCCGCCGATCGTCTCTCCGGTCTCGGTCCCTGTCATCTCTTCGCCGGTCGTCAAATCGTCGGCGTCTGTCGTCTCTGTAAACGGTGATCATTGACAGCTGAAATGCAGCACTGTGAAACCACACAAGTTTGGGGACAACACACACGAAGCACGCGGTGGCAGAAGTGAACGATATACCTGTCTCTGAATGGACTTCTGCTCCTTCGTCTGTTGTTGCCACCATCATAAGCCTGCAAGAGAAGTCACAATTCGTATGGTTTGGTGTTGGTGTATTTGTGCGTGTGGCAAAGAATCATCAGGTGCAGATGCACAACCAAAGCGCACCTTGTTGTCTGCCGGCTTCTTCGACGAGGTTTCCTTCGGTTCCTGTTTGACCTGCACCTTATCAGCGGCGTCTGCTGTTGTGTGATTGCTGGTGTTGTTTGCAGTTGGTTTAGCTTCGGTTGGAGAAGGTTGTGACACCAAATTTGTCGTTTGTGAGCTCGGTACCGGTGCAGGGACTGGTGCAGGGACTGGTACTGGTGGTGGGTTGGGCAGGTAGGACTTTGTCTTCAGTGCATCAAACAGTTCCGACACGAACTCTTTGGTTTCTGAAAAGCAATAAAATGAACCCAATGAGATCTGTTGATGCTCTTGTTCACACTGCACACCGAAATTTAACAATGCGGGGACATGCTCAAGTCCCTGACCAAAACGACTCACTTTCCTGAAGGAAGACATCGAGCTGATCGGTGCAGGTTTCTCTCAACAAAGCCTCCGGCTTGTCTTTCTTGATCAGAGCAACGATGTATTTCGCCAAAGCTGTGGGGTCCGCGTCACATCTGCGAAGGACAACATCTCCGTTTTTGTTTGTCATTTGGTAAATCAAATGCAGAATCAAAAAGTAACACACATCAGTTCGACGGCACCTGAGAAGTTTTGGATCCACATTCAGAAAGAGTGCCCACAGGCGCTGTCGGTGCCCCCCCCCGGACACCAGTTATGCGGTCTTGAACTTTTTGTTTCCCAATCACCTGGTACCAATGCCGACCAGTGAGAGTGTGCAGATCTCGACCGAACCGCAAAACAAATCAACATGCGCTCGTCTCGGCGGACAAAGAATTTTGGGACCGGCCTCGTTGGCCTCGTTCCTTCACACGTCTAAATTGTTTCAGTTGAAATCGCCACTTTTCGGGGTTCCTTCCGTTTATCAGATTTTTGAGTCACCTCTGGCAGATCTAAGCCCATTGACGCTGGCGACTGGCGCTGAAATCAGTCAGCTTCAAATGTTTGGGTCCAGACGTCAGGTGGACTCGGTAGATTCTTGGTCCAGACAAGATCTACAAAGTGGCGCCTTCGTCCTTGGAAGCTGTGCCCTTCGGACCCTTCTGGCATTTCTTCTGCTGGACCGGTGTCAGAATTGAATCACACGAGCACACTCAAAGGACCAGGTATGTCTAGAATCTATGTAAAAACTGTCAAACTTCACACTTGCATTCTTTTCACCATCAAAATTGGGAACGTCTGGGTCCAAAATGCAACTGGGTTCAGCGTCAGGCAGTTTCACTTTGGAACGTTTGGCCTCATGTTTCAGGTTTGGACGACTTACATTGGAGTGAGCTTCGTCGACAGCCATGATTTGAACAGTTCTACTCCATCTATCAACATCGTAAATTGTCCTGTTTGTTGACAAAATGATGAGTCTTCACTTGTGACCTGTTCTTTTGACGCGTAGACTCTACACCAGCGGCTGGCCCGCCTGGACGTTCGGGCTCGTGTCAAAGATGGCTGCTTTGGACATACTCTCTAAGTCACTGTTCGAGGTTTGAATTAATCCCTTCCTTTTGTCTCGGTTTATTTCTCAACCAATATCAAAAACACTCGAATAATACAAAAAATGAGCTGAGAGATAATACAGGGCCGTAGATGTCTGCAACTTTCCATGTGTAGAGAGTACCGAGCTTTGGTGTCATGTGATTTGTCCAAAATGTCAGCCCCCATCAAAAAGTTGTGGAGATAGCCCCAGCTGGTGTTTTCTGTATTTTTTTGCGCAAAAACATGCAGACAAACGTTTGTCACAGCGTATCTGACAGTTTTTGTGACTTAATTTTGACTTGAAAACAATGAATTGAGATAGAAACGAGGACAAATAAATTTAAGACTGAAAAACACGTGAGAATCGCATTGAAGTCATGCCTCCTCGTTCAAAACAGTCCAAGATTGAGTGGTTCAGTTGCACAGCATGTGGATGTTGGCTCAGCTTGAAAGATCGAGAAAAACACGCGCAGCAGTGTTCTTCTGGGACAACCAATTTTACACACGGCTTTGTCAGGGATCGGACGTTGTTTGGATATGTTGCGCAACACTCTGAAGGTAGGTTTGTCGCTGAGCTTCCTTCATGGTCGGAATTTGAGACCGGCAAGTGACCGTATGAGCTCTCAGGCCGTGTTCGATTTGTCATTCCAAACAGTGAATCCGAATCCCTGTTTGGATTCACCCGATCTGCCTTCTGAGTTGGATCAATTTTTCGCTTGTGTTCCTCGTACACGTTTCTGAAGCCAATCTATGACAATTGGATTCAGATTCACTGTTTGAATTCGCAGATCGAACACTGCCTTGATTCTGCCTGCATTGCAGGATCAAGGTGAGCGGCAATCGGTCGGGAGTGAAAAGTTTCAAATCCTTGCTTTGCAGGTATAGCTGGTGTTGCAGTGCGAGCCAAAGAAGAAGTTTTGGCAATGAACCCTTCCACAATGCTGAAGATCGGAGTGTGCTCAGGGCGTTGTGTCGTTTTGAACGACACGGCAGTCTTGTTAGCATGGCCAGACACATCTTTGCCACTTGCGGCAGCAAGTGCAAGTCAAAAAGTTTTGGACAGCACGGAGATCCCGACAAACAAAATTGTGACAGTTCAACCCTTGGAAATGCCTTGTCAATGTGCCAAAAAAGTCAGATTTCAACCAAGGTATGATTGAGTTTTGGACCTTTTTCCTCCGCCGGAATGACGGTGCAAAGTGACGCATGTGAGTTATTTCTGTTTGACAGCCATGACACCGGTGCTTTGGACACTGTTGAGTTCGGTCACTATCTGGCCACATGTTATGGTGAGAAAACAATGTCGTTTTGTTTCGCGTATGCGGTAAATTTGACCAGTGCCACGTGTCTTGTCAGGTCTGTTGGTGGAGTGCTTATCACTTTTGCAGACAACACATTCCTCCATCCATCCGAGGTGCTCGATGTGAGATATTATGGACGACCCTGCACAGTGACAGTCACGGATATTGAAGGATTTTGGAAACGCAAACCATCAGACACACACGACTCTCTGATTTCATCTTTGCAAACACTCAGTGTCCAGGCGAAAAATACGTGTGACAAACCGTCATTCAGTTTCTTCAAGGTTACAAAGGAGGACACCACTTTCATGCTTGATGACCAGGACATGCCAGCAAAACAGAGCGACATTGACAAACCTACAATTGCGGACGTGGGTGGTTTGACCAGTCAGGTCACTACTTTGCGTGAGATGATATCTGTTCGCCTGAAAGATCAGTGTTCGGAGTTCAAAAGTGAGTACTCGTCGACGACTCGCTTCACACTTTGAGGTCAACCGTCAAAAAGCCATACAGCGCCAATTTGTGTCTTTTCGAAATTCAACGGGGGTTTTGAAAAATTGTTTGGTGAGAACTTCAAAACAGATGCTGACAATTCCTTTCAGATGTGCGCGCGCCCAAGGCCGTGCTGCTGTACGGCCCACCGGGCGTTGGGAAGACACTGCTGGCGCGTGCTCTGTCAAATGACGCCAACGTTCCTCTGATCACAGTGAACGGCGAAAACATTCGGAGCAAGTGTGTGGTGCTCTGTTCTCCGTGTGGAAATTCCAGCTTGATCAGTACAGCTTTGGACAATGGGTCCTTTCTGTCATCTTTTCTTGCAGGTTTTATGGTGAAACGGAAGCTAATTTGGAATCTCACTTTGCCGAAGCCAAAGAACGGTAGGTGACAGAATTGTGTTGATGCTGTTCTGTGACAAAAACCTGTTCAAAGTTACCAACAGAAGATTGGTGTGACGTTTTCATTGCAGAGCCCCCTGCATCCTGTTGCTGGAGAACTTGGATTCTCTGTGTCCCAAAATAGAGTCGAGTCACAATGAGGTCGACAGGAAGGTGACGGTGGCGCTGTTGTCCCAGATGGATAACATGGTGAGAGTTTGTTGTGCAGTTGGGTATTTCGCCCGTTCACCACACTGCAAACCTGTGCAAATCTGGTCATCACAGGCATCAACCATGCTGCTCGGTGTGTGTTTTGCAGGAGAGAAGCGAGGCTCGAGTCCTAATCCTGGGCACGACGAGTCGCAGGGAACACGTGGACAGTGCGCTGGGGCGACTGGGCCGTTTCACCCAGGAGATGGAGCTGGCAGTGCCGACCGCGTCCGAGAGAAGCGAGGTGCGTGCGCAGGCACCAAGCCACGTGGAGGTGGACGCTTTCTGCACTTTGATGTGCAAGTGTGTGTGTATTTTCGTTTCCTTGTGTGCAGATTTTAGCCTGTATCTTGCGAAAAACAGAACACAGCCTCACATCAGAACAGATCGTTTCCGTCGCGGCGACAGCGCATGGATTCGTTGGGGCTGATCTGAAGGAGCTGTGCACCCAAGGTGAGCGAGCAGGTTCAGATTATGTCGGGCATTCACGAAAGTACGACTTTTACGTGTGTGGTGTAAAATACAAGCAAGTACCCTGCGTTTGTAGCTTGTTACAAGACAGTGAAGAAAGTCTTGAACACTGGTGGGAAAAACATACGTGTGACGTACGACGATGTCCTGCAAACTCTGAAGTCAGTCAAGCCGAGTGCCATGAGAGAAGTGGCTCTGGAGATTCCTCAGGTATGTGTGCCCTGCCAGCCGCTAAGATGGTTCCCGTCACCTTTGACATTCCCTGAAATAAGCTTATTTACCCGAGATTCATCCAGTTCCAAAGCTGGAGGTTGTGGTCGCGTCGTTGCAGGTGACGTGGGAAGATATCGGAGGGCAAGAAGACTTGAAGCACAAACTCAAGCAGAGCATCGAGTGGCCCCTGAAGCACCCTGACGCGTTCGCCAGCATGGGCATCAGACAGCCAAAGGGCCTCTTGATGTACGGACCACCGGGCTGCTCGAAAACCATGATCGCCAAGGCGCTCGCCAGAGAGAGTGGGCTCAACTTTATAGCTATCAAGGTTGGTTTTTGCGGTTGCGCAATGCACAACCACGTGTGTAATATCCAGAAGTACGCTTGCTTGTTGTACTCAAGGTACCCAATTCGTCATTCATGCTGTGTGCGTTCCTTGTGTTGTGACAGTCTTTTGACACCTCACGGACTTTGTTCTGAAGGGTTCAGAGCTCTTCTCCAAATGGGTGGGCGAGTCGGAGAAGGCGGTGAGGGAGGTTTTCCGCAGAGCGAGGGCTGCAGCTCCCGCCATCGTCTTCTTCGACGAAATCGACGCGCTCGCAGGAGAGCGGGGCGGGTGAGATCTCCAGTTTGCTGTCACCACTGCCTTGACACCGTACAGTCAACCGCTGAAAGAAAAACAGCGTTCGCTCGAGTGAAACAAGAGTTTCAAAATGTTCACTGCGCACGTCTGACCTGACGCGTTGTCCTCTTGTCGCAGGTCCGGGGGCGGCGCCGGCGACGTGTCTGACCGGGTGCTGGCGCAGCTGCTCGCCGAGATGGACGGCGTCGAGGCGCTGCGGGACGTCTTCGTGCTCGCCGCCACCAACCGACCCGACCGCATCGACAAGGTGCGCCCAGTCAAACACTGTGCCGGACCTGGCAGGGTAGCGGCGGCCCTTCTTGACCCGAATAAACTTGTGTACCCTCCTGGGCATCATCGGGTGCAAGTTCACGTGCAGTTGGTTCTCAGAGGCCGTCAGCACTGCTGTTGGTTCATTCGCATCGTGTCAACACAAGAGCTTGGTCCGATGTTCTTGTTTGGGACTTCACGTGTGCCACAAACTACATTTGTCACAAACTTGGAGACTTCTGCAATTGGTCCTTTGAAAGAATCGCTCACATCTCAATAAATTCACGCGTTGGAGACACGGCAGGTTGTACACGACAATGTCCAGACACCGTACGAGGGTGTTCCACGATCTGGCGGTTTCTGTCCATTATCTCGGGATCTTTTCAGAGGATTCCAATAGGATTGGAGACACTTTGTCTTCACACCTTGAGCAATGCCTTGCACAGCACAAATTGGGTCAGATCGCCACAGAAATTGATCCCTTGACCTTCACAAGTGCAAGACCTGATCAGCACGGCGATGCAGCGCGACATTTGTCTGTGACAACATGGCATTTTTATGGATAAGTTTATTGACTTGTTGGTGGACTTTCCTTTTTTCCTCTTTGGTTATCCCATTGGAAGTCCGTTTTGAACAGCGAGCCATGTTGAAATTCCTTGTCCAAACTGGACTCACACCGATCCAGTGCTGGGAACGTCTCTACCAGATGCATGGAGTGAATTGCCTTTCCAAAAATTGCATCCGGGTGTGGCACAAGCGATTCAGAAATGGGTGGACAGAGACCAAGGATCAGAAGAGAAGTGGCAGGAAGAAGTCAGTGCGGGTGCCCGAAATGATTCAAGCTGTGCAAGGAGCAGTGCAACAGAACAGGCGTGTCACCATGAAAGACTTGGCTGAGGAGTTTTCTGTGTCCAAAAGCAGCATGCACAACATTGTGAGAAAGGATCTTAAGATGACCAAAATCGCCCCGAAATTCATTCCAAAGGATTTAACCCGTGCACAAAAAGATCAGAGGAGGGACGTGAGCAATCGGAACATCCAGCTGGTGAAGGACAATCCAGAGTTCTTGCACAGTGTCATCACATGTGATGAATCTTAGGTTTCAGTCTTTGAAATGGAAACAAAAAGGTCCTCTTCTGAATGGCAACCCCGGGGCACGAGACTGGAGCATCCGCGCAAAGCAATGAAGCAGAGAACAGAGAAAGGCGATGTTGACTGCATTTTTTGACAGATCCGGTGTTGTGCATGTGTAATTCAAAGACCCAGGAGTTAATGTCAACAAAGAAGCTTACTGTGCAACACTCAGAAGATTCAAGGAGAGTGTGAGGAGGAAGAGACCCACCCTTTGGCAGAGGAACCAACAAGGCCAAAGGTCCTTCTTCTTGCTGCATGACAACACCTCCCCACACACGGCTGATGTGACAGTTGAACTCCTGCAATCCAGTGGAATTCCAGTCCTTGAGCACCCGCCCTACTCACCGGATTTAGCTCCGTGTAATTTTTTTTTCTTCCCAAGACTGAAAAATGACCTCCGTGGACACAGATTTGCTGACATCCAAGACATGCAGGCTGGTGTTCAGTGAGCCCTGAGACACATTCCAAGACAGGACTTTGCCGCAGCAATGGATCAACTGACAGTCCGCTGGATGAAATGTGTCAAAAGTGACAGTGATTATTTCGAAGGAAAACACCTGCAGATCGATCCCGAGGGTGACCATGGCATTGAATTTGAGACAGACAGTGAATTTGAGGACTAAAGACATGCCCTTTGGCTGTTTGGTTCCTTCGGGCAACTCTTATTCTGTTGTGTTCAATTTCCATTTTTCATGTGTTCATTTTGTATTTTGAACAATTTATTGCATGCATTTTTATTGCTGAATTATTTGAATTCATGTTTGGGATCCATTAGACCCATTAAAGTTTTGAACCGCAGCGAAAAAACCGCTTTTTCATAGACAGAAACCGCCAGATCGTGGAACGCCCTCGTAGTTTCGGCTCTGCTCATGCGTCTTGCCTCTTCTCCCCAGGCGCTGTTACGGCCTGGTCGCCTCGATCGCATCGTCTACGTCCCGCTGCCAGACGCCAAGACGAGAGCCCAGATTTTCAACATCCACTTGAAGAAATTGTCGACGTTGAACATTGATGTGGAAAACTTAGTCCAGAGAACAAATGGATATTCAGGCGCAGAGGTCAGTTCCGTCGAACCACACACGTGTTTCTTGGAAAGTCCTCGTTTGTCCTTCAAACCATTTTCTCCTCTCCTCTCTCTCGTCACGTTTCAACTGAAACCCCTGTTCTTGCAGATTTCGGCAGTTTGCCAGGAGGCCGGGTTCCGAGCCCTGCATGAGGACTTCCACATCAAGGCCATCGAGGCCCGGCACTTCGAGTTCGCCTTGTCGGCTGTGAAACCCAGAACGAACCGGGAATCCGTCGCCTTCTACGAGGCGTACCACGAGAAGGGCGGACTGCACGCCGTGTGACCAACGTCTCGGCTCTTCCAAACACTCTTGACCAGAAAACTTGAAGTGGATCGTTCCTTCAACGGCAAGTACAACCAACGCAGGTCCAATTGAGGGAAATAAACGAAGGAAAAATTTATTGCCGCGTAAATTTATGACAAGATATTCACGTGAAATATGAACACATTTTAACTCTGCAAAAACATGGAACTTTGTAGACATTTGCGTAAAACATACACCCGCTCACTTCGACGAGAAATGCAAGGAACTTGCAACGTGGTGAAACATGAACGACGAATCTGTCTGAACACGATCGGTGACGTCGCTCACGACGACGACGCCGGTGTGTGAACGAAAGCTCAACGTTCAAATGGTGCGCACAACTAAAACTGCTCATGACCGCGAGGCCTGGCTTCGAGCTTCCCGCGGAGTCGGGAGTCAGCGTCCGGCCGGCCGCCCCTACTTCGGTGCTGCGGGCTTCTCCGGAACCTGTCAAAAATTTAATGTCCGGTGTGAACTTCAGTTGGTGTCAGATTTGAGCGGCACAAAGCCCAAGTCATATTTCCGAAGGCTAAAACACCCCAGCTCCTTGAAGGTTTGTGCCCTTCACCTCAACACCAGATTGGCTGGAAAACACCCAAGGCGTCCAAGGAAAGAAATTTTGCTTTCACATACCTTGTAGACACGTCCTTGGTAATCCTTGATGTTGATTGGCCCCTTGTGCACGTAGATGTCTCGACATGGACTCTTCTCAATACGATCTTTGGGAACTTTCATCTGCACGAAGCAGTCGGTCCTCCCTCCGGCATTGGCTGAAGGAGAAATGTTGCTGAAAATCACCAGTCGTCCAGCAATGTGGGCACCGAGGTGGAAAACAGGCAACGCATTTGTTGCCCACACGCGCACCAGCATGAGGCCATGGTGAGTGTGTTGCTCTGGAGATTCGAAGCTCAAGTTCGGCCTGTGATACCCAACGTCAAATTGCGAACCGAGACTGACCGAGCATGAAGCCTCGCGAGAACCAGTCACCGCGCACATGTGTCAAAATTGACGAGGGTGCACAGGTTTCATTTCTGCGCTCCGATACTTGCATGGTTGTGTGATCAAAATTTCTGACGGCAGAATTTAGACAGAGTGCGTGACCAAAGCGCTCCTTCAAAACGCGTGCAGTGTTCTTCAACAAAGGAAAATAAACAGTGAAGAAGGAGCAGAACTTACGCGTGAGGTAATTGTTGTCAGAGATGGCTCCCTTGGAGACCTTCCTCGGGTTGAGCGGGTGGAGATAGACGCCCGGACCCAGCGCTGCGTCTCCGTTGGCACCAGTCGATATGTTGATGGTTTTTGTCCTTGCGAATTCCCTTGGCACCGGCGGAAGAGGTGGAGTGGTAGAGCGTGATGGTCGAGGCGGCCGCGCCCACGTCTTTCCCGGTCCGATTGTCACCCATGGCGCCAGAAACTGTGGAACAAGTCAAGCACGCACTCGTAACGGTACAAAACAAGTCATTCGGCGCACCCATCTGCGTCTATTGATGCAGGCGAAAATGTGTCCAAACCGCGTGTGACGCGTAAAGGTGCCGAAACACTGTGACTGACACTGTCAGCAGTTCGACTCTTTCCTGTTGGGCTCGTGTGAGCCACATATTCACCATCATGGCTCTCCGAAACTGATGAAAAACATTGCAGTTGCAGATCAATGTGAATTCAATCTGTGACGTGTCAATACATGTGTCGAAAAACGGAGAAATTTTCAAACCTTTCGATGTTGTCGTGCGAAGTTGTGCGGTTCTTGTGTGTAATCGAAGAGAGCGCGCACAACACTGCCTCGCGACAAGCATTGACTACAGACTTCAGATTTTGGCGAAAGAGATCCATGTCAAACCGGTTGGTGTCATCGGAGACATTTGAGACCTTTCGCGCAGACTGAAACGGGTTGGTTTTGAGAGCGGCGAAAATTAACGCGAGGCGTACGAGTCTGCCACTGACGCGGAAGAATTTTGTATCTTGGTCAATTGTCGCCTGCCAAACCACAGCCCCAAATTTTCAACATTGGATGACACCCCTCGCCCTCCCTGATTCTGAAATTTCCTGGGACCTGACATTGAAATATTTTGGCCTCTAAACTTTCAATGTCATGTGTCACCGTACACACACCAATGCGAAGGTTTTATGCGAGGGCCGTGTAACCTGCAAATTGGGGTGCCTTGACTAGGATAATTTTGAGTGGCGTACTTCTGTCCAAGTTCTGATGCTGAGCGTCAAAGCATCAGGAATTACAAAAAGGGCAATGGAGGGGAATGCACATCAGCGCTGGGTCGTTCCTTTCCTAAAAGAGCAGAACGGCCCAGCCTATGAACACTGCAGGAGCATCTGCCTCGATAGGACGAATCCTCTACCGACATGAGTACTTCGTGGCCACACACAATACAGTGAGGGCCGTACATCCGAGAGAAGGGCTCTCGTAGGTTGGATCAAACTCTCCATAACGGATAGAGAAACCGAGGGGACCGTTCCCACTCCTAACCTCAACACCTTTTCCCAGTGGATCCTGATGGGTGCTAATCTTTCCCGCAGTATCACACATCATTGAGTCAGGAGGGTCCGACATGG
>JAAUXT010130597.1_pt1 | contig 11598 bp, 18 predicted proteins | sample 7278171 | NCBI WGS metagenome assembly JAAUXT01 (sample SAMN14350112, study PRJNA611818) | marine sediment metagenome | isolation source: surface marine sediment (1.8m) | place: French Polynesia: Moorea | collected 2018-08
GAAGCTGGCCACAAACATGGACATGACCACAAACATGGACACGACCACAAACATGGACATGACCACAAACATGGACATGGCCACAAACATGGACATGGCCACAAACATGGAGCTGGCCACAAACATGGACACGACCACAAACATGGAGCTGGCCATAAACATGGGGAAGCTGGCCACAAACATGGAGAAGCTGGCCACAAACATGAAGCTGGCCACAAACATGGAGCTGGCCACAAACATGGAGCTGACCACAAACATGGAGCTGGCCACAAACATGGGGGAGGTGGTCACAGTCATGGCCACAAACACGGAAAACATGGCCACGGCGCCCGGATCGTCCGCGCAGCGGTGCGTTCTGGTCGCGTACAGCGTCACCGCCGCCACCACGGCGTCCGCGCCCGCAGAGCCACCGCCACCGTCACGTTCACCGTCGGAGGTACGTTGTGCCTTGTCAACCATGTCGGTGGGGAGGCTTGAAGTTTGCCAAGACTTCTTTGAGGCCCATCTTTCACGAAAGTTTCTGTTTTGTTTTGGGTGATTCCAAGAAATCTAGAAACCAGTCTGGAAGATGAAAAGAAACTGAGGGTGTGTCCTCAGCTTCAACATTTCGATTGACTTGAGTTGACTTTGCCGAGAATGAATCTCTCCATCTTCGAGGCAAAATCTTTGTACACCGTGGTCGTGGTTTGGTCAATTTTTGTTTTGATGCCTTCGTTCCGGAATGATCAATCACAAGCAAAATTCACAGACGAGCGAGTGGATCTGGTTATTGGTGCTGATTCTCGGCAACTTCGTCAGGTGGAGACTGCAGAAACGCGGCGGCCGCTGACTACTGCAACGGGCGGCTGACGCCTGGCACCACGTACTACTTGGCGCTGCGTGCCTTCACCCCGAGCGGCGAGTTCACCGACTCCGCCTTCACCCAGGGCATCGTGGTCGGCGGCGCGGCGGCCGAGGACGAGGGTCCCACCGGTGAGAACAGCTCTTGACCTACCAGAGAATCCGCTCGTGGTGGGTCCGCTTTCGAGTACATCAGCTCAAAAGTTTCTCGAATTTAAAAACATGACGTTTGCTTTTTCCCCACTTACAATCCCGTTCAGACGAGGCTGATGATGCTGCTGACAGCAGCAAGGACCGCAGCAGCGGCGATACGGTCATTCTGCTCATCGTTGCCATCGTGGCGTTGCTGTTGCTGATCATCGGCGTCACGTGGGTCGTTGTGTTCCTGTTGCGCAACCGCCGTTCGCATGCGCCGCCGCCAGCGGCCGAAGGCAGCACCCAGACAGACGGCGGAAAACAGTGAGTGGGCGGGAGTGGTCGCACAGATTCATGGGAGCCCAGAGACTCGGCGTCCGGACTTTCTGCAATGACAAAAGAAAAGCTCCCCCACCCCCCAACTTTTGCCCCGCCAAGCATGGTAGTTGTCTTGTTTTCAGAATGGTGTTGGTGATGGACAATAGATGTTGATTTTCACTATTGTTTCTTGTTGCAGGCACAACTACTATCTGAGGTCCATCCCGCACACGTGGTAAGTTGAACTTGCGAGCTTGTGACCTCAGCTCTCTGCCTCGGCAGACCCGTCACGACCTTGTGTGCTTGTTTTGGGAGTCAGAGAGGAAGGCGGAGGCCCTTTCTCGCCTGAAGTTTAAAGACAGGGTCCCATTTTGTTGAAGCGCGCACACGCACTAACTCCCAGGAGTTGAGTCTGAACCAAAAGAACGCAATACACGCAAATGTTTTCGTTTTTGCACGAATGGACCACACTCCATTCCCGCAGATCAGAAATCCACAAACTGAAACCGTGAGCTGTTCGTTTTTGCAGCATACAAGAGCCGCGAGAGGAGGTTCAGACAGCGAGGGAACAACCGGTGTAGAAGCCGTGCAGTGAGAAGGTTGGGGAAATTAGGAACGTTCAGAACGGACCGGGGACCGCTGCAAGGAGAACACTTGAGAACCTGTACGAGGTTTATGGAAGCCGTGGAACGAAGCTGACCATCAGCGGTATGTGTGCGGAGTGAAACTGCCTGCCGACCGTCTGAACCGGTGAAAAACGCCAAGGGCGAATTCAAATAAACTGAGCCGTTTGGCACCGTCTTCAGGTTTTCGTAAAAATTTGGCGGAGGAAATCCAGCTGAAGAAACAAAAATTTGGGGACGTACCGAGAAATGTTGTTGCTCGCACACTTGTCGAGGTGATTTGGTCGCGCTACTGTTTTCGGTGAAGTGAGGCAATCTTGTCACCCGCAACCACAGCAAAATTCTTTGGCTCCACGGGATTGTTGATGGGGTCCGGCAACTACAGTTCTGTTTTATAGCCGTTGTAAGATTTGAGAAACATAAAGTTTCACATTTTGATTTCCTCTCTTTGTTCTCACGCACTCTGGTACTGGAGGTTTCCTAAAGTTGTGTGGCATCTCAAATCGTTCACGAATAAAAACCATTTCAAGCAGATCCAGGGGGAGAGTCCTTTGCTCCTGCCCCGCCGAGCTCTCGCCCCATTTTGTGCTGCAGGAGCGAAATGTTGATTTTCTCTGAGAAAAAAGCGCAATGTTTATGCTTGAAGTTTGCGTTTGTCCCATCCCAGAAATTGAGCAACAACACCCCCTCCCTTCTCCCACATAAATGTCCAGGTCTTCAAGACCTGTGGAATCCATTTTTAACGGCGCTTTGACGACGCGCTCCAGAAAGGCGTGCACCGAAGTGCACAATTGATCAGGCCGAATTCCTGCAGGAGTTTGTTGTGCAGAGCTCGCAGCCGTTTCGGTTGAAGTTTTCCAGACCGCACAAAAAGAAGCGGGAATTATTTTTAAATTTCTACGGACCTGGATTGGAGATGATTTTTGCCGCCTGCGCTGCTGTGACGTCACGATTGTTGTTTGTGACGTCACAATTAGAACCATGTGATTTGTGATGGGGAAGATCCTGGGGGGAATTTAGCGGTATATTTTATTTTGTTTCTGTGTTTCCTTTCAAATCGATTCGATCAAATTCCGCACAAAATGATGTTGAGCATAAATTCTTTCCATAACAGCCGCCAAATTTATTGTTTGTTCATTTGTGTTCTTCAAAGACAAAATCACAATTTTTCAACAAAACAGGGATGAAGATCCTTCAATTTGATTCTCTGCACAGATCTTTCTTGATTCTTGACAGATGTTGGACTTTGGTGTGGAATGGTGGAATTTCCTTGGAGACTTTTTAAAATCGATTCGTTGCAGATGGCGGTGGGAGGCGTTGCGGTGTGGGTCGGGAGCTGCCTGCTCCTGTTGGGCGTCGCCAGTTCAGCCGACCTCACCTCAGGTCAGTCGATTCCTCGTCAACGTTTGGGCAGTCAAGAGTCGTGCAAGTCCAGATGCCAGCAATCAAAACAAAGCATAGACGTCTACAATTGTCTGAAACAACTTCTGTTTGAAAAATTCCAAAGAATTTTTGAAGAAAACTCAAATCGAACCTCACACTAATGTTCTGAAGACAGAGGACAGTCCAGTAGACCCCAATAGCGCAACTTAAGAAGCAGATTCTGGACATCGAGAGAGTTTCGGGTCCAGAAAGGCTTTGTTTCAATTGCTCAATTCAAATTGCACAGGAAAATTGCATTTTTCCTGCATCAAGCTCCCTCCATGTTGTGCATGCCGCGTCCGTTTCACCTTCTGCGAGCAAAAGAAACCAAGTCTTTGTCGTCCCCTGCAGCGCCCGTGATGACGTCGGAGCTTCGCGCGGCAGCAACGTCCGACAGCGTCGAACTCACGTTCACGCCCAGCGACGGCGCGTTCGACGAGTACATCTTCACGCTGCTCTCGAGCGACGTGAACACGTCGGTAAGGTTCTCTGAGCATTTGTGTGGTCAGATTTCAAATTTGAACAATTTCTTAGGAAGAACAAGAAAGCAAATTATGTCCATGGAACAGAGAAAAGTCGGTGAACGCTGCACACTGCAACTGACCCTCTGTCAGTGTCCAAATGAATTTTTAGTCCAGATTTTCTCCTTTCTGCGGCGGTGTTGTGGATGAAGGCGAACTGTAAGCTGTTTGCAGAAATGTACAGGCCCCTCTGTTCGCTCTTCTTCGCGCACAAGTGACAGCATCTGTTTTGTGCAGACGACGGTGTCTCGGCTCTGGCGCTGCGCCTCGCCGGGCGTCGCGCTGCACCTGCGAGTAGCGCTCAGGGAGAGCGGGCGCGTGCAGGAGGCGGCGCGGGCGGCCGAGGCGACGGCGCGGAGAGCTGAGTCGGGCGCCGAGGCGCAGCTGCAGGCGGCGCAGGTGGGTGACAGTGCCGGCCAGGATTGGGAGCGATAGAAAGAGTGGAACATAGGAAAGCCGAGCGCATTTTAGTCCGGCGTTTTGCCACACGAAAATACCAACAGACCCTCCAACATCCAGGTTTAACAGTTCACCTGGACAGAAGTTCACAAAGAGCAGAAGAACGCGGGTGTTTTGCTCGGACGTGTCTTTGTGCCCGTTTTCAAGTTGTCTGCGGTTGCTTCAGGTCGTCGTGATGGAGGCTGAGCGGAATCAGTCCGCCGCGCAGGCGGCGTTGTCCCAGGCTCAGGATGCGCGCGCAAAGCTGGTGGCGGAAGACGCCGCCAATATGACTGCAGCGCAGGTACTTGTTTCTCACCCTCATTGCAAGAAGAGCCACAACATCCAGCAACGAACCATGCACCAACAAATCGCTATCTCAGTTGATTTCAAAGGTTCTGGTCTCAGGTTCAAGAGGCGTCGGAGTCGCTCGACGCCGCCCGCGACGCGGAGGCAGCGGCGGCGGCAGCGGAGGCAGCGGCGGCACAGCGCGTGGGCGCGGCGCAGGCGCGCGAAGAGGACGCAGCGCGGACGCTGGACGCGATGGCACGGACGCTGGCGCGGGAGATGGCACAGCTCGTCAACCTCTCCGACGCCAAGGCGACGGCTCAGGTGGGAGGCACGACGAACCATTGGTGACGCCCGCTGCAGCAGACGATCAATAAGTGGTGGCCTGTTGGTGGATCAATGCTTTCTTGAGTTTTCATAGAAACAGGGCTGTGACTGACAAGTTTGCTGTGGCTGAGTGAAACAAAAATGTATTCAGAAGGCAAACGCTTGACTTGTATTTTGGGCTCGCCCCTGCAGAGTTCCTTGGATCTCGCCGAGCAGCAGCTTGGCAACGCCACCGGCAATGTCACGGAGGCGCAGCGCGCGGTGGCAGCGGCGCAGGCCGAGCGGGAGGCGGCACACGCGGCGTGGGAGGCGGGGCAGGCAGCGGTGCTGGAGGCGCAGGCGCGCGTCGACAACTCTGGGTCAGTCAGTCGCAGCGTGGCGTGGATAGAAGGAGGCGACTCGAGTTTGCAGACCGTTCATCTTCAATCACTGATTTTGAAGTCAGACACCTGACAGGCTTTGTTGGAACACCTTGATTCTTTGAGGCTCCTGAAACCAGTCGCGTTCGGTTTTCACAGCTGCCAGCAGGACTCGTGCTCGACAATTCTGGACACGGCACGGGCGGCGCAAGAGACGGCGTCTGCGGCGGTGCGCGACGCCAACGCGGCTCTGGAGGACGCCAAGGTTATCGAAGCGGACGCCGCCAGACAGGTGAGGACGCGCCCCCGACGCCAGCACCCAGAAACACAATCGAATTGAATCTCACGCAAAAAAAATATCAATCAACGCATTATTTCTGGTTCCGCTGTTTCCCACAGGTGGCGATAGTCATGGAGGCGACGGCGGCGGACATGATGACGGCGCAGCGTCCTCTGATGGAAGCCGCAGCCGCCAAGTCGTACGCGCAACAGGCGCTCTACCAGTCAGTGCAGGCCATGGCGCAGGCGCAGGTAGGTCTGTGTGTGTGTGTGTGTGTGTGTGTGTGTGTGTGTGTGTGTGTGTGTTGTGTGCGCATGTCTGTCTGTCTGTCTGTCTGTCTGTCTGTCTGTCTGTCTGTGTCTCTGTGTGACGAGTACAGAGAAACTCAAGCTGCTTTTGCACAAAACCCACGACCGATCAACTGTGGATCAAACAGCTGATGTCATGATTCAGGCTGACTTGGACGCGTCCCAAGTCCGAATTTCGGACGCAGAGGATCGCCGGGCCACGGCGGAAGCGCGAGTTGCGTCCGCGCAGACGGACGCGGAGCGCGACGCGGCGCGAGCGACGCTGCAGCAGGCCGAGGCTGACCTCGAGACGGCGCGGGCGGCGCTGGACACGGCGCTGGGCACCAAAGCGACGGAGACGGCCAAAAAGTTCCAGGCCGAGATGGATCTCGAGCGCGCCAAGGTCAGTAGTGCTGCGCTTAGTGGCACTTTGTGCAGTTGTAATTCTTGCCTCCTCTTTGACCCTCAAATCACTGTTCGCAGTCCTGATTTACAACCTTCAACACGAGCATGTCAACATTTGATTGGGCCAGTTTCAGACAGAACGCGTTCGACAAATCGAAAAGGCAACAAAGTTTTCTGCTGCTAGGTCGCAGAGGCGGTGGCAGCGAAGGGCGCAGCGGACGTGGTCGATGCGTTGGCGGCGCAGGTGAACGCTGCGCAGGTGGAGCTGGCTTCCGCCTCGGCGACGGTGCAGCAGCTGGAGGTGGCGTTGGGCAGCGCCGAGACTGACCTGGAGACGGCGCAGGGGAACGTGACGGCGGCGCAGGCGGCGCTCGTGACCGCGAAGACGGAGCGGATGGAGGCACAGACCGCGCTGGCGGCGCTGCAGGTGAAAGCAGGCGCACTGGAGCAAAGCGAATGGAGAGCGGTCCATGTGGCGTGTGGAAAGAACTCTTCAAAGCAAACACTCAAGATATCTGACATGGCAAACGCAATCCCAGTTGCTTGTTGCTCGTTCTGTCAAGCTCAGATGTGCTCAATGTTTGATCTTTGGACTCTCGCATTGTCACAAGTCACCACCATTTTTGCGTTTGTTTCGTCCAGGTGGCGCAGTTCTCAGCGGAGGACGCGCTCGGAGACGCCGACCAGCGGCTACGCGCTGCGCGGGCAGCGCTCACCGTGGCGCAGGAAATAGAGACGGCGTCTTCAGACGCGCTGCAGGCAGCGCGCGCCGAAGTGGACGACGCCGTCGCCGCAGCCGACGCCGCCGCGCAGGAAACATCCCGGGTGATGCAAGGTTCTTCCAAGGATGAACACGAGACCGTTTGACTTGTTCCCTTGGTCGGTTGTCTTTTGCGGGTGAAGGGACTCCAGTCGATCACCGCACCCACGACTGACAATTAATCAGCCTTGCAAACGTGCACCGTGTAGGGCACATTTTTTCCAACTCATGTTGACACTAGGAACAAGCTTTTGTTCCTTCCGTTCCATCAAAAGGCGCTCAGCAAAAATATCAGTTTGGTGACTGAAAGTCTCATCGCTCGACCAAGCACCACACGAAGCACAAAACGATGAAAAACCACTGGGACACAATGTGAGAAACAGGAAAACCAAGAGAAACAAGAAGGCTCAGCCGCAAGACGCAAATATGACGGACTCCTCTCTTCGCCCACAGGTGATGACGGCGCTGACGACAGAGGGCGCGTCTGTGGAGGCGGCGCTGCGCGACGCCGCTGCGCAGAAGGCGTCGGCGCAGACGGCGTTGAGCGTTGCGCAGAGGGCGCTACAGGAGGCACTGAAGAACGCCTCTTCTGCTCAGGTACACACACAACACAGACACGCATGCGCGCACTCAGAAACACACACCAGGGTCGAAGATGGTAGAACTCCTAGTAGGGGCCGCATCCCAATTACGATTGTGGCAAAAAATACGCAGGTTCAGCAACGCTCAATTTGAAACGTCCGGTTGGTTGCCTCCAGCCTCATAGCGCAGCACCGGGCATATTTCCCGTGGAAAAGGCAGAACACATGGAACAAGCGTGCGGTCTGTTCTGTCTCCTCTGCCACACTTGGTCATGGCTGGCATGGCAAACCTTGGTCTCCAAATTGGTGGGCCAAAAGAGGTCACCACGTCAGTCACGTATTGAGAGCACGTCGGAAAATCTGCGAACGTATTTGCTGAACCTGCGTAATGTGAGGCGAGGTGCTTGGTGTGAGATTGCATACTGTTGAGTCACGGGAAAATTCTTGGCTTCTTATTTTGTTGCTCAGGCGCATCTTGACGAGGCCCGTTCAGCACACACACGCGCCGTCGCCGCAGTCACGGACCTGGCGCAGGTGGAGACGGAGGCGCGAGTGGCGGTGGAGGGGGCCGCAGTGCGGCGCGAGACGGCGCAGGCGGCGCTGCAAGACGCGCAGGACGCCGTCGAGAACGCAACGCGCACCCGACACGCAGCGCAGCAGGAACTACGCGAGATCAACGTGAGTTCCTGACGTCATCTGTTGGAAAATTTTCACTCCAGTGTGAGGATGATCAACCCAAACTGCACTGAGAGCTTATCACGTGTTGCACGCAGGGGGTTGTGGAGAACATGCAGAGGCTTCTCAATGAGACCAAGGCCGCAGAGCCGCATCAACACTGCGTGAGTCTTTCAAACAAGGGGTGATCCAACGCTGCCTTTCGCAACCTGATCATGACAACATGAAATTCCCTGGTGATATAATCAGGTCGCGAAAGGCAGAATTGGATTGCCCTTCATATTGTTCGTCCGCTTGCCTTCCCAATCAATTTTACAGTGTTGTCTTCTTTCCACTATCTTCTGTCATCAGATTTGGATCTACGATTTGGATGCGCTCCAGACCGCATAATCACTGAGGTCTGTGTTGCAGATGGTTGTCCCAGCGTCTGACGTCATCGCTCTCGGCAACGCGACGTTCAACGTGACGTTCACAGACCTGGAAGCGAACACGAGTTACGTCATCGCGGCGGCCGTCCGGCACCAGGGAGCGCTGAGTGAGGCCGTCTCCACAGCGACCAGGACAGGTCACAAGCCTTGCGAGTTTTCGCACTTCTCGCTCATTTGTTGTCCATAGATTCCGCTCCCTTCTCAGGAACTACGACAAGCTGCCAGCGCTGTGAATTTACCTCACTCCCACAAAGTGCAAATTATTCCTGTTCTGCGAACAAATGGAACCAATCACCAACAAAAGTGTCTGGGCAGTATATGAAAGAATTGCGAGCGACACGCAGGAGTGATTTCTCTTTCACAGATGCGCTTCCTGCAAAACCAAAAGAATCCGACAGAACAGAAAACGTCACCTCCTCTGCAGATTCGGAGCAGACACAAGAATCATACAACAGCGCTGAAGAACGTCCAAAGTCCTCACATACAAGAAACTCATCATTGCAAAACTCGACACAACCCATGCAGACAGTGCGGGCGGACGCCACTCAAACCAACGCATCGAGCGGCAACTCCACAGAATCTGGGAATTCAACTTTCGAAAATTCGACTGAAGCAGAAGCTGCATTGGAAGTTCGGAACACAACGCAGCCTGTGGCCGCGACGCAAATCGACGGCACAACTCAGGCAGCGAACAGCACGCAGCCGGGAGGGGGCACCACCGCGGGTAGCGACGCGCGAAATCTCGTTTCTACACAGGCTCCACCTGGCGTGGTCGAGTTCATCTACATTCACCACAGTGACAACGTGACCGGGAAAACACACAAAATCACCAATGCCACAGCAATCTCAGCAGAAACCGGTGGTCCAGACTCAACCACTTCCGCTCCAAGGGAGAGCGTGGTATCCTCTGCAACTTTGACTGTCTCTGCTTCGTCGAATGACTCCAGTAGATCTACTTTGGACCCAAAATACACCACAAGAAGCCATACAAATTCCAGTGCAGGCTCGTCTGAAAATGAAGCTTTCAAAGAAATTCACGCAACTGAAACGATCCAGCCTGACATCTCGAGGCCTCTCGGCTCTGGTGTTTTTGCGGAGACTGGTGCCTCAAACAGCACTGGCCTCCTTGGGACCTTCATCTCCCTATCTGACAACGCCCATCTCAGTGACAACTCCGCGTCGTGGCCTGCGAGGCCAGAGCCGGACTTCGGAGATCGGGGCCAGGGCGTCGTGGGCAACTCTCCGGGAGCCGGGGAGGACGACGATCTGAGCCCGCAGCGAGCCACGCGGCCCGCCGTGACCAGGAACGTGCCCGCGCCTCCGCTGCCGACGGCGAACACCGGTGGCCCTAAGTCTCCAGGGAAGGGTGCCGCGTCGTCAAAAAGAGACGGTAACCCTTGCCTCCGTATCTCACGACGTAAAATTTCACAACAGAAATTAGTTCTCTGGAACTGTTCGAAGAAACAGACCAACCTTGTGCGTATCTGAGCTGCAAGCCAATGTATGACGACTCTTGTGTGAACACGACCTCATGTTGGGTCCAGACTGAAATGCGTTGCGTCCCTGCACTGGTCTGTGTGGAGGAACGCAGCGCATGGCGCCCCCGCTGTGAGCGCGCCCTCACGCATGGCTCGTGTCCCGCAGGTCTGAACGCGGTGAGTGTGACGCTGCTCGTCATCGGACTCGTGCTCGTCCTCGTCGTCTTCGTCACACTCATCTGCAAACTCAAGCGCGACAACAGGTGCGTTCGCGCGTACGCATTCAAGTGTCTTCTCGAGATCAGGCCAACTTCACGGCAGACGCCTCCGGCAGGTCAAGAATCAGTGTGATGTGTGCTTGTTCCAGGCACGGAATGCCAGCTTTTTGACGACTTGTGCACTTGCAGAATCGGCGCGTACACGACAGGTCCGGAGTCGCCGCTTACCGACCACTCGGAGTCCAACAACAGCATTGTCTACCCGTCGCGTGTCTCACCCGGCATGGCGGTGAGTGTCCAAGCACAAAGCCCCGTTTCACGCTGGTTGTTTTGTGCATTTGGTCTCATTTCGCCCCTCCACTTGCAGGTGAACAGTCTTCGCCCGACACCCCTTTGATGGTGACTTCTGATTGCTTTCAGGTTCACAGGTGAACAAGTGGAGAAGCCAGCACGAGAACAGCAAAGATTCAGTGGAAGCATCTGGATCTAAAGAAAAAAAGCAAAGTTCTCAAAAATATTTTGGCTCAAAACAAAAACATGTTGAATTGAAAGAGCAGCAAAAGTACCTTTGAAATGGACGAACTTCGCGCGCGCCCAAAAAAACAACAGCAAACAAACAAACAAGTTCTCAAGAAAACAAGAACAAAAATGAAGCAAAATGTGACACAATTTTTGAGAAAGGACTGTCAGAAAGTGACGAAATAAAGAAACTTTCGGACAGTTTTTGTTCTCGACCCTTGTTGTGGGTTTGCCAGATCGTCCCTCTGCAGGCTCCCGGCGTGGTTCAGGGTCATCACGGATTCGCATCCACCTCCGGTGGATCTGAGCCTGATCGTCTTGCACTCGCGGGGTTTAACTTTGAAAAAGCGGAACATTTACTGAAAGAAGTTTTGCATTAATAAATTTTGAGTTGGGGCGGTGAAACACACGCACCGGTCTTTTTCCGACGGTCAGGAGTTGCCGGATAGAGTGAAACCTGCCATGGATCAAGAACTGTAGGCTCTGGGTTGCAGCCTGGACCTGTTCTCTGGGAGGGAGCCACTTCAACTCAGAAAAAAACTCAGGGAAAACAAATCTGCAAGATGAACTTTGCAAGACTGGATTGTGTTATATATATTTACCATGACCACCCCCTAAGTACTGCCATAGCCACAGCAACAGCCACAGCCAATCATATCATTCCCTAGATGGAGCCACTATCCTAAGCTGGGCACA
>JAAUXT010141131.1_pt1 | contig 11598 bp, 7 predicted proteins | sample 7278171 | NCBI WGS metagenome assembly JAAUXT01 (sample SAMN14350112, study PRJNA611818) | marine sediment metagenome | isolation source: surface marine sediment (1.8m) | place: French Polynesia: Moorea | collected 2018-08
TCATGGAGCACATAGACAAGATCAGACATACAGAGCTAAGCTTCAAGCTCAGTATGCCTTTCATCTAAACATCACAATTATTCAAATGATCTTTGATGGCATTGACAAGGTCACATGTTTGCATGGTGGCATAACATTCTATGAACAAATTGATCATGTTGACAAAGAGTTGCTCACCCTTTGCACTTCAGAGCAAAGCAAAGTTGGGGTTGGTAGAAGTATTTATTCAACTGGGTCCAACATATTTTTCCTAATCTATCAGTACCAAAGCTACAACAGTGTAGTATCTCACATCATATCTTCTCTGACCAAATGCAAAAGTTCTGTTCTGGACCTGAGTCTCATATCAAAACATTGCTGTCTGTCTTACAAAAAGTGTCAAAATTATATAAAACAAATCAGTTCAACATTTGTTGCATTTTCCATATCAAATTATTATCATCTCAAGTTTTTTCTACAAAACACAGTTTGTGTTGTTTTACAAATGAGGAAAAGTGGAAGAGCACATCAAGGAAATGATGTAATGCTGGTACACAGTGCATGAAATATGACAAAGATGTTGCAATTTCTCAGACAGTAAAGGCCCATTTGGAGCATCACCATGTACTTTTTAGCAAGTATAGTGACTGTGTGAGTGTTCTTGCAAAAGCAAATGAGTTTGAAGTTTACTCTGACAGCAACATATCTCACAGAATGTGTCATTCAGAGTACTGTTCTCAACCAGTGGACTTTTACATGAAGAGAGACTTCTGTGTATATTTCACAGACAAGAAGCCAAAGAGACTCAGTATGCTACTCAAAGTGCTTCCCTCATTTTATGCTGTGGGGCTGATCATAATATATTTTAGCAGTCCATACATCTCTGATTCTTGGGTGGAAACAACAATTGTGGTTTCTGGTGTGTTTTATGGCACAAAGAACTTTCAGAATCCCCCTTCAAATATTGAAGTACACAATACACATTTGGACACTCATTTTTTCTGGGATGCTGTATCAGATAAAATGAAAAAAATGGATTCTGTGTTGTTCCAAGGACATGTTGAGCTGCTGAACAAATCTGTACAAACTCTAGAAGTTTATGCTTCAAACAACAAATTGAAAATTCATCTCATGGTGAAACTAAGACTTCAAGCATTTATCAGTGGCTATGAATTCTCTTTACACAGCACAAACTTTATTTATGCACTCATATGTTCCAAATTGTCTGAACCTTTTCGAGGCAGAAACTTTTATGACAACACATGTTGTGAAAAATCATGCTTCAATGCAAAGGTGAGTTTGATTAGAAATAGATATGAAGATTTCTCACACTTCCTTTGTTGTAATTTTTCAATATTGAAGTCAGAAATTTTCCAACCAAGAGATGCTGGACAAAACAAAACCAACAGAAACTGTTTTCTACTGTCCAAACTCTTTAAGTATTACTTGATCAAAAACTCTGAGTTTATATCATGGAACAGTGCACATGAAAAGTGTCAAGATACAAAGGGATTCTTACCCAGATTTCACAGCCAACAAGACCTTGATGAGCTTTTAGGTATTGTGAAACTTTCTGCTAATTTTCCAATCCTTGATGCAGTCTATATTGGTTTGTTCTACAACATCACAAATCAGGTAAGAGAAAAACAAAATGTGCAAATTTATTGTGATGAGAAGAACACCAACAGTAAATTTAGCATTCCTGAAAGGTGCAAAAAGGTAATGTACATCATTGTTGGCTTTGGCATATATTCTTGTGGTACATCCCTGTACTACATCCCCTTCAGTATGAAATTTCATTGAGCTCTCAAGACCTTTATTGGCTGTTGTCAGTATGATGTTTGCTTGACCCATTTTGAAATTCAGATTGCCATGCAAGTTCAGTATTCTGTTGCACCCAGGATCATGATAATCATGCTTTTACACACATGATATAATTTGTCTGTGGAAAATGTTGTGCAGCCACATATTCATTATGTCAAGTGTTACAATCACAATAATGGTGTAAACTGGACACTCTTCATGTTCAGTGCAGGGCCCTTTGTTCTTTGCAGTTTGTTGCTGTTCAATGGCTTCAGCAATTGCCACACACATTGGTGTGTGTGGAGGATGAATGTTCTCCCCTGGGCACAGTGTCTGCAACTTTTTCCGCAACTGATCTCCCAGAGTGACAAGAATTCCTTGACCTTATCAGTACTTTGGTCAGATGAGTCTTTGTCAGCTCTGATCCCAGATCTGCATGTGCTTAATTCACAGACCAAGTCCTTCCTCAAGTCACTCTCTACCTCATTCTTTTTGGATTTATTCTGGGCACACTTTCAAGATGTGTACCAGAATTGAATTGCATTGGGTCAACCTTTTCAAAAGCATATCCACCTCCATCTTCTGGCCGCTGACCCATTTAGGGTTCTCCGACTTTATCTCATATCAGCATCAGTTATGGTCCAAATGTTTCTACAAGTCAAGATTTGCCTCAAATGTATATTCCACAAAAGAGTTTGCAATGCAATACACTCCAATGAACCAGATTTGTACTTTCCTTGTGTGTTTTTACCAGCTGACTACAGCAAAGAATAGGTCCATGGGCCTCCTGCTGATTTGAACTGATTCCACTTGCTCATTCCAGTTGCTATTTTCATCCAGTAAGAAAATATGTTGCCAGGCATAATGTACAAAAATATTTGATTCAGTAGAGAAACCTTCCATGGGTTGGGTTAGGAATTGGTGGCAAATGATGTGCAATGTTTAAAACAATGAGTCACCAGGCACAAAACATTCTAAACAAGTGCAAAAAGGTCACATTGAAAATCACATATATTTGTGAAATTTTCAAAATATGATTTTTGATGCTCAACAATAGAAAAACATATTGAAACCATGTACATTATTTTGTACCAATTGCAAATGTACCCCACCAATATTTTGTCAACCTCATTGAATATTTTTGTATGTTTTGCCTGGTAACACTTTTTGATGCAAAAACCCCAAAAATCAAATTTTAGATTTCAGCCTCCTAAAAGCCACTGAAAAATTTCATCATAACAACACCAATCCCACTTACCCTGAAAGTCCCTCCTATATCATGAAAATTATGTATGGGCACCTTCGATCCAATATTGGTCACTTTAAAGATACAACCCAAAATAGAACCCCAGTCCAAAATTTTGAAATATCCAAATTTGAACTTTTTGCACTTGAAATTCAATAATGTTCTGTTTTGGTCTTTTGAGACCTCTGGCATTGTTAAGAAATAAAATACAACAAATTGACCATCAAGCCCAGAATTTGTGCCAAAATCCTTACCACCACAGCCAGTGCCAAATTTTGCAATTTGATGCCTATAGATGATTTGAATGGCAAAATACCACTTGCTCAAAATTTTGAGCAAGTGATATTTTGCCATTCAAATCACCTAAAAATTTGTAAGGATTCAATAACACAGCCTGCTGTGTGTTATTGATATTCTCTCATGGTTCCTTACCAACAGAGAGATGAACATGTACACCTGCAATACTTATCTGAAACCTAGCATTGTGGGCTGCCAGAGAAACTGTGACAACACACCAAAGTCTTTCGCAAAGGCCTTTCTGTTTACACAAAAATGAAAACCCACATAATTTACAAAAGCTTGGGTCTAAAATGATAGTCTTTTGTCTTGACTCTTTAGATACTGATGTGGACAAACAGTGCACCAGTATCTTTCCAAAAGTTGTCATCTTGGACATTGCAAAGAGAAAAATGGATCTTGTTTCATGTTTCTAAAAAATCTGATCTGCAGTTGGTCCCAAGGGAACAGAATGTATCAGATTTAATGGATGTATACAAGTTTGACTATGATCCCTCTGATTCACATGAATACTGGAGAAATAATGTACTTTATGTTGGATGGAGAAGATATCCCGTTTTTGATGCAAATGATCTGGAAGAAAACTTCCGCCCAGAAAAATATATCACAAGGACCATGTCTCATCTATAACTGCTTTGTGTGGCCTCATGAGAATTACAAATTTAGCCAGACCAGAGTGGCTCACTGTGTCATGTGTTGTTCCATTGCTCCAAGATATTTTGTGTGCAATAAAGCCAAGCAATCATTCATTTGATTCAACACAACTAACTGAAACAGCATGTGGTCAGTCTTATATAGCACAAGGAAACTCTTGCATCCTCATTGTTTGGAATAATGGAACAATTGCACTGACTCACATTTGTTTTGCAACAAGAATGAAATATGTCAGCTATGAAAATGTCAGTGACATATCTTTTTTGAAAGAAGCTGTTCCTTTATCTCCACTGTTGTCTGGAACAAGAACATTCCCAGTTTTGTACAAATACAATGAAATTGTAAAAACATATACCCAAGTATTTGTTTCTGTGAAACAGGTCAAGGGTTATCAGCTTTGTTCATCATTGAAGAAACAAGTTGACATTGGAAGCAACATTCACAAGTGTGGCAATGGACATTTCCTCTTAATTTTACTCAATTGCACTATAAAACAAGAGTTAGCATTCCTAAATGAAGTCTCTGATCAATGTCTGTCCCAGCCAGTCTACAATGAACAGTTCTGGTCAAGGGAATTTCTTTCAGATGAAACACAATATTGATGCTGAGAAAAAGCAAGTTTGGTGCTCAAATGGTAGGATGCTCAAACCTTTGTTGGTCAATGACTTAGTTATGGATTGCTACCCATCAGGAGAAGATGAACCTGTTCTTGACACACTGGTGAAACATCCATCTTTACTGTGCAGACATCCATCAATATCCATGTTTGTTGGGTCACAACAAATGCTTCAGTTTATCACAGGCTTGTACAATGAGAATGAACCAAAACAAACATCTTCTCCCATGTAGGAATGGTGCTCATCTGGAGAGTTGCAGACACTTTGAGTGCAACATGATGTTCAAATGCAATGACAATTATTGCATTCCATGGGAGTATGTGTGCAATGGCAGGTGGGACTGTCCCACAGGTGATGATGAAGAAAACATGTGTGATTTTGTGAGTATCTGCAATGGTGGTTTCAAGTGTAGAAATACAGAATATATCTGTATTCATCTTGGCCAGATATGTGATGAAATTGAAAACTGTCCTGCTGGTGATGATGAGAAACTGTGTGACCTGCACCATATCAGATGCCCCCAAGGCTGTTCTTGTCTTGTGTATGGATGTGTGTGCAGCAAGGCATTTATTGTTTCACAAAACATGTACCCATACAAATGTTTAGTCCTAAACAATGTGCAATCACTCCAAACTAAGCAGATATCTGAGGTTTTTCAAAACCTCAGTATGTTGAGATTTTCTAATAGCTCCAGCATTGAAGTTTGTCTTCTTCATCTGATCCATGTCACATATTTGTTTGCAACACACAACACACACTGTTGCCAACAGATATCAACACATTGCTTCAAGAAAAGTTCTAAACTAATAAATTTGCTGCTTGTGGATAACAAAATAGCAAAGATTTTGCCAGAAGCATTTGCATATTTGCCATCTCTAGGTATTCTTAACTTGTCACACAATTCATTCTCTTACTTTCCCAAAAATACTTTTGATTTCTCTGACCAGCTCACAACTCTTTCATTGTTTGGAATTGTCTGGTCACATTTTGATGCGGAATCTTTAAATTTTCCAAATCTTCAGTGCATTCAATCTCACAACTTGCAAATTTGCTGTGCAGTATATATGTCCAAAAAGTGTACTCACAACAAAGAACAGCATGGACAGTGTCAAAGTCTTCTGGCAAGTACACTGTCAGAATTTGTCTGTGTTATGGTAGTAATTCTGCTTCTATCATTGAATATCTCTTCTGTCCTTGTTCACTTGAAACTTCACAAGTCAAAAGAATGTTTGAGCATATTAGTTGCGTCAATCAATTTTGGTGATATTTTGTGGGGACTATATTTGAGTTGCTTACTCATAACAAACTACACCCTTCAAGGACATGCCTTTTCTGATGATTCATTTTGGCAATCCAGCTATCAATGTTATTTGACTGGAACATTGGCCATGTGCTCAAGTTTTGTTTGCCCCATTTTCTTGTCTTTGCTTGCATTTTGTAGAATGAGTGTCACTCTATATCCATTTGATTCAAATTTTTTAGACAGACATTTTGTTATTGAACTCAGTAAGTATGTATTTTCTTGTTGCATCATGCTGTCATTTCTACCTGCAGTGATACTATGGTTTAGCAATGTCTCCATACCTACCATCACCTGCCTCATGTATGCAGATCCATATTCACAGGTTGACCTTGTCAAGGTCATTGCAATATTTATATGCATTATTCACCTATGTGCCCTAATTTGCATTGGTGTAGCCAACTACATGACATGGGCAACAGTCAGTGCATCTTGTAGAAATGTTGGAAAATCCAAATCTTGTGCTTTCATGGTTGCTCAATGGATGTTCATGGGTGGTTCTAGTCTACTTTCTTGGATTTGTACATACATCATTTACCTAAGTTTGTTCACTTTTGGAAACCCTACACAAATATTGATGTGGATTTTGGTGACTTTGTCTCCTGTCAATTCATTGTTCAATCCAGTGGTGTTGTTGTGTGCTTCATTGAGATCTGTTCACAAGTGATGAGGAACAGAATGTTTGTGCTTCAAGTAATGTAACCATGTGTTCAACCAAAAACAAAGTGCAAAACTTACATTGTGCCACTTGTGAGAATGAGTGGAATTAAACCCATGTCAAATCAAACCTGCCCACCTTTGAATTATGACCCACTAAAGCCATACCCTGGAAAATGTGGTGTGTTTTTGTATTCAGTCAGAGCACAAGTAAATGCTGTTTGCTGCACACAGCTGCCAAAATGGTTGAAACAAGGTACCTGCCTCTTTTCTCTGAAATGTATGCATTGTTGAAGAGCTGCTGTATTGCAATACTTTTCCAGACACATTGCATGCATTGATTACCCACAGAAGTTGCCCAAAGTAAAAAAAAACATGAATGTGTTGAACATGCTATGACAAAGTGACAAAAACACTAATACTGCACAACTACCAACCTGTGCACATAAATCAGCTGGTTTCCATTGTTGTAGCTGTTTTTTCTCTCACTGCAAGCAAACTGAGATTCTGTAATGGAACAATTGGAGGAGCTTGTTCTGTTCTGGAGTACATTGACTGCGACCCTGGCATTGACCTTGCTGACATAAGGGACACCAACTGCCACCATGCTGCCTGTAAAGACTGGTGGCTGCATGAGAATACAGCTGTTTGAATACCCCTCTCCCTGAGTTGGAAGAAAGCTCTTCTCAAAGGCATGAAGATGTGGCTGAGTGCAAAGACTGGTACCACTGAAGAAGTGACTTGCCTGGGCTTTGTTAGCTACACAACAACTAGCATTTCAAAGAAAACACAGCTGTTTGAATTTTGTCGCCACAATAGCTCAGTCTGGGGCACTGTGTGTGAAGATTTAAACTTCTGAATTGCTCTCTGCTCCTGATTCTGTGTATTTCACAAATGACTTGGCTATTCTGCTGACCTTCACTTTGATGGGTCAGCCCACATGTACCAGGGTAATGAGGCACATGTGCTGGAGCAGCTTCTATGGGACTTGAGGCTCTTTTGCCACAAGGTGACCAATGATAACTTTGGTTTCAAATTCTTCAAGGGTATGAAGAAAGTTACCTTTGGGAATGGGTTTGGAGTTCACGGGTGACGTCACGCGTGCCGCACACACCCCTATTATGGCTCAACGTATGGGCGCCGCCATTTGCAAAAGGTTGGAATCACCGCGGGATCGCTAGATTTTTCGGGGGGAGGGGTGCAGGCAGGACCATTAGGATCCACCCCTGTACACGAGCCAAGTCAGAACCCATAGTTGACTGGGTCTGTGTCTCTCGTTGCTCAATGAATACTGCACCCAGCTGACTGTGAGCAGTGATGGGGAGGCTCTCAGGGTGCAGTACACGCGATAGACTCATCGCGACATAAGATCCGGTGCGTAGACAAACCTATCAGATCACGGGCTCCAGACATGGATCCAGAGGGGGGGCGGTTTAACAGTGGGTGCGCACAGAGAGGAGTGTGTGTGTGTGTAGTGTCTGTGTGTGTGCACGAGTTAGTGTGTGTGCGTGTGTGCGTATGTATGTGTGCATGAGTTAGTATCTGTGTGTGGGTACGTATGTGCGTGTGTGTGTGTGTGGTCTGTAGCTTGGTGTGTGTCCACGTGAACTACGAATAATTTTTGTCGTTTGGTGCTCTGACATGGAGACACAACCACATCCAACGTGTCAGACAACCACTGCAGGCCAAGATCTGCTCTGGGGTTTGACCATCAATCTCACCAGGTACCAACCATAAGCCATGCCTCTGGATCTGCTTGTAGTACCACTGGTCCACCATTGGACCCATGCCTGGGCCTACCCTGAAGACTGGTCTGGATCACACCACTGGACCCGTCCCTTGGTCTGCCGTCAATTTCACCATTGCTGATCCTGGGGCTCACACCCAAGGTCCATTGGACCATTCTCCTTGGACCAGCCTGCTATTGAATCCGCCACTGTATGGCCTTTTGGATTCCTTCATGAATAGGGAGAATGGCCTTAATCAGAGGCTGATAAATATTTGAGGAGCGGAGGCCGCTGCTTGGACGAACAATGGGAGAGATGTTCACAGGGTCCGGTGGGAGAGGGTCCGATCAATGGTGCAGCGGTGGAGGGGTGGGGTGTGGGGTTCAGAGGAGTGGTGTGTGTGTGTGTCTTTGTGTGTGTGTGTGTTTGTGTGTGTGTGTTTATGTGTGTGCGTGTGTGTGTTTGTGTGTGTTTTTGTGTGTGTGTGTGTGCGTGTGTCTGTCTGTGTGTCTGTCTGCACGTTTGTGTCACAGATTGGGAGCAAAATGTTTGGACCTGTTCCAAACAATTCAGTGTTTTTTGGCCACAAAGCTATCAAAAATTACCCAATCGTGAGAACACGTGAGGTCTGGAACAAACGAGGGTCAGATTTCGTGTACAACAATTCACGCGATCTGTCTTTTGGGTGCATCAATAGTGAGCCCACTCCCCGTCAACCTGGTTGAGAAAAACTCACATCATCTACACGGTCAGGCCTGTTTTGCGTTGAAACAAATACGAATCCACGACCCACACACGAAAACCTGACCACGCATTGATTTGGTGGGCGCCGCATCCGGTGTGACGCCGGACCCTCAGCTGTGGAGTGATGAAGCTGGAGCAGCTTCGTGAACAGCTGATCTGGAGACGGGTCCAGATACACGTGCGTCTCCCACCGCCGCCTCAGACACACCGTGAGGAGGGACGCGCACACGCGCACTGCAGGGATACTACTTTCCTGACTTTTCATACAGGGATTCAAGGTGCACTATCACGGGCAAAAAGACAGAAGGTAGATAGGCGTGTATGTGTTGCACAGGTCGGGCTGTTTTTTTCCAAGACTTTCAGTGAAGTGACAGGAAGAGGAGGGAGCGACACACATCTGACTCGCGCAGAGCTCTGAGAAGGAAACACAACTGCAGGGAGAGACAGAGAGGGACACAAAAAGGGTGGAACTGACACAGAGAAGGAGGAAGATCAAGGTCAGAGAGAAGCAGGGCGAAAGAGGCAGAAAACAAGGAGAGCCTTTTCCTTTCGCTGTCTCAGACTTTACCAAAGAATTCAGCCCTGTCAGCTTCACACAAACGCCAACATTTGGAGAACGTCAGTGGGCAAACAAGAATCACTGGACTGAATATCAGCCTGATTCTCTGGCTACAGACCACATGGTCCACACATGAACGTGCGGAGGGAATACGTGAGCGCTCGCGGACGCTTCACCTGGACTGGAACTCACGTGCGTCATTCACTTCCCAGCGCTGATGCAGGTGAGTTGAGTTTGCATGGTTTCCGTCCGTATAATATCATCAGAATTCCGATTGGTAGAACGAGTCTGTGGACATACGCACGCACAGACACACACACGCACATACACACACACGCAACCCTCCCCCAACACACACGCACGCACACACATATTGTTCAGTTCTGAATCAAATCATTATGTACAGACCACAGGACGCACACACGCACAGACACTCACACGCATACACGAAATCAGCACACACGCACACACACACATACACAGACACATACACACACACACACACATGCAATCCACACTGCCAACTCTTCCCGGAACACACATTGTTGGGTTCTGAATCAAATCTTCCTGTACAGACAACAAGACGCACACCCACCCACACGCACTCACACACACTCACTCACACACACACACACTCATTCACACACACACACACACACCACATTGCCAACTCTTCCCGGAACACATTGTTGGATTCTGAATCAAATCTTGCTGTGCAGACAACAAGACGCACACACACACACACACACACACACACACACACAGACGCAACCCAAATTGCCAACTCTTCCCGGAACACAGATTGTTGGATTCTGAATCAAATCTTGCTGTGCAGACAACAAGACGCACACACACACACACGCACACATACGCAACTCACATTGCCAACTCTTCCCGGAACACACATTGTTGGGTTCTGAATCAAATCTTGCTGTGCAGACGACAAGACGCACTTGCCGAATGGACGCTAAAAGCACTCGAGACTCGCTCACTTCCCCAGAGGCTGAGGAAACATTCACACATGAGGCGCCACAGGATTTGTGGACTCCAGAAGAGAGGAACTGCAGGCAAGCACCACAGATTCAGTGCAGCAGAGCCCAAGCTGTATTGACTTGGAAACGTGTGGTTTGCAGAGGCGGAGTCTGGACCCTACAGAGGGGACCAAGGGCACAAAGCGTGTATAAAACAAAACACACATTGAACGTTATACTTGTTGTTAGATTTATGCGTGGTGGCCAGCTGAGTTCACCAAAATGGCTGATTTCGCCCGCTTCGCCCCTCTCGAAGTGGCGACACTTCGCCGCGGGCCAGTCGCACGCCCAAATCGAACGCGCATCTAGTACTTTAAAACCTGGCAATTTTCCAAGTACTCTTGTCCAGACTATTGACCACAGGTCACGCGAGGCCCGTGGACTTGTTTTTTTTTTCCGTTGACGGTCCCCCTCCCATGGCTGACCATGCTCCGGATCCACTCTCTATTCCGGTGTGGATCACGTGTCTATCCGGTGCGGGCACCAGTCCGAGCATCCGCTGCCTGGGCCCCGCGCTTCCTCCACCTGGGTCCCGCTCCGGGAGAGTGCTTCCGCTGCGGAGTAGCCTGGGCCCCGGTGCAGCGGGACCCGGGTTTCCGCACTTCCGTCGCCTGGTCCCCGCTCTTCCGTCGCCTGGTCCCCGCTCTTCCGTCGCCTGGTTCCCGCTCTTCCTGCGTTGGTTCCTATTGGTTCCGCCAGGTCGGGTGTATCAAAGGCAGGCACAGAGTCTGAAACACCGGAGACAGGGCGGGGCCTTCACTGGGTGCGTCATGCGTTGTGTCCTGGAGGCGTGTGTGAGGTGTTAGGGCCCTGTACCAGTCTGGGAGTGACAGGCAGGGAAGATGGGCGTTGTCGGAGTGTCAGAATGCCCCGGTTGTCAAAAGTGTACAGTGCACTTTTGACTCGGACAATCGTCCGAGTGAAAACTACCCAAGACCAGGGTCAAAAGGTCAATATGAGGTACTCCAAACAACACACCATTCA
>JAAUXT010024210.1_pt1 | contig 11597 bp, 10 predicted proteins | sample 7278171 | NCBI WGS metagenome assembly JAAUXT01 (sample SAMN14350112, study PRJNA611818) | marine sediment metagenome | isolation source: surface marine sediment (1.8m) | place: French Polynesia: Moorea | collected 2018-08
AAGGCGAATATTTTGAAGGACAAGGGCAATGATCCTGGGACAATGAGTGAGGAGACAAGTGACTTTGGACAGGTTGCATAGTGGGAAGACCATCGCCAAATTTCTTGCCAAACTGTATTTCAATAGGGCAGGACCCACCCTTGTTGTGGTCCAATTTTGAAAAAATAAAGTTCAAAGAAACTGGAAAAAACCGCAGTCCAAAGTTGTGCAGGAATAAAGTTGATCGGCAAAACATTTAGCTTGCCATCGCAAAAGTTTTGACACTCTTGAGACAAACCTCGTACAAAGGGCTGAGATGGGCTGCAGTGATCTTGGTTTTGTAATTGTTTAAATTTCATCTTCTCAACAAAAAACTTTTGCGCCTGCGAGACAATTCACGAGGAGTGTTTTTTGTTTTTGAGGGGGGATCACGGGGGGCTGCAGCGTGGCCCTGTGGATCCGCCCCTGCCAGGTGTAATTAAAACAGGAATCTCGGTGAGATAAACGAATCCGATTTGCCCTGTTCTGGGCTCTTGGAACAAAAGCGAGATCCAGCAGGTTTGGAGTGATTTGGATCCCACACAGAAAGGGGAGACTCTCGAAGCGTGAAGTAAGGCGAGACCCGAATGAGTGAGAAGTGCAATGAGAGCGGTTCACGTGGGAAATTTAATTAAAACTGACGCACTTTGCAGCAGTGGAGCCTGGACACGTGTAATGGGGGCCTTGAGGCTTCTGAGTTTGAAAACATACCGTTTCCACCCATGTACACGACGCGCCTTTTTGTCCCAAAATTGAACACCAAAAGTGGGGGTGCATTTTGCACATGGGTACAAGATTTCCCCTTTTTCAATATATACAACCAGATACCAGAAAATCAAGGTGAAAGTTGGGGTGCGTCTCATACGTACTTGGGTGTGACTAAAACACGGGTGAATACGGTAGATGGATAAACAGCGGCAGCGCTCCCCTCCCTTCTGGATCCGCACCTGGTATTTGGTGGGAGCGCATTGCATTTCAAGATCGACTGGTGCAGGGCTGAATGGAAATGTTGAACGAGATTCGTTGCGGTGGAAAATCGCATGAAACTGAGAAGACCACGTTTGCAGTTTTGTGTACGTATTTTGTGCAGGTGCAATATTTGCGTGCGTGTGCTACCCTCTGTGTGTGTGTGTGTGTGTGTGTGTGTTGCGTCTTTCTGTGTGACTTCGCTGGAGTTTGCAGCACAACCAAAGTGCGTTGAAGTTCGTGTAATTTTACTGTCAATGCTATTCGCCACAACCTGTGTGAGGCATAAGTTCCTGCAGTAAGACCTGTGCACTTGATATCCCATATGTTTTGGGCAGAAGACGAACTGGTTGCGAGAAAACAGCACGTGTTACGGGTAGTTATACAACTCGTGCGATATCTTCCAACATGAAATCTAAGAGCATGACCGTTCATTCTCTGGCCACGAATCATCTCTTGCAGTTTTGACTTGTTGTATAAGTCAACTATTTCACTCATCATCGTTCAATATGTGAAGAAAGAACTCATGCTGCGCACTCGTTCATTCTGGAACACATATTGAACGATGATTCGTGCAATATTTGTGACATATCGGCGAGGTTTGCGATCACAACGTAAACAGATGGGGCGAAGCAGCGTTTATCACCCGAGCTGAGAAACAGACGCCGAGGCCTCGTTCGTACTGGGAACGTCACAAGTTGTGTGGACGACGCAGCGTCATTCGTGTGTGTGTGTGTGGGGGGGGTGGGTGGGTGGTGGGTGGGTGTGTTTGGGTGGGTACAAGAATACATGTGTGTGTTTGGGTGGGTACAATAATGTGTGTGTGTGTGTTTGGGTAGGTACAAGAATGCGTGTCTGCATGTGTGTGCAATGTGTGTGTGCATGTGTGTGTTTGGTGGGGGGTACAAGAATGTGTGTGTGTGTATGTATGTGTGTGCGCGTACACACAACCAACCGTGCGAATATCCGCAGGTCGTAAAAGTCTGATATCAATTCAGAAATTATTTCAAGTGAATCTTTGATGAAAGGGACTTTGAGTGACGTGAGATTCTGATTTTGATCTCAACTCATTTAAATTTTTGAAAAATTCATTTCTCCATTCAAGATGCAGTTCTTGATAAAGTCAGAGATTTTGACGGATTTTGACGGATTTCTCAGATTTTGAAAAGTTCCGCGTCTGTGCGCACAGTCCCGGCGGTTCCAGACGGACTTTCATCTGACAGGGTCTTCACACCTTCTTTGCTCGATCTGAATCGGGGGGGGGGGGATCCAAACAAATCACACATCTCGGAGGAGAGGGCGGCAAGGAGCGTCAATCAAGGCGACGCGCTGCGTTTCTGGCCGTCTTGAGTGAGTGCTCCGCAGCACTCTGAACACACCCCCACCGGATCCTCTACTTCTCTCCAATTTATCAATTCAAATTCAAAGATTTGGGATTCAATACACATTTCAAATTTTATTTTCAATTTTATCAGCAAATTTCCCACAAGACACGACGCGTTCGTTAGCAGAAGGCGGGCTGCATCTCAAAGCGACTCCGTTTGAAGAGGCTTTGTTCTCAGCGCCTTCACTTTTCACAAAAGTGGTGGAAGAGGACAGCGTGCATTTTCAAGCCCAAGGTTTTCAGCGATCCATAGGCTTGGTCACGATTGTGCGTGTGCGTGTGTGTGTGTGTGTGTAAGCCGGGGGGGACAACAGCAAGCATCAGACCCCCTCTGAACAGCAGGAAAGCAGGCGTCAAGCTAAGACCAACCTGGGACTGGCCTGTCCAACCTCATGTATCTGTCAAGCGCTGCAGAAGAAGATCTACTTGCACACTTGACCATATTTTGACACAAAGTCCCAGCGCACACAAGAAGTCAAGCAACAAATCAGTTTGTACAAGTTTGCCTGCACGAGGCTTCGCTGTGTTCGGCTGTCATCATCGTTGTTGACTTGTTTGGAGGAAAGTTTACAGCTGTCTTCATGACCTTGTCATCAACTCGCGTTTTGCTCCACATTTTACCCCCCGTTCTCCTCACTCACCCCAACTCGGACAGAACCTCTTGTCTCTCAGAGCAAAATGTTTTGTTTTTGTTCGCAGATTCTTCGCATTTCACAGAGAACAGAAGCGATTTGTTCAACGCAGGGTCAGTTTTTGTTGAAATGTTCAATCGCTCAGGAGTGGATTTTGAGGTCCAGTCGAGGGGTACCACGCCCAATCCGAAGCTTGCTGAAGCGTTCTGAGACAAACACGACATCTTGAGACCAAGGCATCTATCTGCCTGGCAGATTTGTCTGCGCTGCAGTTGCTACGAAGGTCGTTGGTGTTCAGTCCCAACGCTGCACTGGGACAGCTGCTTTTCCATTGCACGACCCTCACCTGCTCAGAGCCCTCAGGCTCTCCTCCATGTCCGTCCCCTCATGTCTGGTTCTGCACTGGGACAGTCCGGTCACGAGGAGTGGCTGTTTCTGCAACTCTCTGGTGCACCCTCCAGCATCCACCTCGGTCAATTTTCTGAACAAAGGAAGCGCAATTAAATGTTTTTGATGGTCATGTGGCATTCTTCTTGACAAAATATTTGGGGGAAATTCCGTTTCTTTGTGACAACGACAAGGAATGTCAGAAAATCACTTTGCAATCATGAGATTTATGTGGCTGTTTCACGGCTGTTTCACACTGGACGCGTCCTGGGTCCGGACGCTGCACTAGTCCAGAGGGCGCGCAGTTCCAGAGACGCTGCGTCACGGACGACGCAACGTCTCAGCGCACGACGCATCAAGTGTGTAAAGGGCCTGAGACCAAAGAGCAACTGACGAAAGAAAAAGTGGTATTGCGCTGAAACCCAATGCTCAGGGTGGTGTAACCCGACCCTCAAAACATGTCACTTCAAGCGCGCCCGGGGTCGAGACGTTCACCCCAGGAATAAATCAAGAGACAATTGGGGGAAAAAACTCGCCGCTGTCTTGTGAAAAGTATGTACGAGTTTCGTCCACAAAAGCAGACCTACCACACGAACTGGCAGGGACCGATCCACATGGGGGAGGCGTGTTGGTCTTGTTGCTCTGTCACAGCTTTGACATTTGTAAGAAACTGCACTTGACAACCGTCCCACACCTGGCCCGCACCAAGCGTCTCGCTGCAGGGGCGTTTCCCTCTTTGCGCGTATTCTGTTTTCAAAGTTCAGACTGGGACCAAAACTGAGGTGTCTTCGCAGTGTCCAGAAGACTGGATCCAGTGTCTAAGAGACCGAAGAGAAAGTCAGTCTGCGTCACGGAGAGAAAATCGCACCATTTTCCTTGAAACGTGTCAGGTGACAAAAACTTTAGAACAGCGTTCTCCTGCAAAACCTACTTTGTAATCTCGAGACACGACCAAAAAAGAACCCACAAAAAGTGATAGAACACCACAAAGGGATTTTTCTGAACTGCTGACGGAGGTAGCCACAGCCCCTCGCAGACGCCCCCCGACAATGGAGGGGGAGGATGCGACATTCCTGTGGGGCCAAGTCAAGTGCGTCTTCATTCAAACTCGAGTGTCTTCACCGTGTGCGGCATCGAAATCTTTTGTCGTTTGGAATTTCATCAAATTCATCGCGGTTTCAATGATGGAAAGTTTGGGAGTGACTTTGTGGCCTGCGAAGGGAGACGGAGATTCGAACCGACGTGCCCCGGGGACAGGTGCGGGCAGTTTGGAAAACCACAGAAATCCTTTGATTCGTGGATTAAATCAAGGAAACTGCGCAAATCTTTGAACCAAAGAAAGAGGCTGCAAACTGTTGTGAATGTGCAATTGGGTGGAACACCCCCCACCCTTTCCCTTCAGCGAAGTTAGATTCACTTTGCGAAGCCAGATACGATCTTGTCGCATGTGTGCGTGTGCGCCGAGCCCTGGAGTCGTCCGCGGGTGGGAGACCTGATCCCCGCCACCAGGCCCGCTGACCTCAGTGTTGTTTCTGGGTCACGCCGGGTCACCAGAGGTCAGACATGGGACAACAGACTCTCAAATTGAAATTTTGTAGCTTCAAGACAAATGTGCAGTGAAAATGTTTTGTCAAAGCCAAGTATTTTTCACTGAAGTGAGCAGTGAACAGGTGGGCTGTGCGGACGCACAAACGCACGCTCACGCACACACGCACACTGAAAACACACACACACACACACACACACACACACACACACACACACACAAACACAAACACAAACAGCAACGCAACAAAAAACCTTTTCCTTCTTTGCCAGAAACCACTGTCTGCACTTTTCAATTTCGCACCTGTTTCTGGGCCTGTGGGGGAGTTCGCATTGAGAACGGAGAAACGCACCAATGACGGAATCGCTCCTGTCTGGCGCTTTGATGGTTCGCACCCCTCGGGGCACGCGTTTCATCATCCTCCAATAAAAGGCCAGAAACAGAGGGTGAAATGTCGCCAATTGGAAATAGAAAAAGGGGGTAGATTTCCTGCCTCAGGGCCCAGTTGTGTACCTTAGAGTAGTGTGTGGTGAGAGGAGGAGCCACGGTTTCGCTGACCTACGGTACTCGTGAGAGAGGAACGCTTCAGATCCTTGGGAACGAGTGTGAAATCAGAACTTTGCGAGAGGCAGCCCGCTGGTAAAGCGCGTAGAGTGACCTGAACTTTGAAAACTTGCTCAGGTCAAAGGAAAATATTTTGTTCTCAACAGTTTCTCGGTTGTTTTCCCGAAGGGAAGGGTGCATCTCCCCGTCTCGTGGACCCCTTCATATCTTCTGATTGTTGCGCGTGACCAATGCGTACCGGAGGTCTGGTTCCTTCCTTGTCGAGAGAGAATCCTAGATCCGCCCCTGGACGGAGTTGTGAGGGTGTTGTGTGCAGGGTGCAATATGCTGCAGGGCTAAATTTGAAGCTTGATATCAGTTTGACACGAAATGCGCACCTGCCGACTGTGTGTGTGCGTGCGTGTGTGTGTGTGTGTGTGTGAGAGAGAGAGAGAGAGAGAGAGAGAGAGAGAGAGTGTGTGTGTGTGTGTGTGTGTGTGCATTGCTGTCACCAGCACTGCTGTCTTCAACAATGTGCGGAGCACAAGTCACTTCACAGAATCACCCAAAGTGTCTTTTTCATTGGTTTTTCTCCTTGTTCTCCTTGTTTCGGGTCCTTAGTTGAGAGGAAAGAAACTTTTGACTTTGATGGGCGGGGATCTCCCAACAGGATCCCGACTCCGGCTGTGGAACTGGATCAAAGGGAAAGGCAATGGACGGGAACTTTGAGAAAGATGGACGAGTCAGGTGAACGGGGATCCAGATGGGGCCAAGGACTGAGCCTGGGGATCCAGTTCAATTGAGAGTATCGAGGAAACCTGAGGCTGAAATGGGAGAGGGAGGGACAAACTAAGGCTGGGCGACAAAACCGGATTTCGTTTGGACAGGTCCCTTTGGGGTGGATTCCCTTTGGAGTGGAGTCTGGTGGGTAGATCCCACTTGGGCACCATTTCAGTTGCACGACGTTAACGTAGACGAGGTGGGTTCTTCTCAAAGTGGTGGAACCATTTCGGAGGGATCCTGGGTTGGATCCAGGTGAAACGGATGCGGAAGTGGACGTAGAGTCCCCGAGACGCACGTCGCACCTGGAGCAGGACACGTGCGCCCCACCTGTTTCTCGCGCTGCATGTGCAGGTGCGAAGCCTTTGATCAGCCGCCAGGTGGGTATGGGAGCCGATTGGTGATCAATCTCGAGCCTGATTGGTTCGCCGATTGATTGATTGTTCTGTTGAATGATGCGTTTTGCGCTCGACCTTTGTGCAGCTGATGTGAAGAACAAAACCAGGTGATCAGTGTGTGTGTGTGTGTGTGTGTGTGTGTGTGTGTGTGTGGTGTGTGTGTGTTTGTGTACGCGTGTGTATGTGTGTTGGGAGAGGTGAGTGCAGGACTGAGCAGGAAGGCGACACCCAGAGATGGTCTCGACCCTCAGGGAGACTTCAGGTTGGAGGGCAAGGTCTACTTCGTGCTGGCGATGCGTGGTCGGTGGTCAGTCTCCGCGACTGTGACTAGTGGGTTTCGGGTGCCGCCCATTGAACTCTGAACCGAAGTTCGGCAGGTCAGATTTGTACCCCAGAGCGTCCCATATGGTCTAGTGGTTAGGATCCGGCGCTCTCACCGCCGTGGCCCGGGTTCGATTCCCGGTGTGGGAACAAGACTTTTTGTTCTTCAGAACAGACGTGTATCTGCTTCAAAATGCGCAACAAAGTTCCGATTCACGTTCGGGTTGGTCGCTTCGCATTTTGAAGAACGCTAACATTTTCAGGTGCGTGTTTTCGCGAACACGTATGCATCCAGAGTCTGCTCACAAAAGTTCACTGCGCTGCAACACTGGATCCAGTGGCCGTGTGTGTATCTGATCAACCCATTGGAAACCGAGCGTTTGTGCCGTTTCCATCGATCTAGCAGGGATCTGGAAAGGTCGGAGGTCAACTTGATCTCAACGATCCCTGATGAACGAGTAAAACATTCGGGGCGGTTTTCCCATCTGATCAAAGGGTTTCGGGCGAGTCGAGGGCGGAGCCATAAGGTCACGCCGGTACATCACGTGAACATGAAGTATGCGAGTACTGAGTCGGTGGTACGTGTTGTACTGACTGATGTACCGGATCTAAATAGGTCAAAGGTCACGCGTAATCAGAGAACACCTTTGATCAGTGGAGGAGAGAGTATAATGCGGGACAGGTTCCCTCCTCCAGGGAGATACAGGTGCGGTGAGGGACGGAGGGGAAGAGTGAGGGACGGAGGGAATGAGTGAGAGGAGGGGAGGAGTGAATGATGGAGGGGAGGAGTGAAGGACGGAGGGGAGGAGTGAGGGATGGAGGGGAGGAGGGAAGAAAGGGGGGAAGGCGTGAGGGATGGAGAGAAGGAGTGAGGGATGGAGGGAAGGAGTGAAGGATGGAGGGAAGGAGTGAGAGACGGAGGGAAGGAGTGAGAGATGGAGAGAAGGAGTGAAGGAGAGAGTGAAGGAAGGAGTGAGATACTGTGAACGGACAGAGGAAAGGAGTGAATAATATGGGGAAGGACTGGAGGAATCCAAGAGAAGATGGACTGCAACTTTCTACTCCGGAATGTCGAGTCAAACACAGTTGGCACAAACTTAGCGGATTTGATCAGAGGAGATTTGCGGATGCGCTCGCGTCCGGTCTGACCCGTTCGCCAGGTCGTTAGCGCTCCGACTGGATTGAGTTGGTCCCGGATTTGTGGGTTAATCCGATCATCCCCGGATGTCTGTTCAAGACGCTGGGAAGAAACTTGCCTCGGGTACAGGCTGAGGCGCCGTCCTTCCGTTTGCGAGGTTGCAGCGCCGTCCTTTGCAGAAAGTTCAATGCGAGGATGGGTTCACGACAAAACGTGTGTCTTGGACTGGAACGGAAACTCAAGCGCATGGCGTGCGCATGTGTGTGTGTGTGTGTGTGTGTGTGTGTGTGTGTGTGTGCGTTCTTGTCTCCGAGAGACACAGAGGGACACACAGAGATACAAGTTTTGTGTGGTGGGGGGGGCGTTTTTGTTTCAGACAAGAGAGAGGGATACACAGAGTCACAACAAAGAGAGATCTCTATTGTATGTGTCCATGTGTGTGTGTGTGTGTGTGTGTGTGTGTGTGTGTGTGTGTATTGGCGTGCAGGAAAACCACTCTTTGAGTACTCGTGTTTCCACAGTGATGTGCGCGGAATCGCGCCGGCCCGCATTGTGACCCAAAAGCGTTTAGCGGTTAAACCACCGCACGTGTAGATTAGCACAGTTCCAGTCTGCGGAACACTTCCTGCAGGCACGGATCCAGCAACCCCCACTCACCCCCCCTCCCCGCTGTTGTGGAACCAAAGTTGCAACAACGCAAACGATTTTCAAATGGGGTTCCTCACATTGAAAATTCTTGTGTTGCTTTGTGTTTGGGACAAAGATTTTGTGTTTTGGAAATCAAGCTCTGTGTGATTTGGGATGAATCCGCACAAAGCAGGTGCGTCTCAAAACACCAGTTTTCGTGCAAAAAGAATAACTGTTTGAGTTGTGACTAACCAAATTGTCTGCCACACAAAGAGTTGTCGGTCAATTGCGCCAAAAACCTGAAGCTTCCAGTGACCCAGGCTGATCTGAACACACGCACACGCACAAAGAGCAAACAGTGTTGCCATGTGACTTGAGTACCGTGACTCAAATTTGATACACGTATTGCTAACGTGCTCTTCATTGCCAAGCGTGACGCATTGGCTGATTTCTGTTGACTTTGGCGCACGTCTGAAAAATACACAGCGAATTGAGCTGATGTGAAGTTTGGGTTGGCGGTTACAGTGTTGGGGCGGGTCCAGGTGGCTCGTTCGGGAAGTCAGTCAGTTCTTCCGTGAAGAGCGCTGCTTGATTTATTCTCCTGATCAGCCAACTCACCGCAAAGCTTCTGCACTCGAAAACCGTTTGATGGGAATTCCAGATGTGTTCGGCTGGACACACACATACACACGCACACGGACAAACCTAACCCCAACCCTAACACGTGGACACACACACACACACACTTTATCAGGCTCTGATCTCCAGTGTCTGGATCTGCTCCAGAACTGCAACTCGGGACAAATTTGCCAAACTTCGTGCTGTGTGATTAGATGACCGACACACTGTGGACTTCGCCCGTTCCGACTGACCCGTTCACTGGTCCTGGCAGGGGTCCCGAGCTGGTTCTCTTTGTTGAGTGCAGACGCGCATTGAATTGTTTGGTGACACAGACAAATGACCAGGCGCAGATCCAGGGGGCGCGAGGACAAAATCCTTCTCCCTCCACATGATCAATTGTTCTCATTGTTTCTGTGCCTCAGATGCGCGATACTTCTTTGTATTGCCTTGTTCAAAGTAAAGGTGGCTTCATATAGAGATGCGGCAAACTTGTTGCGTTCTGCGTTTTGCGGCAACATGTGGGGTGCCATCAAAATTTGACATGACCCCCAATGTGCCACAGGTAGCTTGCCGCAGATAATCGCTGGCAGTCGATTCTTGCCACAAGAAACTTGCGGACACAGGCATCAATGATGCCACAAAATGCAGGAAGCTGTATATGAAGCCAGTATGAAGGCAGCTTCATATAGAATGCTTGCGTTTTGTGTTTTGTGGCAAAAGTCATGGGTGGCGTCAAACTTTAACATGACACCCAATGTGACGCAGGTAGCTTGCCACAGATAATCGCTGGGAATTGATTCTTGACGCCAGAAATGTGTGGACACAGAAGTCAATGGTGACTTTCTTCCGCAGCCACAGCTCTATATGAAGTCACCTTAAGAATTGTCTGTCCAACCCGCTTGATCTGCCATTGACAAACTACGAGTATTGCTGCGCGGACCATTCTTCACCGTCTCCTGGCTCGGGGAGAGGGAGGGGAGACGTTCTGAAGTGTGTGGAAAGAAAAATCTGTGCAAAACCGAAACATTTTCTTCTTGACATTGTTGCCATTTTGACAATAAACTGTTGTGGGTTCTTTTTCCGCATTTGAAAATGAAACAAACCACATTTCGAGACAAAACAAAAACACAGAAAGAACAACAAAACCACAAATCACAGGCAGCACGCGCAACACCAGCTGAGGTGAGGAGTTGATGATGGAGGTGTGAGTGCCGATTACAATTAATCACCAATTAGCAATGATGAATGAGCAATTAATTATGCTAATTACAGACTGGAAACAATGGTTGCCACGCGCCTGTGTCGCCCTGAGCCACGGTCGTTTCGTTTGTTTTTCATTTTCGCTCTGAGTTTTGGCGCCAATTTCGGAGCGCCGCCAATTGTGGCCGTCGCCAAGTTGGCGCGACGCCGCGTCGTACGCGACGTGACGCGACGCGACGTGACGCGTGGGAAACGCGCGACGGAGCCTCACATGTTGCGTCGTGATCTGCGCATGATCAAATTGCACGCGCCAAAAATATTTTTGCGTGTCTTCACATTACAAAAGGGATTCAAGCAACTTTTTGAGATTGACATCGAAAAAGAGAAAAAATCCTTTCAGCGTCCTAACTTGACACAGATGCACCCCAACTCAATTTCCTTTCTCACGCGTCAGAAATTCCACGCAACGTCGCGTCTTTTCTCCCCCGGGCCGTTTAATTTGCGCGAGGTAATTAAATAAAACTGATAGGTGTGCAACATTTGCACCTGCTGACCCCGTTAAAACTTGGCACAACACACCTCGCATGCCACGTCACTTTTGAGGTCATTTCAACCTTGTCAACACAATCTGAGCGAGAATCTGAAAGGGTTGCCATGGCAGTGGACAGGTTTGCACAGCGGCGCAGCCAACCGTGTCGCTGTAATGATGGTCATTTGTAACTGATGGACAGGTTGAAGTGGACAGCAGGGCATGTGCAGTGTGCGCGGCCCCTGACCGCTGTGTGTGTTCCTGCCTTCATCATTGGGTTGACTCCAGAGTTTGAAGAAAGTGAACAGTGTGACCGTGTGTGTGTGTGTGTGTGTGTGTGTGTGTGTGTGTGTGTGTGTGTGTGAGAGAGAGAGAGAGAGAGAGAGAGAGAGAGAGAGAGAGAGAGAGAGAAAATCTGTGTGGGCGTGTGTGTGTGTGTGTGTGTGTGTGTGTGTGTGTGTGTGTGTGTGTGTGTGTGTTTCTGTGTCTATGTGTTGACTTGTGCGG
>JAAUXT010131977.1_pt1 | contig 11597 bp, 8 predicted proteins | sample 7278171 | NCBI WGS metagenome assembly JAAUXT01 (sample SAMN14350112, study PRJNA611818) | marine sediment metagenome | isolation source: surface marine sediment (1.8m) | place: French Polynesia: Moorea | collected 2018-08
CCGCCTCACGCGCCTCGCTGCCTCGGATATGAGTGATGAAGACGGAAGGATCTTCGTTTGGTGCCTACTTCACTGAACTTTGACCTCCGCGTGGAGCGACGCAGCCCCGACGTCGGGACGATATCCTCGGGGAGAGAATAACGCTTTGCTTCGTGGGTGTTTTATTTCTGAGAGTATCATCCTTGGAGGAGCATGTCAGTAGCAGTAAGGACAAAAATCCTCACACATCGGATCACAAACTTGCTGTCTTTCAGTGCCTCCTCATGACGAAGTGCAGGACTGAATTCTGAGCATCCTGGCCCCAAAAAACTTTCATACTTTGTGCGCCTGGCACCAACTGTTCCTCTCTGTACGTTTAAATGTTCGAAGTTGTTGTAGTTGGATCCCACCATACAGGTAGAGTCGCCCCCTCACCCGATTCTGGATCCAGCCCTGATCTCGCACAGACCTGACAATTTGTCGCAGTGCGCGCACAGACGAGTGTTCGGGCCGAACACCAGCACGAGCCTCAGGTTCGCGCTGCACCCCTGAAGTTCCGGACCCCGATAAAGTTGTTAGCGTGTTCAAAAAGGTTTTCGTCGGTGCAAAAATGAAAAGTTAGTTTTGATGCCTGAGTGGAAAATGAATTCTGTATGAGCCCAGAAACCTGGATGTTTCTGCATCCACAGAAGACGACGCAGGCTCTTCACATGCAGAACAAGTGAAACAAGAAGCAGTGAAAAGAAGTGAGGGACAGCAGCCCGTGTCTGTAAGTGGCGTGTATCACCATCATGACGAACCGAAGACTGCTGCTGTGGGGAAAAGGTGTCAGACAGACAGACAGACAGACAGACAGACAGACAGACACACAGACAGACAGACAGACAGACACACAGACAGACACACAGACAGACAGACAGACAGACACACAGACACACAGACACACAGACAGACAGACAGACACACAGACACACAGACAGACAGACAGACAGACAGACAGACACACAGACACACAGACAGACAGACAGACAGAGCGTGTTTGGTTGAGAGAGCAGGCAGAGAGAGAGAGAGAGACAAAATTGAAGACAGAAGAGAGCCTGTGGTAAGAGAGAATGAGACACAGAGAAACACAAGAACTTTTTTATCAACTCCAAGTTCACGCTATGCAAAGCTCGGCTCTGCCCCTGTGCAACACGAACACCAGACCCAATTACCGAGCCTCGGCAGCGCAGAACAGATTCGGGCTCGAAAGGTGTGAATTAACTGGGGGCGGGATTCCTCCTCCTCCTCCGCCGAGCGGCTTCCCAGAAAAGCCCTAATTCACTTAACTGCCTGGAAAAGACGCGTTACAAGGAATCTGCTTTCTGCTTGGGCTTCAGCCGTCTTGTATTGAAAGTACCAGCGCCGTCCTGGCAGCCTGGGGGTCCCAGCACTGCACTCGCAGCGAGACGTTTGGGCGTCCTGACCTCGGAGCCTGTTGCACACCAGCTCAGGTTCGGTGCGTAATTTGGATCTTCCCTGTTCGTGAGCAGGAGATGATGGTTCCTGGTCCCCCGGATCTGTCCAGAACTGATGTCTGCACACCTTGCTTCGTCTGCACACCTGTGCTTTGTGTCGACCCACAGGCGCACGTGGCTTGTCAGATCTGTCCTGGCCCTGCGCCAGGCTGTTTTAGCAAAAATTGGCGTAACACGTACACGTATAACACAGCCTTCAGGCAACTCCCCTGTTCTGGAAGAGTCTACAATCAATTTTGAAATAAGACAGGAGTCAGAAACCTGAGGAAGTATTCTTGTTTTCCTGAAGGTATAAAATGTCAAAGGGGCCACAAACTCAACTGGTCAGGTTTTATAACAGAGTGAATTTCTCTGTGGACTCTTCCAAGAGAGGGGAGTTGCATATGAAAGCCACGTGCTGCGTGTACATTTTGCGGCTACGGAGCGTGCTGCTAAAACTCCCCACTGTTGGAAAAGTGGTGCAGCCCCGCACAGGGCCCATCGCTCCTCGCGAGCCCTGCTGGGACGGCGCTGCAGCTCCGTGTGTGAGTCCAAATGTGTCGGAATGCTCCGTGTCCAGTCTCAGCTTGACCTTCTCTCACAGTGGACATGAATCACCCACCACAGACAAGGATGTAACACGCACCATGTGCCCAATGTTGGGCAGCTCCACATGTGGATGGCGTGACAGCGAGAGCGGATCCAGGTCAAGGATCGCGTCGCGTGGTCTCCGATGAGGGACACTGCTGTAGTGTTGTGTGGCCGCACACTTGACTTCACTTGACACTTGACTTGTGTGGCAGCATCACGGCCATTCGGATTGCACGAAAGAGCTGGTCCTGGGCCTGCTCCTCAACCTGCTCCTGAACCTGCTCGTGGACCTGCTCCTGGATCTGGCCTGGATCTGCCAGGATCCTGACGTTTGACTGCAAAGTTCTCTCTTTCACGCTTGCTTACTTGTAGATTCGCTCCCTGGATGCGGCCCCGAAACGCACCAGCACAAAGCGTCTGTGTCTCGCTCCTTGAGCAGGTACAGAGTCCCCGGCCTCAGTCATTACGGTAAAGGGCAGCGTGCCGAAGAGGCGGGAATCGAGTTGACTTGAAAGGCTTGACCTGCAGCGGCTAATGTGAGGAAATAGGAGCAAAGTGGCGCGGCACCGTAGGTGCTGGGGTCGATCCAGATCAGGAGGCGAGGAGGGACCCGTGGCCCCTGGATCTGACTCTGGCACGGCAGGTACAAGGAGCCGATCCAGATCCGGTCAGAATGCCTGTCTCTGCTGTGTCTGCAAGAAAAGTGCCCGCAACTGCAGGGTGTTTCGGAAACATTTTATGCGTGGCAGATTTGCCTGCTCGTGGCTGTGAGAACTGCGGCTGCCAACCATGCAACGTCAGTGTCAGTGTCATGCGTGCGTGTGATCTCAAAAGGGGTGCTCACGAACGGGGAGAAGTGTGCAACAGCTTCATGAAAATTTGGAGACTGGGAAAATACGTCATACACAGTTCAGTGTTATATTTTTTCACCCGAGCAGTTCCGGCCACAGCCGGAGGAAGGAGGCTCAGCGGCTGAAGAAAGCCTCCATCTTCTGGCCCATTGATGTGCCGACCACGGGGAGTCTCCGCGAGCACTTCTGCCTCAAAGTGGACCTCCACAGAACCAGAGAAATCCAGCCTTTTGTGGCGCAGAAAAAAGCAGCTTTTAGCGTTTTCAATGGCGCCACGGTGTTGGGTGGGTGGGGAGACTGCTCGGGTCTCGTTCACACTACCCACGTCATGACGTCACGTCTCTGTCTCAGGAAAACCCAGCAGCTGTTGACTTGGTTCGGAGGGTGGAGGCTATTCTCCGGAGCCCCAGCCCCCTTCTGGATCAGCACCCTTGTCATGACGCAGTTTTGACCTTCCCGTTGGAGATTTTCCACTCAAATGAATAAAAAGCCTCCACTGTGGGACTGATTCCTTGAAATCAAAGGACTTTTGAAGGACTGGACCCTGCAGCGGGGGGGGGGGGCTGGTCCCTGCTGATGCCTGCAGCTGCTGCAGTGTGGACCCGCGGTCAATTGGGAGACGCAGTGGACGGGAGAATTGAACGGCTCGGATGGACTCATGTCCAGACGCGCCGACGTCAACGCTTCGGTCTGGTCCACGCTGGTTGCGTCTGTGTCTCTGTGTGTCTGTACGAGCGAATAGTTGCAGCGCTGTGACGCAACCGGCGCAAGGCGGATCTAGGATGCAGTCAGAGGCTGATCCACAGAGAGGGTCAATTTCACTTTGAACAATCTAACATGTAAATGAGAAACGTTCTGGACCTGCGGCGTGAACACGGCCTCACACGGGAAGGTGATTGGCAGCTCGGTTCCCTTTGTGGTGGAGTGAGGGCAGTGAGAGGCCAGTTAATTTGTGCGAGCAAAGCAGCCACTGGTGACTGACAGGAACTGGGACTGCGCGGGTGGGTCCAGCCCGGCGCAAACAGGCGCAGTTTGGGAATTTTCGTCGTGGCAATTCCGTTTCTGACGAAGATAATCTTTATTTACTCAATTCTTTCCCCCATTTCATCGGTTAGTTCCAAGTTTTTCTTGGCCCCCATGTGGTGGTGGGTGGGGGGGGTCAGCCTTATTCAACCAGATCCCGATACTTGGTGGTGTTTGTTTTTGAGAGGGAGGGGGTTGCTTTTGTTTTCTCAGCAAAGCCATTTTGCACCAAATGGGTCTCGAGTCCGCCGACGCCATGTTTTCTCATTTCCCGGTGAGAGCCTCTCAAAGAAGATTTATTCGCACGAACCGTCGCGGTGAGAGACGTTCTCAGAGCGATCCCCCCCCCCGAGGCTCGCCTCACACAGGGTGCGTCGCGCGTCCCTCTCAGGCCAGGTTCACACAGGGAGCAATTTTAGTTTCTTTTGGACAAATTTGTCAAAGTTGAAGTCTGGTCCCAGAAGTTTGGGCCTCCTCCCAACCAGATTCTGGTTCCGCACAGGGGAAGGAAGAAGTACCCAGTCACATCAATCGGGTGCATCGTGCGTCTTGTCCCTGCCACACGAAGCATCTGAAAACTTGCATTGAAGCCACATGCGCCCGCGGAGCACCCGGTGTGAACTGCGCCTGAGGTCCACACCACGAACCGTGGTGCGTTGAGAGGTTTTTGTCGCGATCCGTCAGAGAGGCTTGCGACGCTGCCGAGTGCGGGACATGAGTGGATTCGGGAGGGATTGGGACAGGGTTCCTTCCTTCCTCCAGCGGATCTGGGATGGAGGTCAGGCGGGCCCAATGGCCAGACCCAAACTCCATGCTTGAAAATTGTATTTGTTTGTCTTTTTGAGATTTTGCGCATGAAGCGCCGTTGAGTGGTTGGGGTTCGTCAATATTTTCAGGCCTCAGATCCAGGCCCCACGGGTCCGTGGTTCCGCTGAAGGGTTCACTTCGACAGCAGATCCACCAGTGCCCAAAACTGATGCCTCGTATGAATCCGGCGCAGTGCTGCTGAGATCCACTTTTGTTCCTCACCCACTCAGCAGACAGGGGGAAGTCCCTTCGATCTGTTTCATACCGGATGCAGGAAACGTTGCGGCCTTCCCGTCATGATTCAGCCCCAATGATTGGGTTCAAGCTGGACGCGTCAAGTCCTTGAGAGAGAGAGAGAGAGAGAGTGAGAGAGAGAGAGAGAGAGAGAGAGAGAGAGAGAGAGAGAGACGGGACAATTGCTGCGTCGTCGGAAATGAGTGAAATTGAAGCTGAATTTGAAATTGAACTTGGTTTCACATTGGATGTTTCTGGCGGTGCAACCCAGTGCATTGGTCGCGTCTTGTGTTGAGTGTTGCCACACCGGGTTCAAACATCGCAACAGTGAACGATGCGCCACCTGTTGAGTTGGACTGGAACGTGACGCAATCCGCACTCCGAGCATCCGCCCGCGCCTCGTGCAGCCCAACCCGGGACGTGAGTGGCTCGGAGGAGCGGGATTAGTCCATAATGGTCCGGATCACGTGTCCGGAGCGGCTTTCCCTGGATGTTCGCTCGTCCCTGGTCTGCTTCACGGCGGCTGCGCCCGCACGAGGCGAACCTGGATCGGCGTGTATTGGCGTCGGGAAGACTCAACTTTGTTTCACGTGTTATGTATTGCTCAGGCCAGCATCGTACCAGAGCCTTCAGCTGGCTGAGCCGGTTCGCATCATTCACCCAGAGAGGGGAGCTGATCCCTCCTGTCTCTATTGGCCAGGTGGCGATGAAACAGTCACACGAGTATGGATTGCGAGTAGTGTTTATTGGTACTTACCTGAGCTTCAGGGAAGCAAAGCCCAGAGAAAAGGAAAACAGGTACTTAAATACTCAGGGGTCTGAAGCTGTGCTGAAGGTACAGCTTCAGAGGAGAGCGGGAAGGAATCATGTGTGATCGAACCGGCTATCGAGGGTTCGATTGACGGTGGTTCGATCACACAACACACGTTGGGTGTACCTTGCGTTTTGTTTCAAAACGCATCGCTGGCGCTGCGTTGCACATGGACGCAGCTCGTGACACATCCCGTGTGGAACAGGCCTCGGCGACGCAGAGCCCGTCAGCTGAACGCGTCCCGTGTGAACCCGACGTGAAGAACTCATCCGAGCGGTGCGGATGGGGCAAACAGGATTGAGATCTATGAGGGATCGCATTTCTGGATTTGTGTTCGAAAACGCCGTTGTGTACTCAACTTCCGTTAGACTGGCTTCACAACGGCTGCAGAGCCTCACACGTGACAGCGCGTGATCCTGCTGTGACGTCACACGGACTTGATGCGTGCTTCACTTTTTACACACGTGTGTTTCTTCTGACAGAAGGCCTGGTTCTGCTGGACGTCGCACCCTGCACAGGAAGCTTCGTCATCCAGTTGCGACGCACCTCACCATGCGTTCACGTGACCTCAGCTGTTCGCCACATTGTTCCGCAGGAGTGTGTGCTGTGTGCGGACCTTCCGAGCTTGAGGCACTGCAGATGCGCAATGCATTGATCCCAATTCAAGACAATGGGCGTTGCGTCGCAAGCGACAGCATCTATCAACTTGGACAGAGGTGCTTGAGCGTGCAGATCCATTCAAAACGCAGCGTGTGTCCAAAATTCCAGCCCAGTTTCTCTTCCATGAATTGCGCTGAGTACAAACCCCAAATGACCAACAGTGATCGCGGTGAATCCAAGAATAACAGCAGTTCGGGGCAGATCCAGCGACACCTTCTGGAACCTCATATACAGGGGTGTGGACCGAAAAGGAGCGGGTGGGAGAGGGACAGTGAGCACAGGGGGGCAGAGAGAGGAGTGAGAGAGGAAGCGAGAGGATGAACCAGAGGGAGAAGGCTCACTGTTGTCTGGGCTCCAACTGACCATCAGACACAGATAAGCAATGAAAAGCAACGCTTGATCAGTGCCCTGGATCAGCTGGAGAAACAACGTGTGAGAAACAACATGAAGGTGATTCTGTTCCCGGTGGAGCGGTCAATGTGGAGCGGTCAATGCATTGTGGCAAGAATGGTCTTTGTCCGAGGAGTGTCCCCCGGATGGGCCCCTGGATCCACGAGACGGTGTCCTGGATCCGCGGGAAGAGAACAACACCAATGGGTGTCGGAGCGGTGAATACAGAACAGAGCGAAGCCCATCTCACAGCAGATAAACAAGAGCGCACGGACGTTTATGGGCAGTGTTCGCCTTGTGGATAAGCTTGTGCTCACTGAGACCAACAGATGGTCCAGGGACCACAGCGCCGTCCTCGTTGTGTTGTTTTCAGCTTGCAGCGCCGTCCTTGCAGTGTTATTCCGTGAGCACACAACGTCATCCTCATTGCGCGTTTGTGTTTGTGCTGTGGACAGGTTTGTGGTCCAGGGTCCAGGACGGGATGACCTTTTCCTGTTGTTCCAAGCACCACCTTGCAACTTTGTACCCAAACATAACAGACAACAGACGATACCCTGGGTGTTCTGCAGGCACGGTCGAAATTGTGAGAACCTTGCAGCAGAACCCTGTCTCAGGCCGCACGGACGGCGCTGGGTCACCTGTCTCCCACCGCGGGGACGGCGCTACAGCTCTCACGTGCCCAAAACAATGTGCTAAATTGTGATGTATGGAGGCATTCGGCTCACGAGTGGAGTGGATACAGACACCGTGCGGTGAGGCCGGGTCAGCGCAGGTTTATGGGGCTCGCAAAGTGCTTCGTGTGGATGGCGGTGTCGGGGTCCAGCACACATGTGCTTCTACATGCAGGTCTGGTTCACACTGCGCATGTGCTGCGTCCCTGGAATATAAAAGTTTGGAGGCCATGGAAAGGGGACAGCGAAGCACACACTCACACACACACACACACACACACACACACACACACACACACGCACACTGGGGTGTCCTCCTTCATCGAAACCCGAAATGAAGATCCACATTGTCTCCCTGTTTTGGTGGAGCTGGGATCCTTCTTGAGTTCGACCCTGGTCAGCCCTGCGTGCTTCCGCAACCCGGCACCTGAACAGTGAGAAACACAAGGGGAACGTGAGTTGAGACTGAAACGGTGGGGTTGTAGCTCTGCTCACCGGAGTGATGTTGTATTCAGTACCACGCATCAAGGAGCAGCCTCAGCCTGGCACCAGAGCCGGAGCAGAGCCACTGACGAGGAATTGCGTCAACCGCTACACCCGTCCAGGACACTTTTCTTTCACACAAACTCTTCACATGAAACCTCTTGGTAATAAAACGCCTCGATTCACACTGGTGCAAGGCAATGTTGCAGGAGGCATACTTAGTGCGTGTGTGTGTGTGTGTGTGTGTGTGTGTGTGTGTTCTTGCGAATCACAAGTCCTGAACCCGAAAGACTCCTTTACCAGACATATCTAAGAAAGAAAAGAGACAAGAACCCGAAAGAAACTTCTCCTTCTCTTTCTTCTTGTTTCTGCGCCCTCCTCCTCAGTTTTAAATTCTTCTTGTTTCTGCGCCCTCCTCCTCAGTTTTAAATTCAATGTTCTGCCTCCTCGCGGGCGGCCAATCTTCAGACCTCAGAGAAAAAGCTCATTCGGAGAGCCGAACCTAATTCAGCTGTTCGAGGTAATTCCCGCGTGGGGTCATTTTCACTGCGAGGCCACAGCGCCGTCCCTGCAACATCAAAATGTCTTTTGTATCTCGGGGCTATAGCACCGTCCTTGCAGTAGGACAGATTCTGTGCAAGTCTGTTTGCCCTGCAGCTATGACGTGAGGGTCAGGTTGATTCACACTGTGGTCACAGCGCCATCCTTGCAGTGGGAAGTGACCTGTTCTCCATGGAGCGCGCGATGCCTGGAGCTGCAACCCCGCAGCCCTGCTCTCATTCCTTTTCATCGCAATTGGATCGCAGCACAGTGGATTCGATGGCAAAAGCTGGTGAATGATGTCAAAAGAAACCAGGCTCGGGCTGCAAGGACGGTGCAGCAACATGAGTCCAACGGACATCAGTTTGAGACTTCAATCTACGTGTAAAGCGGCGCAACACAGCCGCGTTCACGTTAGACGTGCGTCTATAGCCGCGTCCCGGGCTCAGCGTCATCACTTGTATCGGGGACTGGTTGAACCTTGTAGATGTACCGGCAGGTCTCATTTATTGACCGACACAGAGACGCAACGCAGTCTCTGTTGTGACGCCCAGGGACGATAATAGGGGTTTTCACGTTGATGACGCGCGGTTGGGCGGCGTCAGAATTTTTGACACGTGCGTCAAAATTCAACATGACGCCCAATGGAGCGTTTTGACGCGGGCGTCAATTTTTTGACGCGCACGTCACCAACGTGAAAACCCTTGTTGTAGCGGTACTTGAGAGACGGCGTCACTGAAGGTGCATGAAGCAGCAGCGCAAAAAGCTGGCGTTGCACGCCACCCGATGAAGTATCTCAGAGACAGCGTTGCTTGGCACGTCTTGTGCGAACCTGACTTCAACGCACCACGAGACTCGCATCGTCGCACCACCGGCGGTGCGCCACCAGTGCGAGCGCAACGCGCGACGCCGTCAGTGTGAACGGCGCTGTCGCCAGCGACGCAATAACACAGCGCAGTGACTGCGCCCCGGGGACGGCGCTGCTTGTTGCTCAATTTGCACTCTAATCAGGTCCAACTCGCCTCTGATGATGATGAAAAGGGTGCAGTGCAAAGCAAAGCGAAGGTGAAAAGAAAGTGAACTGCAGGCGAAGCTCAGACCACAGCGGGACCTGCAGGTTCGGACAGGTCTGCTCTGACACAACGCCGTGCCACCCCTGTTCATCCCCGTCACACACACGCACACACACACACACACACACACACACACATGGATGTACGACTGTACCACCTACCTACATCCTGCCAAGCACAAACACACAAACGACCAGCCCGTGCCAATGACACACACTGACACATGAACACATTGCACAACGCACACGACACGTACACGTATACACACGCGCGCGCACACCCACCCACACACACACGCACACTGCAGTTTTTAACGCCGTCCGTGTGATCGATGCTCCACTCAGCGACTCCACCGAGGCAGAGCCGTAAAAAGTGTCGCAGAATTCCACGGCCCAGCGGAGCGATCTCTCAAACTTATCTTCATCACCCCGTCAACATTTGACGGCCCTTGAAAAGGCGCTGTGAAAGCGGCCCGCGGCGCATTGGATGCGACATCGATTGCGTCTCTGCGCGAGGCAGTGAGCGCTACGCAACACAACTGCGCGGGTCACCACGTCGCACTGGACGTCGTGCGGTGCCGTGACAGACGTCCATTTTGACGCAGCGCTCGTACAGTCACTTGTTGAAGGACTTTGTGCGTGACGCATCCAGCGTGATATCGCGAATCAGACGCAACAAAAATTACCCCATCAAAAGCACTCTGACGCAGCGCTCATTGTTGTTGGATGCACGCCGCAGGCTCGAAGCCGGGACCCTGGCGCCCCCGGAGCTTTGTTCCCGTCACAGAGAAACTTCTGATCGACTCGTTTATTTGATCGATCAGCTGACAGGTTCGGAAGTGATTGTAAGGAGAGATCAATAATCCATAATAACAGTTCAATCCATTAAAAAACTTGGCACCAGCGCCCCATGCGTCTTGGAACGGAGACAGTCGAAGGCCTTGTTGATCGAGGTGGGCTCAATCCGGATTTCAGGAGAGGATCCACCAGGTCAGCTCAGATCCGGACATACCACGTGTGCGTGCGTCTGTCTGTCTGTCTGTCTGTCTGTCTGTCTGTCTGTCTGTCTGTCTGTCTGTCTGTCTCTCTCTCTCTCACACACACTCTCTCTCTCTCCCTCCTTTCTCTCTCTCTCTCTCTCTCCCTCCTTTCTCTCTCTCTCTCTCTCTCCCTCCTTTCTCTCTCTCTCTGTCTCACTCTCTCGCTGTAAATTTGTTTGCGTGGTCAAACCAATCCCACTTCCACCCCTACCCGCTTGGGTATGTTTCTTGGCAGACAGTTGTTTGTTTCCGGTGTCCCGACTGACCACACTCGTACAAGTGCTGATCAAGAACAGACAGGCGAGAGAACTACATGTCCACCGCACCGACCTTTGTGTCGGCACATGATTTTTGTGGTCCGTGGTCTCTGTGGTGCCTCCGTTGGCAGGCTACCCTTCAGGGAAGATGCTTGCTATTTTAGTCTCATTTCACACAAGACGGCACCCTTTGTGGACACCCTGGCGCATCCCTGCACAAATCCGGCCAATCTCCACAAAGACGCAGCGCGCTGTGAGATGGGCGAACACGAGGACTGTCACCAAAACAAAAGCATTGTCAAAAACGGCCGCCCTCGTGTACAGTTTGAATCCACTGTTCACAATCGAAGACTGTCCAACTCGCAGGAATACATTGATCAATAAGCGTCACTGTGAGGTCGGGTTCACGCTGGGTGCGTCATGGCGTTGCCTTGAATTCGCAACGCCCACGTGGCGTGAGATGGCGCGTCAAGGCGCGCGCAGTTGGGACTTTCAGCACTACGTTCCGTACCTTGTACACGTACACGTACACGTAGACAAAAATGGGAATTTTTGGCTACGTGTACGTGTACGTGTACATTTCAGTTTCAGCAGTACGTGACGCAAAACGTAGGCATAACAATTTTCACGTCTCAACCCGTTGCAACTTCGATGGCTGAAGCAGTTTTTGCACCATTTTCTTTGAGTGGGAG
>JAAUXT010016628.1_pt1 | contig 11596 bp, 11 predicted proteins | sample 7278171 | NCBI WGS metagenome assembly JAAUXT01 (sample SAMN14350112, study PRJNA611818) | marine sediment metagenome | isolation source: surface marine sediment (1.8m) | place: French Polynesia: Moorea | collected 2018-08
ACGGTCGGAGGCTGCCATGGCCTTCCGGGGGTTCCGCGAAACTGGCCGTCTTCGCCTTAGAGCACGAGCCAGATAAACACGAGCCAGATAAAAAAGTATACCGTATCCGTTCGGATACCTATGTAGGGTCCCTGACTTGCCTTGCCCATGGCGCCCAAGTACCATCGACTGTCGATTTTCGGTCGGAGAGGAGGATGTTTCAAGGCAGCCTGGTTGCCCTCGTGACGCCTATGGCGCGTGACGGTACGCTCGATGCAGCCGCTCTGGAGCGCCTGGTAGGCTATCACCTCGAGGAAGGTACGGACGGCATTGTGGCCGTAGGAACCACTGGCGAGTCTGCCACCCTTGACTTCGAGGAGCACTGCGCCCTAATCAGGCGCGTGGTGGAGATGGTGCATGGACGGGTGCCGGTCATCGCAGGAACCGGCGCTAATTCCACCTCCGAGGCCATGCATCTGACCCGCTGTGCGCACGAAGCGCGTGCGGATGCCTGCCTGCTGGTGACACCGTACTACAACAAGCCGACTCAGGAGGGACTCTATCGGCATTTTCGGGCTGTAGCCGAAGAAGTCCCGATTCCGCAAATACTGTACAACGTGCCGGGCCGAACCGCTTGCGATATGCTCCCGGCCACAGTGGCGCGGCTGGCGGCCATCGATAATGTTGTCGGTATCAAGGAGGCATCGGGGACCGTATCGCGAATGGTCGACATTCTGACGAGAACGGGAGGCGATTTCTCGGTTTTCAGCGGCGATGATGCGATTGCCCTCGACGCCATGCTTGCAGGCGCCAAGGGCGTTATCTCGGTGACTGCCAACGTAGCGCCCAGGGATATGCACGAAATGTGCGCGCTGGCCTTGGCCGGCGATGCCGTGAAGGCGAAGGCGGTGGATCGGCGGCTGGCTATACTCCATGAAACCTTGTTCGTCGAGTCCAATCCGATCCCGGTGAAGTGGGCATTGCACGAGATGGGGCTGATTCCACCAGGCATCCGCCTTCCGCTCACCCCTCTGGCCTCGGAGCATCAGGAAACGGTGAGAACGGCCCTCAGCCGAGCCGGTGTCTTGTAGCGCCGCCCCGAGATCTGAGTCTGAGCGCCCGGTTGTGTAAATGCGAGTCCGTGATATGGGTAAATGGCAAGTGATTGGCGGCAGTCTCGCAGTGCTGCTTTGTGCGGGCTGTGGTTCAAGTCCGAAGGTGAGCGACGTGATTCGCGACAGCGAAGCGGACTACAAGACGAGCCGGAGTCTGCCGCCGCTCGAGGTGCCGCCTGATCTCTCCACGTCGTCCATCGAAGACTCCATGGTGGTGCCGGATGCCGCCCCCGCTGGTGGTCCCGCAACCTACTCGGACTACGCCAGCGAGCGCCCCGCAGGCGGCGCAGTCCGGCCCGATAGGGTTCTGCCCAATGTCGACGGGATCCGTGTCGCAAGGGATGGCGACAAACGCTGGCTGGTCGTGCCGGGTGAGCAGGAACAGTACTGGGACAGGGTGAGGGAATTCTGGATGGAGAACGGCCTCGTTATAAACATGGAGGATCCGAACACGGGCATCATGGAGACCGACTGGGCAGAGAACCGGGCTGACATACCCCAGGGTTTCATTCGCTCCATGCTGGGCAAGGTCGGTGACTTCGTCTATTCGTCGGCCACGCGGGACAAATTCCGCATTCGCTTCGAGCGGGGGGTGGAGCAGGACACCACGGAGATCTTCATCACCCATCGGGGTGCCGAAGAGGTGGAGAAGACCGATGCCCGGATCATCTGGGAACCACGCCCATCGGACCCGGAGCTTGAGGCCGAAATGCTGAATCGCCTGATGGTCTATCTGGGCGTGTCCAAAGAGTCGGCGGAACAGATGATCGCCTCCAAACAGACGCGTGAGGCCCGAGCCCACATGGTGCGTGACGCGGACGGACAGGTGGCCCTCGATCTGCGGGACGACTTTTCCCGGGCCTGGCGGCGCACCGGGCTGGCGCTCGACCGGGTGGGATTCACCGTACAGGATCGGGACCGCTCGCAAGGGATCTATTTCGTGCGATATGTCGACCCATTCCAGGACAACGAGGAGAAGGGCCTGTTTTCCAAAATTTTCAAAGGGAAGAAGAAAGAGCCGCGTGACATTCAGTATCAGGTGAGCCTCATATCCTCGGATGGCATGACCCGAGTAGTCGTTCTGGACAAGGAGGGCCAGCGAGACAACAGCGATACGGCTGGCCGAATTCTAAGCCTGCTGCACGAACAGCTCAGGTAAACCAAGCGCGGCCCCGGGCTAAGCCTGCAACCGGATCAGTGGAAACGAATAATGGAGAAGGTATCAGAGCTCTATTCCGGAAAGGCCAAGTCGGTGTACGTATCGCAGGACCCGGACAAGCTGGTCCTGTTGTTTCGAGATGATACGTCTGCCTTCGACGGCGAGAAGACCGCAAAGCTCGCCCGCAAAGGAATGGTCAACAACCGCTTCAACGCGTTCATCATGCAAACGCTGGAGTCCGCGGGCGTGCCGACGCATTTTGAGGCCCTGCTCTCTGACAACGAGTCGTTGGTCAAGCGCCTTGACATGCTTCCGATCGAATGTGTGGTGCGCAACATCACGGCCGGAAGTATCTGCCGGCGGCTGGGCGTCGCAGAGGGCATGGAACTGGAAGTGCCTACCTTCGAGCTCTTCCTCAAGAACGACGCGCTCCACGACCCCATGATTAACGACTACCATATCCGTGCCTTCGGATGGGCCACCGACGAGGAGGTGGTTAGGATGAAGGAGCTGACTTTTGCCGTTAACGACGTGCTGAAGCGGCTCTTCGCGGACGCGGGACTTCTGCTGGTGGACTACAAGCTCGAGTTCGGGCGCTTCGAAGGCCGCATCGTGCTGGGCGATGAGTTCACGCCCGACGGTTGCCGTCTGTGGGATGCCGGGACGAGGAAGAAGCTGGACAAGGACCGTTTTCGGCAGGGTTTGGGGGACGTGGTCGAGGCCTATGAAGAGGTCGCCACGCGACTGGGTGTACGTCTAGACTGAGGCCCGGGCCCGCGGCGGGCTGCGGTACGAGTTGGATGTCAACTCTTGCGGGCGTGCCGAATCAGGCGCTTGCGGCGTTTGTGCTGACGGGGTGTGAGTCGGTTTCTGCGCCCTTCATACGGGTTCCCACCGGTTCTGAATTCAACTTTCACCGGCGTGCCGTCGAGTTGAAACGCCTGGCGGAAAGTCTTCGCAAGATAGCGACCGTAACTGTCGGGCACCGCCTCGGTCTGACTGCCGTGAATAACCACGATGGGCGGGTTCTGTCCTCCCTGATGTGCATAACGTAGCTTGATGCGCCGTCCCCGGACGACGGGGGGCGGGTGGGCCGCGACGGCGTCTTCCAGCACCCGCGTAAGGGCGGATGTGGCGAGTCGGCGCGAGGCCGATTCCCAGGCATGGTCGATGGCGCTGAACAACCCGCCGACGCCGCTGCCGTGGAGTGCCGATATAAAGCGGACGGGTGCGAAGTCGATGAAACCGATTCTGCGGGCAAACTCGTCGCGCACACGCTGCCGCTGTGTCGCTTCCAGCCCGTCCCATTTGTTGGCGGCAATGACGAGGGCCCGGCCGGCTTCCAGCACGTAGCCGAGCAGATGAGCGTCCTGGTCGGTCACGCCGTCTCTGGCATCGAGCACCATGATGACGACGTTGGCGTTCTCCATGGCCTGGAGGGCTTCGATGACGCTGAATTTCTCCAGCCCGGCGCTGACTCGGGCGCGACGCCGGATGCCGGCCGTATCGATAAGAACATACGCTTTGCCGCCTTTCTCGAAGGGTACGAATATGCTGGCCCGTGTCGTGCCGGGTCGGTCAAATGCCAGCACGCGCTCTTCGCCCAACATCCGGTTGACAAGCGTGGACTTGCCCACGTTGGGGCGGCCGACGATGGCGATGCTGATGGCCGCGGGCTTGGAATCGCCGCGCTCTTCTGGCCCCCATGGCAGCTCGTCGAGGACCTTGCGCAGCAGTTCCCGTATGCCCCGCTTGTGGCTCGCCGAGATTGGCCACAGCGGAGTTAGTCCAAGGTGGTGAAAGTCCGCGGATGCGATTTCCTGATCAAGCCCGTCCGTCTTGTTGACCACCAGATGGATGCGCTTTCCGGAACGCCGCAGGCGTTCTGCGATACTCTCGTCCGCGGCGGTCACACCGCTGCGCGCGTCGACCAGGAACAGGGCCGCGTCGGCTTCCTCGAGCGCGACCCAGGCCTGGCGCGTCACCAGGGAGTGGATGCCGCCCCGATCATCGGACAGCCCGCCAGTGTCGACCACCAAGAAGGGTCGCTGTCCCAGCTGGCCTCTCCCATACTGCCGATCCCGGGTCAGACCAGGCTCGTCGGCGACCAGGGCATCGCGGGAGCGAGTGAGCACATTGAATAGTGTCGATTTGCCGACGTTCGGCCTGCCGACCAGCGCGATAACGGGTAGCGAGAAATAGGACATTCGGCTGTCCCTGTGGATCCGGCCCAGCTCGACCGGCTGAGGTTTCATGGGCGCCGCCGCCACGGCATCGGCGCGGACGCGTCGACTACCTCAGTTGCAGCGCTGAGAGGGAGCCGCCTCTGCCAAACACGTAAATCCTGTCCCCTCGAACCACGGGCGGCACCGCAATCCCTGCTTTGTCAATGCGAGCACGGCCGACGAACTGCCCGTCCTGGTGGTCTAGCAGGTGGAGATAGCCCTCACCGTCACCGACCACGACATAGTCTTGGTGGCGCACCGGCGCTGTCACCATCCTTGCCTGCAACTTTGTCTGCCGCCAGAGAGAAGCACTGGTGTATCGGTCCAAAGCCCAGACGTGGCTCAGTTCGTCCGTCACATAGAGGTTGCCGTCGTCGGCACCGATTCCGGCGTAAGACGACATTTCCCGGCGCCAGATGGTCCGACCAGAATTCAGGTCCAGGGCGGCCACGCGTCCCTGAAAGGTGACTGCGTAGACGGCGTCGCCGATGACAATCGGCTCGGCGTCCAGGTCCACCATGCGCTCGATCTCGGTGCGTCCGCTGGGCACGGTAATACGGGAGTCCCACAGGGGTCTGCCGTCGACCAGGGAGACGGCTGCCAAGCGCCCGTTGTCGAAGCCGTTGAGCACAATGTCGCCTTCGATTACGGGAGAAGCCGTGCCTCTGAGCGTGAGCACCGGGACTCCCCTGTCGAACGTCCAGACGCGTTGCCCATTGGAGCTGTCCAGCCCGAAGAGCTTTCCGTCTACGGTGCGCACCACCACCACGCCACGACTCGCTGCCGGCGCGGAAAGAATCTCGCTGGACAGGCCCTTGCGCCAGCGCGCTTCGCCACTCTCCTGGCCGAGGGCGATTACCTCGCCTTCTGTGGTCCCCAGCAGCACCAGCCCGTCTCCGGCGCCTGTGGCGCCAGAGATCCGCGCCCTCACGTTCGTCTCCCAGAGGACTGTGCCATCGGCGGAATTAAGCGCCTTGACCCGCCCCCTAGGATCAGCCGCGAAGATGCGGCCGCTGGTCACGGCGGGTACCAGCTCAAGCTGATCGTCCTTGCTGCCCCCGCCCACGTCCCTGGTCCATAGGGTCTCGACCTCCACACGGGGGGTGAACTCGACCAGCGGTGCCGGCGGCTCGCTGGTGTCTTTAGCGGGCATTAGGCCTTTCACCGTAGAACAACCGCTCAGCATGGCCAGCGAGAACAGCACCAGAAGGCCATGCCTCATGAATCTGCCTCTTCGGATGATGGCGACCGGGGCGCCGCTGGGCCCAAATCGTCGAGCTTCATCTGCAGCAGCTCTCGGGCAGCGGAGGCGACGGAGAGACTGGCCAGGGCTTGGGTGTAGGCAGCGCGGGCCCCGCCGATATCGCGCTTGGCCAAGAGTGCATCGCCTCGGGTCTCCGCATAAGCCGCCTCGAAGCCTTGGGGAGCCTGGTCGTCGAGCAGGGTAAGCGCGGCGTCCGTTTGTCCGTCCTGCAGGAGCAGCCTGGCGAGTCGCAATGCGGCTATGTAGCGGAGCTCGGGGAAGCCCGCGTGGTCCGCAACCCACTGCAGATGCTGCCGCGCAGCATCCGTGTCGCCCTGCTGCATGGCGACTCTGGCCAGCAGTAGTGAGCTGAGTCCGGCGTAGGCGCTACCCGGATAGGCCTGCACCAGGCGATCGCCGTGTTGGCTGGCTTCATCATGGCGGTTGCTCTCGATCATCTGCACCAGCTGGTCGTAGGCCGTCGATGCACTCACGGCCTGTACCTCCTGGTAGCCGACCCAGGACTTCCAACCCACCATGCCACCGATGCCGATGACCAGGCCGGCAATCACGGACCGGCCGTTCTCCTTCCACCATTTCTTTACAGCTTCAACTTGTTCTTGTTCAGAATCGTAGGTTTCCACGGATTGCTCCCTTCGGTATCGGACCTGACGTCGGGGTTTGCGGGCCGCGTCCCAGGGGGACGGCGTCAGGCAGTCACGATGGCCTGCGACAGCCGTGCGACCAGGTCGTCCGCCGACAGCGTCAGCTGCTCTGTGTCGGTGCGTAGCTCTTTGACTCCATATTGCTCTTGGGTCATCTCCTGCTCGCCGATAACGACCGCAAGCTCAGCCCCGCTGCGATCGGCCCGCTTCATCTGGCTGCGGAAGCTGCCGCCCCCCAGGTTGGCGGTAAGGCGCAGTCCCGGCAGCCGGTCGCGGAGAAACTCCGCGAGGCGGGCGCCTGCGTCGCTGGCTGCTGCACCCACAGTCACCAGATAGACGTGGGGAAGGTGATGACTCGGATTCGCCGCGCTGCTACGCAGCAGCGCCACCAGCCTTTCAAGTCCCATGGCGAAGCCGACGGCGGCCACCGCTTTGCCGCCGAGCTGCTGGACGAGCGCATCATAACGCCCGCCGGCACAGACTGTGCCTTGAGCGCCCAGGCGATCGGTCGTCCACTCGAAGACGGTCTTGCCGTAGTAATCAAGCCCTCGCACCATTCTCGGATTGACCACATACGCGGTGTCGGTTGCGTCGAGCAAGCCCTTGAGCCGCCCGAAGTGCTCCTGCGAGAGCTCGTCCAGATGATCCAGGATGCTGGGTGCCCCCGCCAGCAGGTTCTGGGTTTCGGGATTCTTACTGTCGAGGATACGCAGCGGATTGGTCTCCAAGCGGCGGGGGCTGTCTTAGTCGAGCCGGTCCTGACTATCCACCAGGTAGGTCACCAGCTCACGGCGATACCGGCTGCGCGATTCCGTAGAGCCCAGTGAGTTGATTTCCAGGGTCAGGTCGCGCAGGCCAAGCGTCTGCCAGAGACGTTTGCTCATGAGGATTAGCTCCACGTCGATATCCGGGCCATCGACCCCGTAGACCTCGACCCCGATCTGGTGGAACTGACGGTAGCGGCCCTTCTGCGGCCGCTCGTGGCGAAACATGGGGCCCTGGTACCAGAGCCGCTGCTGGCCGCGCAGCAGGCCATGCTGAATGCCGGCCCGGACACAGCCTGCGGTCCCCTCGGGCCGCAGCGTCAGACTGTCGCCGTTGCGGTCGAGAAAGGTATACATCTCTTTCTCGACGATGTCGGTCACTTCGCCGATGGAACGGCTGAACAACTCGGTTTTCTCCAGGATTGGCAGGCGGATCTCCGCATAGCCATAGGCCGTCAGCACGTCCCGGACTACGCTTTCCAGCCATTGCCAGTACGGTGTCTCGTCCGGCAGGGTGTCGTTCATCCCCCGGATCGCCTGAATTTGCGTCGACAACGGAGTTACCCCAAGAGTGCTTCGCCCGCCCAGCGTGGTCCACTGGCGCCGGACAGTTTCGAGGCTAGCGGGTGGGCGCCGCACCGACAGTGAATCGGGCCACATCTTCCCGCGTGTACGGAGCAGCATCGAAAAACTCGCCATTGTACTCAACCCGCACGTCACGGGCATAGCCGAGCAGCACGCGCAGCGGCGCTTGGCCGGCGACCGACACCCCCTGACCGGCTTTGGCAAGTCCGAAAAAAAGCCGGCTGTCGTCTCGGTCGTAAATCTCCACCCAAGAGTCGTGTTGGAAGCGGATTTCCAGTCTGTCTGCAGATGGCGTTGTGACCGCCCGGGGTGGCTCAGCCGCCGCCAGCCCTGGAGTAGGCTCCGGCCGGGCAATTTCCCGTGGCTCCGGGGTGGTGGCTACTGCCGTGTCGGATGGCGCTTCCGTTGTGAGGCTCCGCGGGGCCTCGACGATAGTGGCGGGTGTAGGCGTCGGGTCTGTCTCTTTCGATTCCGCCAACGCGATTTCAGGCGCGCTTTCGGCAGCAGGAGACGAAGCCGGTGCCGCCGGTTCATCGGTAACAGGCGGTGGCGGCGGAGTAGCTGGCGTCGACGCCACTTCGGGCTCAGTCGCCGCGACCCCCTCGGAGGGGATACTGACCACGTTTTGCTGGGACTGCCACCAGAGCGTCATGAGCGCAATGAGCACCGCCGTGATGATGAAGGTGACCAGGCGCACCGGGGTGTCGCTGCTCTGCGCCTGCGGCCTGCTGGCAATGTCCGGAATAAGCTGCGGTGCGCCAAAGCCCTGCTGGTCGTAAGCTTCGATGATGGGCGCCGGCGGCAAGCCGAGCAGCCGTGCATAGCCCCGCAGGTAGCCACGCACGAAAGTGGGCTCGGGCAGTTCAGCATACTGGTCCTTCTCCAGCGCCTCGACAAGGCGGCTGTCCAGATGCAAGCGAGCAGCGAGGTCCTCCAGACTGATCTTGGCACTCAGCCGGGCTTCACGCAGACGGTGGCCAGGGCTGGTCTGGAGGCTGGCATGGTCTGCGTCGCGGGTATCGTGCTGGGTGACGGTCATCGCTGCCGGTTTTCCTGCAACAGCCGGACTTCCCTCGAATCCGGAAAATTGGCCTCTAGCAGCATGGCATACTTGGACGCAGTGTCGCGATCACCGAGCTCATCCTCTATTCGGAAACCCAGCCAAAGGCTTTCCGGAGTCTGCGGTCCGACTTCCGTATATCGCTGCATGTAGGCGCGTGCCGGCAGGAAGCGACGGGTCTGGAAGCTGATATCCGCCATGCGCAGCAGCGCGATGTCCACCTTCGGGTTTATCTGCAGGGCACGACGGAGATAATTCTCCGCCTTGTCCAAGTCGTCGGCCTGATAAAGGCAAAGGCCCGCATTGGTGTAGGCGATTTCCGGGTTCTCGTAGAGCGGGTTGGCGACGGCAGCCTGAAACTGTTCCTCCGCCTCTTCCACGCGTCCCCGTCGGCACAGGAAGCTGCCGAAGTTGGTGCGGGCGCCGGAGAAGTCTGGCTGCAGACGAATGGCTTTCCGGAAACTCGCCTCCGCTTCCTCGTACTGGGTGAGCTGTTCGTGCAGCACGCCAAGGGCATCGTGCGCCTCGGCTGCCGAGGGATCCAGCTCCAGGGCCCGTGTGAGTCGGGCCATGGCCAGGTCGAACTTGCCTTCCTGCATGTAGCCGATGCCGAGTCGGATGTACTGGTTGACGAGCCGGTCCTCCGGACCTTCAGGCTCAGTCGCCGGCTGGGTGCCACATCCCGCCAGCAGCAGGATAAGGGCGGTTGATGTGAGGAGGAGGGTTGTGTCCTTCATCAGGCCTCGATAAGCAATCTGCACCGAATCGCAAGATAATGACCCATGAAACTGTTTTGTCAAGGGAATTTGCGTTTGGGGCGGGATTCCGATGGTCGCGGAGTCATGCCCTTTCGGGTTGTCACGGGTGATGGCTTGCCGGCTCGCTGTCGGCGGCCCGTAGACGTAGACTGCGTTTGGTGCGGTCGGTTACCCGCCCCACCAGCTGCCCGCAGGCGGCGTCGATATCATCACCGCGGGTCTTGCGCGTAATCGTGACCAAACCTGCTTTCATAAGCACCTGCCGAAAGCTCTCGATGCTTTCCGGATCCGAGCGCTGGTATTGTGTGCCAGGGAATGGATTGAAGGGTATCAGGTTAATCTTGGCCGGCATATCACGGAGCAACCGTGCCAGCTGTCGGGCATGGGATGGTTTGTCGTTCACTCCCGAGAGCATGACATACTCGAAGGTCACTTGAGACTTGGGCGAATGTGCCACATAACGGCGGCAGGCGTTCATCAACTCCTGTATCGGGTACTTACGGTTGAGGGGGACGAGCTGACTGCGCAACTCATCCTCTGGAGCATGCAATGATAAAGCGAGGCTGACGGGACAGCGCTCGCGAAGCCTGTCGAGGGCCGGGATGATGCCGGCGGTGCTCAGGGTGATCCGGCGCCGCCCCAGGCCAAGAGCTAGGTCGTCCATCATGAGCTCCATGGCCCGGACCACGGTTTCGAAGTTCAGCAGGGGCTCGCCCATCCCCATGAGCACCACGTTGGTGATGACCCGAGGGCCGTTGGGATGATGGCCGAGCTCGCGGCATGCCAGCCAGACCTGGCCGATGATCTCGGCCGCGGACAGATTCCGGTTGAACCCCTGTTGCGCTGTGGAGCAGAAAGAGCAGTTGAGGACGCAACCGACCTGGGAAGAGATGCATAGCGTCCCGCGATCCACCTCGGGGATGTAAACGGTCTCCATGCAGTTGTCGCCCGCGACCTGCATAAGCCACTTGTGGGTGCCGTCCGAGGCTACCTGCCTGCCGGTGATCTCAGGGGCCTCTATGGACGCGATCTCGGCAAGCCGCTCCCGCAGGGGCTTGCTCAGATTGGTCATGGCATGAAAATCGTCGACACCCGAATGGTAGACCCACTTGAGAACCTGGGACGCGCGGAAAGGCGCCTCTCCCAGCTTGGCGAAAAACGCCTCCATCTCGCGTCGCGGGTAGCCTAGCAGATTGACTCGCATAGTCGCTCCGGCAGTTAACCTAGCCCGGATTTCTCACCGGGGTCAGGCTGTTCATCAGGAAGACCGGCTCGGTGAAGCCCATGTGTTGAGTTTGCCAACATAATCTGCGCTCCGAGGTCCGCCTGGTGAGAAATCCGGGCTAGTCCCTGTCGATTCAAGCTATCGGGTCCGCGGGACGATCTCATCGGGCTTGAAGAAGAAGGCAATCTCCGTGCGAGCGGTGTCCGGGCCGTCAGAACCGTGCACCGCGTTCTCATCGACGCTCTCTGCAAAATCCGCGCGGACGGTGCCGGCAGCCGCCTCCTGGGGGTTGGTGGCGCCCATCACTTCCCGGTTTTTGGCAATGGCGTCCTCACCTTCCAGCACCTGAACCATCACTGGGCCGGAGATCATGAACTTCACCAGGTCGCTGTAGAACGGGCGTACTTTGTGAACCGCATAGAATTGCTCCGCCTGCTCCCGGGTCAAGTGCAGCATTCTGGCTGCCACGATTCGCAATCCAGCTCCCTCGAAGCGGCGGTAGATCTCGCCGATTACGTTCTTGCCGACCGCATCCGGCTTGATGATGGACAGAGTGCGTTCCAGGGGCATCGGTGTTCTCCAGCTGCTTCAATACCTTAAATTAACCTTTAATTATACACTGAAATGTTTGCGCGCATCATAACAACCGCTTTGTCACGCGCCCCGTGTTGAATCCCGCTGGATTGCTAACAGCAGCCGCCGAAACGCTGCCCCTGCCTGGAGCGCCGGTTCCTCAGTAACGGCCGTGCTGTTTGCTGATGTAATTGGACATCTCTACGTATTGGGCATTCATACGCCGCAGGATGTCGTGTACGCTC
>JAAUXT010028051.1_pt1 | contig 11596 bp, 13 predicted proteins | sample 7278171 | NCBI WGS metagenome assembly JAAUXT01 (sample SAMN14350112, study PRJNA611818) | marine sediment metagenome | isolation source: surface marine sediment (1.8m) | place: French Polynesia: Moorea | collected 2018-08
CACAAGCTTCACATAGAAACACAAGTGATCTCTTGCACATTGACTTTAACACAGGGTTGGGAAACAGTCTGTCCAACATCACTGTCTACTAATACCCACATTTGATTTCCACTACACACAATTATTCACAACTTGAATGGACAGAAACTACAATAGGTCACATAATACCAACAAGTGCCAAAGTGAAGTTGACCAAAGTGGTGCTGGATTTGCCTGTTATGTACCAGTCACACAAATGTCCAAACTATTGCGTTACACTTCAGCTTGACTTGGGTGGGAATTTTGTGAAGTTATTCCTCTTGTTCTCACTGTGAAACAGCACATTTTAATGTTTTCCTACAGGTACAACAGTGACACTGGATTCTTCAGAGTTCCTCTGGGTGGGAATGGAACCTACTACTTCTCCACCTTTGTCCTGGTGAGGGCAGGAGAAATGGGGAAGTTTGAAATCAAAGCGAATGGTCAGGAGCTCTGCAGAGGGTTGGGTGATCAAAACAACAGCGGAGTGAATGATTACTCTCAGGCCGTGTGCAGTGGTGTGGCCAATCTACAGGAAGGTCAGTTGGTGTCCCAAAGCAAACCAGTACACACACAGACACACACACATTTCAGGAACTGCATTGAAATGCATTTCATTCTGTGCAATAATGACATCTGTAGGTGAACATGGTGGGTCCAATGTACTGTCAAGAATATTTGTGGAAACTTCAGTGCTTGCTTTGCTTACAACAACACCTCTAACACCTCTTGAATAATTTGTTCTTTGTGTCTGCTGCAGGAGACCTGGTGTCTGTGAACTACATTGATGGATCAACAGCCAGCCCTGTGTTTGTGTCTGGGGTCAGCCACTATTCAGCCTTCTCTGGATTTGGACTCTGAGCCTTCTGGCATGAAGAAGATGAGAATGACCATCTGGTGAGTGAAAATGCTTTTCTTGTCATTTGTAAAGTAAACTCTCAATGCATTCATTGAAATGATTTATTTTTTTGATTGTATTATTTTTTTGTGTTTCAGATTGTTGTCATGGAAATGGTTTGCTTTGTTGATTCCACCAACAACCACAATGGCAGCACAATGTAAAATGGTTGACAAATACAGTATCTGGGTTTTGACGTTAATCTGACAAATCACAAGGTGTGAACAAAACATCTTGAAAGGCAAGGCTGCAGTCATTGTTATTTTTGTGGACATTGTTGATCAGACTGAGGCATCAAGGTGATTTACTGGATGCCAGTTTGGACGGGAGTTGATTGAACCAATGAAGGTGAAATTCAGGGAAATATTCTTCTCAAGTGGTATGGTGACCACAGTTTCAGTTTGCAGCAGTTGAAAATACATATAATTGCATTGAAAGGCACAATTTGTTGAAATTGGACTTTGATAAGTTTTGAACTGGAGTGTGTTTACCAGTGTTCAATTTTTTTGAAAAACTCCACCCAAGATGAACATTTTCCCATTTGGGCGCATCAGTGTAAAAAGATGGAAAACAGGACCAACAGCTAAGTCGGTAGTCTTTTTATCAAGAGGTGTTTTGTGACACACAAACATACATTCACACACTGTCTCTGCAGCAGACATCCGCCCTGAACAAATCTTGCACCTGAACATCAGAGAGATATGCAGTGTAGGTGGACAGATGGGAGAGAGCAGGTGTGGGTGTAGGGTCAACCACCCTGCTGGGATCTGAAATTTTATGGGATCTCTATGGAGAAATTTAGTACAAATTCAAATCAGTGGAGACGAGTCTGATTCCATACACCTGACTGGGACAGTGAGATACCATAAATGTGTGTATAACTATTTTTTCCAGCTCAAAGTTCCCACCTGGATGTAGCCATCCTGATTTAGCCTCAATTTCTGATTCATAAAACAGGAATTTTTCAACTCCCAAACAGGAATGTTGTTCAGTGTTTCAGTCATACAAAGTAACAGGGGCTTCATATCTTGGCTTGTCACAGTATCAAGTTGTTATGCAGAATTGAAACATCATAAAATTTCCAACTGAAATTGTGAAGTCTGTGATATTTTCAGAGAAAAGCTTACCTCAACGAGAGAGGATGTGTCTGTATATAATCCCCCAAGGTTGATAACAACAAATGTTGATGTCTTGTGCAACACACTCAGACTGAAATTGCCAGCAGCATCCTTGTCATCTTTGTTTTGTGTGTGAACCATGGAAGATTTGAAGTGAACATTTTTTAATGAATTGGTTGTAGGCTTCTGGGAATCATTTTCTTCAAATTACTGTTGGAGATTGAACATACATACCTCATTCAAGCAGGCAACAAAACATGATGGTGTTTTGATCAAACCAACTTGCATTTGGTACGGAAGGTACAAAAAGAGAAATTTATCCTCCAGATCCAGACATTGAGGTCATAATGATCTTTCACAACCACAGTGAGGGCTTTTTGTTTGTGTGTTTAACTGCCCAGAAGAAACAACCGTAAGATGACAACATTTTCATGTGTATCCTATTGTCTGCTGGCAATTGCTTCAGCAAATGTTCATGCAGCCCATCTTTGTCCATGTGAAGAATTTGAAAATTGAGAGGTTGAATTTGAAATTTTTCCATTGTGTACATCTTGACTCCTAAATGTAACAGGTTGGGGCCAGACTTTACATGCTTATGAGCAGGAACGTATGGTATATTTGTAGGTGACAAAAAGACAAAATCACTTGTCCTTTTTGTGCATGACATACTCTTCATCTTGAAATTTTCACAGCAAAACAATCAAACTTGAATTCACTGTCAACAAGTTCAAAAGAAATTGTGTCAGTTTGCTGTAGTAGGAACCAACAATTCTGTATTTCTGTTCTACAGCTGACAACAGGATTGATGTGCACCAGCCTATTTGTGGGCAATACTCAATACCAGTTGCACAATGTGTGTGTCATGTGTAACAGCGCGGTACACACAATTTTTTGTGACAAACGACCTGAAATGCATACTGGACTGAAGAAGTATTTGAAAAATCTGTGGAAAGAGCAAAAATGTGTGGGGAAAGTACTTGTAAAGAAAGCATACACAGCATGTTTCACTTGTAAGCCCCCTCTTTTGAATCTGTCTTTTGTTCCCTGGTCAACAGTTGTGTGGGTGCATGCACGTGCTTGTTGTTGCGCAAACAAATTGCAAGCAAATCAATGTCAAACCTCAATATCTGCTCTTGTCATTTGGATTCGTTGAGACAAGAGCACATCAATGAAAATAAAGTTCTTGATTTCACATTTTCAGGCAGTTTGTCTTGGTGACTTCAATTTTCCAATGTTCCCATGTCATACCTAGTTTTCAGGAATCGTGCAAGACCAATGCCTGTGGCCTTGAAAGTACAACAAAAGCAAGCACAATATTGTAAGAGGGCATGTATGCAATTGTTTTTTTTCTGTGTGTCATCGCAAGCACCATGAAACTTGTTTCTGTAGAAACTAAACAGGTTTTGAGGTCCATATGTTGGACAAAAAGATTTGCACTACATGATGCCAATTTTCAGTTCTTGCAGGTTCATTCTCTTCACAGCGTATTGTCAAAGAGCTGTGTTGAGTTTTGGTCATGAAAACTCTTTGGTTTTGAGCCAGGCATTATCAAGGGTTTCGACAGGTGGTATCAGAGCAAATCTCTGTGGGAACACCCTTGGTAAATTTTGTTATGTTTGTATGTGCGTGTTTGTGCGCTGAAGCACTGTTGTTTTGCAGTGTGTTGGAAGCTTGATCTATTGAAGTGCCAAATGGACCTTTCATCTAGCGGATTCTACCCTCAGCTGACAAGCATTGGACACAATAAATTTCCATTAGCCTCATGTCTCTTGTGTCTGTTGGGACAAAACCTGTAATCTAGATGCTTTCAGAGTTTCAGTGCAGACAATTTCTGCACATCAGGTCTTTTCAACAAGAGACTAATTTTTCATAATTTATTTGTGAAACTTAGTTTGTGCCAGCTGATCCTTTCAGACCAAAATGTTGCTCAGAATGTTACAATCCTAAGGAGGACAAAAAGAACAAATGCAGTGCACTTTCACCAGTGAAGAGAAAGCACCAGTCTCTTTCAACAGAGCTTAGAATTTGTGAGACTTGTGTTTGTGTTGTTCTTTTGGAGAACAGGGCACCTGGTTCACTTTGTATATCAACAAGGTACTGTTGTTCAGTTCTTGCATGAATGAAAAACCTTGTGTGGTCTTCTGAATGAGAATTAAACGTAACAGCTGGTTTGAAAGACCCAGCTGTGAAGAACTTTGCGGGCCGTGTGTGTTTCACTAGCTTGGTATCACACATTCTAGCAACAAGGTTTCACATTGTTGTCGTTGTTTCATATATTTTGTGTTGTTGATGATGGTGTGAAGTTGTTTGATCACACAAGAGAGTCATGTAGATCTACTGGTGAAAAAGAACTTCAGAGCAATTGACAACTTGTGTGGATCAACTTCTACAAGGCAGGTGCAAAATTGGCTGCAATGAATTCAATCCAGTGCCGTATTCTGTAGAATTCTTATGCAAACTAACCCTGCATAACTGCTGTGTATGTGTTTGATTATTGTGGGAGGAGAGGCAAACTGGTTTTGGGTGAAGCAAACTTTTAAAATCCCTTTGGGTTTGTAAAGGCGGCATTTTCAGGGTGTTTGGTGTACAAGCAAAACAAAATTATAGTTGTTGCGTGTGTCATCTCACATTTTCTTGGATATAGGGGAGAGTGAGCAAAAACAGAATAGTTTTTTGGTCTCAGAACCTGTGATGTATCTATTGGTGACATTGTGTTCCATGGCATTTGCCAGAGCTCAATTTCAGGTAGAGGTGATCTGCAACATGTCTCAGTGGAGAAGAGTCAGCATTCTCCTGGCTATTATTCTGCCTGTCTGGGCTGGAGAGAGCTGCAATGTGGTGAGGCTGAGGGAATATTTCCAACTGATAGATGCCCTCAACAAAACCATCCAGGAGCAAAGAGAAGAATGCAAGAACACCACAGAAGCTCTGAAAGGAACCATCCAAGAACAGGCCTCTAAAATCAACAAGAATGAGAATGCTATTGAGTCACTGAAGCAAAGAACAAATGCAGGTGAGATATTGTGTCAAGTGCCAGTCAAAAAAGAACTTTGCAGGCTGAGGTTCTGAACAATACAAACCAAGCTTCATAATTGTCATTGTTTCAATTCAATAGCAAATTCTAAATGCATCTAAAAAGAAGGAACAACAGCAGAATGCTGAGTCTAAATGTCTATTTTCTAAACAGATGTGATTGGTTTCCATGCTGTCCTGACAACCTACACCACAATTGAGACTGGTGACCCAGTTCTCTTTGACACTGTTCTCTTCAACAAGGGACAAGGGTGAGATGCTCATGATGACAAGAATAATTTTCTTTGTTTTCACAGGTTGATCAACTGAAAATGATCTTTCAAAGCAGAGTAAACAGACTGAAGCAGCACTTGCGATACAAACACAAGTGTTTGTTTTCTTTGAAATATTTGTTTTGGGTTGCTACATGTGGGCTTCAATACTTCTTGTTGCTGCATATTTGCTTGAAATTCTTAGAAAACAAGAACATTTTACAGCTTCTTCCTGAGCAAGGGGTTGCCATTGTTTGCCATGGCGGCAAAGTCCCACTGATTGAGAATGAATACCGTTTTATTTGTTCCAAAATGTTTCAGCTACAAGTCAGCGACAGTAACCTTCACAGTTCCCTCTGGTGGAAATGGAACCTACTACTTCACTGCCTACTTCTTGGCAGATGCTGGAGAAAATTTCATATTTGACATCAATGTCAATGGCCACAGGATCTGCACAGTTGATGCAGACAATGGCAACAGTGGAGCTGGAGACACAGCCCAGGCTTCCTGCAGTGGACTGGCTCAACTGGTGGGAGGTAAAATCAGTTTAATCGACAAACCACAAATCTGAGATGTTGTGTGCAGCAGTATGGCTCAGAGGCAATACATTTTTTGTCCAACACACAAGTCCCTTGTATGGTTGTGCTTTCACCTGTGGCCTTTTGGTTTGTAAATTTAGTGCATCTTGAATTGAGAAAAGTGAACTTTGCATTGCAGGTGATGAGGTCAGAGTGAAGGTGATGTGGGAAAGTGACAACACTCCTCTGTACTTGGGTGGCTCCTACTACACAAGTGGGTTCACTGGAATTAGACTGGCACTGGAGCCATGAAGAATGGCTGTTGTTGAATATCTGTCCTAATTTACAAATGGTCACACAAAACTTTGGTCTATTCTCTCCAGCAAGAACTGAAAATATTTTGGAAAATTTACCAAAAATAGTTGAAACAAAGGTGTGAAAGTATACATGTTTAGGAATAAGTGGAAAAGTGAAGAGCAGTTTCATGAACTTGAAATCAAATTGACATTTTGCACAGCACAGAAATACTGCTGAACCAAATGGAAGCCTGAGAAAAAAATCAGTGAAAGCAGCTAATGCAAGATACAAGATCACAGAACACACAAGCTACAAGAGAAAATGTCAAATATACAATGCTTTTCTAATCTGCTGTTATATGATATTTCACATGATGTGTGTGTGTGTGTGTGTGTGTGTGTGTACTTTGGGTATCACTCTTCAAAATTACATGAAACAGATAACCTCAATGTTTCATTGGAATCATGCTCAAGTTTTGAGATTTATCTGATAGCTGCAGGATTTTGCCTGTATTTTGTGTCTTGTGTGCATTTCGTCACGATTGAAAAGGGAGATAATACATAGACTGAAGATCAGTTTTTGTTCCTAAAAGATGCTACATTGGCCAGACTCTTGTGAGAAAATAGGAAACCGCGACCAGACAAATCTTTTCTGTGTAGTTTGTATTTTCCTGTCTATAATTTGATACTTTTGGTCTGGCATGCAGTCTTTTTTCAGCCATTGTTCCAGCTTTGTAGAAAATACAGATGTGTATCATTCCATGAAAGGGATGTCTGTTGCAATCACACATGCTTGTATACAATTTGTGGAAGAATTGTCTCAAATTGATAAGAAATCAACATCAGTCTCAGAATGTCTCTCTCAGGTGAATCACTTGCCTACTTTGTGGAAAAAACTGTAGGGAATTGTGTGAATTCCTTTCCCTCAGTTTCCCAAGAAAGTTGTGTGGATACTACTCATGTTTGGTTGTGAAAATTCGCAAGGGCAATCAAAACCAAGGAAAGTAGATATAAACAAAAAGTAAAGTTTTGGATTTCATCTTGATTTCTGCAGTTTGTAATGCATAACGAAGATGGTCACTGCATTTTGCTGGCAAGTTTCCCAGAACACTTGTACTGCAGACTTTGCCTGTCCTGAGGCTGGAAGAAAAAAAACAGATCAAGTGTAAAAAAAAAAGACAGAAACATGTGGGTCAGGGAAAGTCTGGCAGCATTCAACGATGATTGCATGAAATTGTGGCAACAGATATTTGCCTGTTTCTTTTCACAGTGAAATGCAATAAAATTGTTCAGTAATCTGGATATCACTGGCAGATACACGGCACACCCTCTCTGTATCATGATATCTTATTCATATCCAAGCCTGCACTGTGGAAGTTTTGACTTTTTATACAAGTTGGAGTAAATTGTTTGGTTGGTTTTTTGTTTGATTCTTTAGACAGAGGAATATTTTGTTGGTCTTGGCTTCAGGAACAACCTTCAGCAGTGAGTTTGTGTTGGGGAATGTCCAAACAATCATGAATGAAACAAAATGGCTGGTGAGTTCATGTTGGACACACACAAGTGTTCAGAACATTTGGTTGCCAGGTGTTGTTGAGTGTTATCTCCTGCATCAACCTTCTACAACTGTGAATTAATTCAAAAGGGACAGGGCTCCAGCAAGCTGATCATACTCATTGGTCTGGGTGACAGAATCACACACACGCTCATCGCCCCCCCCCCCCCCCACACACACACACAAAACACAGACAGGTGTTTGAAGCTTTAAACCTTCTCCTTCAGTGTCTGTAATGTTTCTGTTTCAAACAAACAAGACCACAAATGAGTGTTATTGTACAAAAAATATTGTTGTGCAATCAACATACATGCTTGAGTTGGATTGCACAGATCATGTAGTCAAATGAACATGTCAGTTTTGGCTTCGGTTTCTTCAGCAACATTTACAAAAGTTTGTGACCTTGATGAATCTTCAATCTATCACACTCGTGAAAGTTATAATATAGGACTGAAAAGGACAGGGAGACGCTCATGACATTCATTATGTTCATTATGTTCTGTTGTTGCCATCATGAGAAGCAAAACAAGATAATTACCTTCACAACCTCGCTTGTGAAAATAGCAACAAGGAGTCAACAAACCTGAGCAAACAACAAGAAAAAGTTCACAAAACAAATCAGAATCCTGACATTTTACACTGGTTGGAGGACTTGCGGCAGATACAGTCAGAAGTTGTTGGTACGTTATGAGCAAAAACATACCTCACAACAAATGTAATCTTTACAACAGTTTTTGCCTCAACTGACCATGTGACAATCTGATATCACTTGGACTGTATTTTGGAGTTGTGAGTCTGTGAGTCATATTTAGCAAGTTCTTTCATCTATGTTGTCAACACAATGAGCAACACAAGCATCATGACCTAAAGAACTGAGCTTGTTATGATTAATGTGAAATGAGCTCCTTGTGTAAAGCAAAGGGTGACAAGCTGAAGGTCACAACAAAAAATAAACAGGAACCATACCTCAGGTGCTGGAATTGTTTGTGACGTCAGCTTTTGTTTTCTGTTGTGGCAATCATATGAAACCTTCCTACAAATTTACTGAAGTCACCCAGGTAACAAGAACAATGTGGGGCACAGGTGGAGAGCACAAAACTCAGAATAAAATATATCACGGGAGAATAGTTCATGCCAAAAGAGAATATTGTTCACAAAGCTACAACGTTGGCATCAAGCTGTGAACTGAAGCTGCTGTCAGAGCTGAAAAATTCTAAACCTTCTGTTTGCAAGCAAGAAAAAGGTCACACGACAGGAATTGAAATCCTAACATTTCTGGTGCTTCCGAGAAAGCTAAATTTCATTGGAGTCTCACCCTGGCATACTTAGAGTGTATTTCCCAATAATGGACAAGACAAGCTTTTGTCAGAGAACTGTACTGTTCTTCTCTGGTATGACTTGGTAAATCATTGATAAGATGACACACCTTGGTAGCCATAGAACATGTAGAATGAAACATAAGCAATTAGTTGTTGAAAACCCAAGGCATTTTTCAAGTATCTTTGCAGGAATTGGTCACAGAAACAATGTCACAGTTCACAGTGGTAGCTATCCTGTTCCTCACTTTTGTTCAACCTTCTTGTGCTGAGGACACATCTGAAATGAAGAGATTTCTCATTAAATTGGGTGATCACACAAGGCTGATTGAAGAACAGGCTTCAGTTATTGCTGCCAGCAATGCCATCATTGAATCATTCAACACAACCATGGAAAAGTACAGACACACAACAGAAGCACTCAACAAAACCATCCAAGAAATGGAAGCTAAGATGAATGCTCTCAAGGCTGACAGGGAAGGTGAGTGAGAGTGAAGAGGACATGAATGACGTTACTTCAATGTAAAACATGTCATAGAAGTTCTTCTGTTGTTGTCATGTGAGTGGTCAGTGATCTGATATACAACTGTATCATCAATGAAACAATATGAAAGATTACTCTTTGGCTTTGTTGATTGTTCATTTGTGAATTGTCCTCTGCTTGCAAGAAATAGTTTTGCTGAACAGTTGTAGCTTTCCATGCTGTGTTGACTTCAACTGACCCTCTGAGCACAGGTGACATTGTCAAGTTCAATAGGGTTTTGACCAACAACGGAAATGGGTGAGTTGCAAGTACACACACTGACATACACACACACAGAACACAACAGGGTGAGTGCACGAAGCAAGCCTCTTTGAAAGCCAAAATGGGTTGGTGTTGTCTCTTAAGGACACACACACACACACCACACACACATACATCCCCAACATTGTGTCTCACACCAAGATGCTCCCATTTTCTTGTGTTGCAGGTACAACCCAGCAACAGGAACCTTCACAGTTCCCTCTGGTGGAAATGGAACCTACTACTTCACTGCCTACTTCTTGGCAGATGCTGGAGAAAATTCCATATTTGACATCAGTATCAATGGCAACAGGATCTGCACAGCTGATGCAGACAACAACAACAATGGTCACGATGATGCGGCGCAGGCTGGCTGTGGTGGAGTGGTAATGATGCAAGAGGGTTTGTCATTATTTTGTGTTTTTTTTCTGCATGTCACTGTGCAGTTCATGTCTCTATGTTTAGCCCACCACCTTCGTTGCCCATTTAGAAACCCCTGTGGTGGATATGGTACTATAAACTTTTCAAATGGTCCCCACATTCGTGTGCACATCAGGGGAACTGGAATGGGCATCTGAACTATCATCTTATCCAGCTGAAATAGGGTCTGAGTTTTGAGGACCAAATTTGTGTTTCAATGGTCCAAGTAGTTGTGTGCTCTCTTTTGACCAAAAATAATGTTTTGTCATGGGACAATTGATAATTTTCAGCTGAAGTGGGTGTTGTGTTTTTGTCATGACAATTTTCAGTGGTTTATCAGAGGTTGAAGTTTGAATTTGGGACTTTTAAAATCCAAAATAGTGTTCTGGGCATGCTGTGTAAAAATGTTTGGTGTTGAAGACAAAAACTTGCTTTATGGAGCTCACAGAAATTGGACAAACTGTTTCAAGCCTCCAAGAAACTCATGTTTCTGGTGCTTAACGGAAAGCTAAATTTCGTTAGGTTATGATCCTGGCATACTGAGAGTGTTCCTCATTTCCAATGTGTCCTCAGCACAAAAAGGTTGAATAAGTATGTCAAAATTCATGAATTTGACCAATCTTCATTTCTTGAATCTAACCAGACAAAAAGAAATGCAACTCTTTGCCAAACAAGAACTTTGAAAACTGTTGTAAAATCTGACATTTTGTCTCAAAACTTTGACACACTTACAAATCATACATGTAAACTTTTTGCAAATCAAAAAATTAATACACACACTCAAAAACCCAACCAAAATGCAACATATTGTTCTGTCCCTTTAAGTGTGATTTCTGGTCCGTGAAGCTGTACAGTTCCTGTACTGAGAGTACTACAGCGTTGCCTAAGTCTGGCTGTCACACATCTGGGACAGAGTCCAAGTATAGTGCATAGGTCTGATAAGCATAGAGAGAGAGTTTTGTGCCAAGCTCTTAGCACAACCAGAGGAGATTGTACTCTATGCCATGAGTACTCATTTGGACCCGCAGCTGCTTCCATACATCCAGGCTTTTACACTTCCCGTTGAGCTTTACTTGTGGGCAGTCTGATACATATTCATATGCATCAATCAGATGCAAATATGGTTACAATTGTCTGTAACAATCTCTAACAATTGGTTCTGATTATGCACTCGTGCATATCTTGCCTTTTACTCTTCCTACCGGCATGCATCCTTACAATATGCGAAATACTGCTTTCACCAAGTATGTTTGTACCTTTTTGAGATGCAAAACAATTGGTGCAACCAAGTCCTAAATTTGCAGAGACCTTAGAACTTTTGCACTTGAGTGGAATGTTTGGTGTCTTGTGCTGGATTAGTAGGTTTGTTGTCAAGAAATTGTAAATCAG
>JAAUXT010139292.1_pt1 | contig 11596 bp, 14 predicted proteins | sample 7278171 | NCBI WGS metagenome assembly JAAUXT01 (sample SAMN14350112, study PRJNA611818) | marine sediment metagenome | isolation source: surface marine sediment (1.8m) | place: French Polynesia: Moorea | collected 2018-08
AACAAACTAAACTTTCTCACGGTGTCTGTCCCGGGGGAGGACTGGTGAAAACAAAAGCCCCCCCCCCCCCCGGGACTCGCGGAAATTTGAAGCGGCCCGAACAAGCGACCCAAGTGAGTTTACATTTTGTGAGAGACCGGGATTGCAACATTTCACTCCGTCAACTTGGAACGTTGGAGTGGTTTGCTCAGGTAGAGTTCACATATCAACAAACTCGCACAACGCACGACACCAAAAGACCACACAATGGGAAAACAATAAAAGCAACCAGTGTAGACTTGCGTGCCACCCCAACGACTCTGACAAGACAGCTGCTACAGCTGCCGACGTCGGGAGGTGACAATTTCTTCATCAAGAGAAAGGAAGGACCCGGGTATTTTTTCTGATGAGATTCGAGAAATTGAAATTTCTGTTAGAGGATGAAAATTTTCTCTCCAATCAACGAAAATGAGCAGTGGTCATCTGACTTTTTCTTTTCAATTTGGCCCCCACCCAAGGGAGATACAACCACCCCCTGCGCAACATGCGATGTTGCTCATGAATGAAAACAGTTGCAACAGTCGGCAGATTCGTCTTTTGCACAACGGTCAGCCAAGACCAACAACTTCAACACGGAACAAAACAAGACAGTGCTCTGACAACTCTGGCCCAAACCGTGTCCACGTACCCGTGCATCTTCCTGCACACTCAGTGAAGGACGAGCCGATGACTCGAGATCCATTGCAAGGACACATCCACGGACACAGTGAGAGGCAGGAGTCGTTGTAACAAGTGCTTCAGGCTCCAGTACGTTTTGCTATTTATGTTGCCAAAGGAAGAACGCCAGTTTGAGTGTGAGTTGCAGGCATTTCAAACGACTTTGAATGGTTCTGTGAGAGCATACTGACTCGGTACCATCTTGTCAACATTTTGAACACAGCAAAGAGTTTTCATTCAAAAAATCACAACATGAACATTGCTCAAGTTACATCACAATGGGGACAGTTTGCATCACAGATTCACCATTACATCTGACTCAATTGTCTTGTTACATCTTCGAAAGATGACGTGTCACCACGTTTCTGACGCCGTTGAAAATAATCCAAGAAGCACACAACCAGAGCTCCAACAGTTGGAAAAGCGCGACATCCACACTTCACTTGCGCGTCATCAACGTGCATCTGTTCAAACTCTCTTCTGAGTCCTGGGTATGACTTCTTCGAGAACACAATTTCAAACATTTCCGGAAAACCACCCATTGGAAATTACCCTGTTCACTCTTGTTTCAGTCGCACCCAAGTGCAAGACGCACCCCAACTTTTGTCTTGGGTTTCTCGTATCAGGTTGTGTGAATACTAATCTTATACCAGGTGTAAGAATCTATGCACCCCCACTTTTGGTGTTCTATTTTGGGACAAAACGGTGCGTCTGAAACACGGGTGGATACCCTATCTGAACAAAGAACTAAACGTCTGGGCACTTCGACCCCAAGCGACAAATCCAAACATAACTGCACCACATCACCTTCACATCATGTTTTCGTATCAATTTCCAACATGTCGACAGTTGAGCGGGCAGCCTGGATCAATTGATCAGGGAAATTGCTTGTGGACTGATTGAAACAAAGGCGCGAGAAGCAAAGTGGAACCGCAACACACAAGGTCGACAGTTTCGTTTCTCGTTCCGACAATTTTCCCTTTCCCCAAACAAGAAGGCAACTCCGAGAAAACCCCAAAAGCAAATGGACTGGACTTTCTGTCGCAGTGCACAAAACTGAAACAGTAGCTTCATAACTCAAGATGACAAGCATCGCACCGTTGCAAGGGTAGTGCACCCCAAAAGGCCCAGCGCGGGAGCTTGGTGCATCTGAGTTTGCAATGAGTCACACGACTAGTTTCTGAAAGCAACAAAACTGAAACACAACGGAACCAACGCGGAATTGCAATGAACTTATCCAAACAAGAGATCAGAGATCAACGAGCACGCAGCGTTGCACGGCCAAACAACTTTGGGCTGAAAATGACAAGTTGCAAAAATGTTTGAAAACTGTTTTGTTCACCAATTTTGCAAGTAGGGATTGAAACGTAGCCAAAACTGTTTTTACTCAGAATACACCTCTGTTTTCTTTTCACATGTGTTTGGGGTGGGTGAGAGTACTTCCACCACAACTACAGGGGGCAAGATTTGTATGTGATCAGTGAAACAAACCCCAACATGTTGGTGTCATGACCCTGCCCCCTTGTACAATTTCGTTTTTGGTCACACAACTGAAAATACGTTTGCTCAGAAAATGTTCCTGATAATTTTTTGAACACAAAAAATTGGTGCATCCCCCCTCCCTCTGTGAATGCGTTGCAACCGTCTGCACGCACACATGTCGCACATCAGGGTGATTCCACCATTCACAGCTCTGTGTGACCCGTTCTTTGCATCCGTTGTTGCGGCTCTGCCGGGGCCAGACAGAGTCAAGCTGCTGGTTGCAGCTGAAATGGCATGAAAGTGACTGCAAGTCTTACAACCTTGGAATACATTGTTGGGAGTGACTAGCGCTCGTGGTCGTGCTAGTGGTCCTGCTCACTGGCCTCCGTTTTGCTCTGAGGTTCATGTTCATGTTCATCCACGTGTTCCGTGTACTTGGGACCTGTGAAGAGAAACAACCCTTTCAGTGACATTTCGCAGTGGGTCAGGGAGTCCCGCAGTGAGAAAACAGAGATTGGGAGCCAAGAAGCGCTTTGACAATGGCTGAGACAGATGACCTATCTGTCCCTCACCCAGTTGCGTCGTACGAGTGAGTGAGTGAGTGAGTGAGTGAGTGAGTGAGTGAGTGAGCGAGTGAGTGAGTGACGCACCTTGGTTGCCCGGTGCTGTGAGCTGCTTCCTCTCGTCCTCGTCCTCGTCGCTGCGCAGGTAGAAGTGGAAGCCGATGTTCAACTCGGGCACGTCGTAGATCGTCGCGAGCAGCAACATCATCATGATCAGCCCAATGAACAGGTACACTGCAACACGACACGTTGTTGTCACGTCTTGTCACAATCCAGTGAGATTTTAAGAACTGGCTTCGCCGAATGATGAACATGACATGAAACCTCAGAGTTGTTCCGATTCAGTTTGCCTGAACTGACCTGTGGTGAGTATCTTGTAGAGCGCGCGGTACTGTTGACTTGGCTTGTCGCCGGGAATGTAGTCTCCGAGTCCGATGGTTGTCATGGAGATGAAGCAGTAGTAGAAGGCGTCCAAGTAATTCCAGTTCTGTTCCAGGTAGCAGAAGATGGCGGCCGGGACGAAGAGGATGAAGACGAGCAGCAGCGACGCGACGATGCTCAGGTGGATCAGCCGGATGTGGAACGTCCTGCCGGAGGGAGAACACGTCAACATTCGCGAGATGAGTGAGTCACACCAAGGGAGCAAGCGAGTCACACCAAAAGTCCAAAGTGCACTGGAACACTGAAACGGTTCAAAGCATTTCCTGCGCGCCGCGACGCAATTACTTTCTGCGAATACAACGCACAAACCCCTTGGTCCAAGTCCGACGGCTTCCGCACCGTCGCGTAGCGGACTCACTTGTAGAGGTGGCCGAGTCTCTGCGCGAGCAGCTGAAGGAACTTCCCGGTGAGAATCATGAGTCGCTCGACGAGCGCCGTGAACATGATGAGCGTCAGCGGAATCCCGATCAGCGCGTACACGATGCAGAAGATCTTGCCTCCCTCCGACAGCGGAGTCACGTGACCGTAACCTGCACGTCACGTGATGGCGTCAAGATGGACAAGTGACGAGAACTTCAGCGGACCGAAACCAACGCACAGCTTGGTTGAAAGCGAAACGGGCCAAGTTGTGGCAGTTGCGGAAATCAGAACTCAAGCCCGCGCGGTGTCTGTTTTTGGTTCTTTTTGAGCAAGGGTTGGGAAAAAAAGTTTCTTGCAAACTCAAAGCGCACAGCAAAGATCAGGTGGGGCGTCGTCGAGAGCCTGTCATTCAAAACGGGCTCAAATCAGGCCAACATCAGCCTCATCTTTCCTTTCGTGGGGATGAAACGTGACGTCGATGCAGCAGCCACCTGTGTCTTCGTTTCAAACATCGCGCTCACGTGTGTGGGTCCAGGTTCTATCGTCCAGGCGCAGCGTGTCAAGATGGTACTTGCAAGCCAGAAGTAAACGACTTGGTCATTGGAAGGCTTTCCTGTCAAGGTTCTTGACAAGCTGAGCCGGGGCTGAGGGAAAACCTCATGTGAATGTTGCATCGATCGGCGTGCCAAACGAAACAGGGGAAGGAACAAACAACAAAATTACCAAGTGCAGAAACATTGCACATCGCAAAGGCAAAAGTCATCGCAAAAAATTCTTTGCAAATCAAACTGAGGACGGCTGTTGCCACACAATGCGCAAACAAGTGTTCAAATAAGTTGTTGCGTGTCAGTATTCATCTGCACGTCGATTCCTGAATTTATGCAGTCGACAGATGTGAGGGAGTGGAGCAGTGCGCAAGTGGCGTGATGTTCATATGTTAATGCCAAGTTCTACCGACTGCAGCTTTCAAAGAACGCGTCGTCTTTCTTTCTCTGAGCTGCCTGGGTTTTGGAGACAGCCAAGCCAGAACACAGTTGGTGAAGACACGCTCTGTGCCAAATGACCCTGGCAGGCTACAGTCGACTCTCTTTACTGTGGACACCCATGCGTACATAGCTTTTTGTCCATGGTTGACAGAGTGTCCACCTCAAGGAGAGTCATGAATATTAATGAGCTTGGCCAGAAAGTCTTGAAGGTGAAGGTTATTTCCACAGTAAACAGCCTTGACCTTGGCCTTTGTAGCTAAGGACATTTGGTTCATGAATATTTATGAGTTATGGTATTTAAGGAGAGATAGATCTGGTCCAAGGTTCAAAACACTTGAACTATCACAAGAAGAGCAGCTTGAACTAGACCTTGGCCTTGGGGAAGGTGTCACTCCTGAGATGGAAAACCTGATTGATGTTCCTTTCAGAGAATTTGTGGAGGTTGAGAGTGATAAAATCATTCACCCAACAGAAGCCACAAAACAAAAAAAAAAATTTTTTGTTGACTGTCCATGGTAAGGAGAGAAATGGTGTCCACGGTCCACAGTTGAGAGAGTTGTCCATGGTAAGCAGAGTTTTTGCCCCAAAATGCAGGGTGCATTGCTGACTGTCCACAGTTGAGAGTTGTCCATGGTAAGCAGTGTCCACGGTAAGCAGAGTCGACTGTATTTCATTGGTGGGGGGAGGTCATCTGACTTTTTGAGGTTCAATAGGAATTGTTCCGGAAGCCCTTCGCCAGCACCCACCAAGTGCGCAAATTTTTGGAACTTTCCAATTTTCAAACGTGATTTCAACCCACAAGTTTGAAACGAATCAGGAAAAGTTCTCTTTTGAGAGCGGTGGGCGGTGATCATGCGACTTGTTTTGACCCCATTCTCATTCGAGAGGGTTGTGTGATTGTCCGACTGCATGTGTACGCACCAACGCACGTGTTTTGTTTCCTTGGTTTTGGACACTTTGCTGTGTGTGCAAGACGATACACAACTGTCTTGCATTGTGTGCACACTGCACAATTTGTTGGCCGACTTGCAGAATGCAAAATGAAAACTAACAAACGATCTCGAATTCCCCGCGGGCTGCCTCCCCATTAGTTGATTGCAAAGATGAGGCAAACGTTCAGCTCAAGTCGACATCTTTGAGGTGAAACCCGACAGCACTGTGGTCTTTGCTGCAATCTGGACAAGCTGCTTGACTCGCTCCCACCGGATTCTCCTGAGGAGCTGCATGAGAACCACACGCGAACTCCCGACGCCTCACCTATTGTGGTGAGGATGGTTCCAGCGAAGAAGATGGACTGTCCGAAGCTCCAGTTGGGCTCGCTCGACACGTTGCCGACGGCGGACACACCGCGGTTGTTCGCCTCGATGATCTCGACGATGAACGCCTCCAGCTCCCCCTCTGCGAAAAACAAAACCAAATCCTTACAACTGACAATCTTCAGGGGACATTTCACCAAAAACAATCGTTGAAGAAGCGCCTGGATTTATCTTCTGCAAACAAAGAAACAAAACTTCAACAAAGAAACTGAACTTGAACAAAGATACTGCCGCACTGTCTCGTGCATAAGACGCACCTCAACAGTTGGCCTTTCTCTGGTACTGAGGCCTCAAAAAACAATGAAAATTCGAACTCATGCATGTACCATTGTACTCTGTACTCACACAAGGAGCAGACAACAAAGATCTTTTTTGATAATTTCATTGTCAACTGAGCACCTTGTGGTCAGCAGAAAGGCATTCAAATCAGTGTGTAAATCCTTTCTGCTATTGAAATTGCACAATACTGTATCCACCAAGTCCACACTTTTTGACATACCTATGTACAAGATGCACCCTCACTTTCTACCAGAGTAGAAGAATTACATTTCAGGACACCCAAAACCATTTTGACACGTCCAAAATACTTTTTTGTCTTCATCACTATGACCCCTCTGTTCAAACAAGTTTTTCAGCTGTTCCATTTGAGAACCATTGCTGAAGCCTTTGTTCTCAATTTTTATCAACCAACCCAAAAATAAGAAGCACCACCACTTTTGATGCTCAATTTTAGGGCAAACAGGTGCGTTGTTTTCTTGGGCGGATACAGTGCCTTCTCGGCACTTGGGTTGATCAGTTCCTCAACATCTTATACTGAATTCCAAGCAAATTTGGACTTTTGAGTTGGATTTCATCCAAATTTTTTGCTCGGACTTGTATCATGACAAAAATCCGCAGACTTTTTTGTGTTCAATTTTGCCAAACCGTTTTGAAATGACGAATAACAGAACCGAACTTTTTAGGTGATTTGAGGTGGGTTGCGCGATTTGGGCCCACGCGAGCCAAATCGGTGCAAGCCAAATCAAAGCACCTGAAAGGCAGCATCTTCCAAAAGTATACATGTGCACAGCAGTTTCATGGTTTAGATGAGGATTGATTTGGGAGCTTTTGGGCTCTTTTGGTTCACTTTGGGTTGGGGATAATGCATAAGGAAGGAATTTATCAAGTTGGAATTTTTTAGTTTGTGAGGTTAAAATGTTTAAATTTCAAAGTATAGAAAATATGGGGTATGGATTTGGAAATATCTCTATATCTGAGAAAGTATAAATATTTGGTGAAAGAAGTATATCAATAAAATATAGTCTGTTGTATAAGGGTTTGAGTAGTAGCATTTGATTTTTAATTTTTAAAAATTTTACACAGTTTTTAGGTAAGGCTAAAGTTTGGGTGAAAAAGTCATTTTTAATAAAAAATTTAAAAATAGGTGTTGGGCACTTCTTTCAGTTAATTTATGGATATTGTTATTAAACAATGTATAAAAGTTCCATTTGGTCAAATTTGTTCTATTTTGGTATGTACCAAATGAGTTTCCAAGTTGTGAATATTGGGTGAAAAAAGTAAGAATTTTGACCAAAAAAAGTAACCTAAATCAGAGTGAGCCAAATCAGCGAGCCAAATCAGAGCAACCGAAATTTCCTCAAATCACCGCGAGCTCCACGGAGCTATTTTTGGACTTTCCTCATACGTACACAGAACAACGCCATCACGATTGCACCGCTGGCGGCTCGACGGAATGCGGTGGGCAAAAAATGCAACGACATGCTCCCCTTGATGGGGTGGCTAAGAGGCGTCCAACACACGCGGTTTTTTTTCGTCGAGCTCCTTTGTGGGAGGACTGGGAGAATCGTGTTGGCACGGAGAAGGTGTTCGTGGAACGTCTGGCAATGTGAGTCCGTGGAAAGACTCAACACTCGTATCACGAGACGACTGTCTTGCCGGAGCGAAGTCAACTCGGAACCAACCAGACGAAATACGTTGTGTCAATCACAAGCAGCCACCAGCAAATTTTGTCCGACAGACCATCGATCCTCCAGGAAAAGCAACTGATGAGAAGCGTCGATGCCACGCAAGCTCCGCGAATGGACTCAGTGGAACCAGCACAAACACCCGTGTGAAAAGTTCTCACCTTGCACACATGGATGTGTTTCCAGGAACTGAGCCCAATTCAGTCTCGAGGTTCGTCTCAGGCGTCGCTCAATGGGCCCTTCGATCAGACTGAAGACCAGAGAGCCCAGGAGCAGGTACACCAGCAAGAAGACGATCAGCAGAAACAGCCGGAAGGAACTCCGTCGCCCGTGGTAAGCCATTCTCAATCGGAACAACAAATGACCGCGTCGTTGAAGGGCCGTCTTTCAAGACGGAGACACGGAGCTCAAATCAGGTTCATCCTGAAACATGTCCACATCCTTGTCCAAAACAGAAACCATAAACCTTTCACTTGAGAGAAACAAACGGAATATTTGATGCTACCAGAACCTCACATCCTTCAGTTCATGAAACTTTCACAGGCAGCGTCGTCCGCCTCTGCTCGTACAGTCCCAAATGGCACGAGATCGTTTTGGCACAATCTGTGAAAACGTGTTGCTGAATGTGACAGCACACAAGCGGTTTTACATGTGCAACATACTGTGCAAAATAACCTGCCAATTGTCACTTCAAAATTCCATAAATCTGCGTGCTGCGTGCGCAAGGCAAAAATGTCATTATTTTGCAATGTGTTGATATTCAATTTGAATCAAACGTGAAACACAAGCACTCGTTGCGTTCTCCATGCATACACTTTTTGTAAGTGCCAACACACCAATTAAGTGCTTTAACGGCACAAATAGGTCGCTTCTGATAGACTAATTGTGGGCGCGCATGTGGATCAACATCAGAAGTCGTTCCAATCATTCACAAGCGCTTCCCTGAACAGACAGCGCAATAGATAACGTTCGCAAGTATCAACCGATATGTGCGCGGCAGGTGATCAAACAGTACGCTTCCGATTTTCTGGCTTCAAGCAACACCTTTACTGTGGAAATCGTGGCACCTGCATTCGTCCAGGGATTCCCCGACATCTACGAGACGGGTGGACCGACGCTGGGCCGACGCTTCCCCAACACAACGAAGCGACACCACGCGTGACAGGCAAGTCTCCTGAAGGTTCTTTGCAGAACGGATCCCGTCGTCATCTTTGAACCCCCCCCCCCGCCTTATTCGTTCTCCTTCCCTGGCATTCAGGCACCTCGTCAATGGCAATCTTTGTTTTCGTCAGTAGATTCTGTTATAGGTAAACAACGGACAACAGGAGATTAATGAATCCGAGGCGCAGCCAAGGATTTTATTGATCTCCTGTTGTCTGTTGGTTGCTTGTTGTAAGGCACAAGTCAGGGCAACCAAAGTGCAAAAGTGTCAAACCATTAAAGTAGCAAGTGGAGATTACTTGTTTCAAATCTCCTGTTGAGAACAAAGGTTGCCCCTGACGACGTGCCTTACGGACAGGTCAATCAATGAATCTGTAGTTGTCTGACCCATTGAGACAAGTGTAGATCAAGTGACAAGGTTCACTGCACCCATTAAGGAATAAGAGGGGTGTGTGTGTGTGTGTGTGTGTGTGTGTGTGTGTGTGTGTGTGTGTATGTGTGAAACTTGGGCACCCATCAAGGCTTTGCTTGTGCCTGAAGTCAGTTGATGAGCAGAAAACTGTAGATTATCAAACACCTTGCCATTCAATCTCCTCGCCTTCGGCTCAGAGAATGAAAGGGGCGCGGTGCTGGTCATTAACTGTCACGTCTTCTTCTCTGGCAGATACGCTCGTACGAGTACAATGTTGGAATTCTCAATGGGACTACTCTAAATGTGCAGACTTGCACGAGAATAACCGACTATTCATTCAAAGTACGCTCTACATGTTCAGAATTTCCTGAATGCACGTCAACGCTTCGGCAGGAAATTACTTGGGCAACAATGAATGACTCGACTCCCGACCCAGAGTCGGAAGCAGATTGATGGCGTGATTGTGGTGAACACTGCACGGGGCTGGTTCCAGAGACTAAGATCACGCAACAACAGTCAGATCCCGTGAACTGCCCTGCTGATACTTCTTTGCATCAAACCATGAAGCACCGCGGAATCCACGTGAGTTCAGCAGAACAATCCAGTCGAGATTAGCCACAGAACCAAGAATGAATCATTGGAATTCAGCAGCGGCACCTGTTTGTCGTGGTGATTTATGCTGAGTGGTCAAAGATACCAGCGCAGGAGAAGCTCTCAGGCCATTTTCCCTGCTCCGCGGCCAATCATTAGGAATCCATCAGCGAAACCAGCTCAAACTGCGTGGCTTTCACGGTGCCGCACCAAGCACAAGAAGGCTCAACTTTTGGTGCAGATCTCACGACATGGTCTTCTCTCGACCACTGACAACGTCAATCACGCAAAGCAATTGGAGGTCCGTTCATATCACACGCAGGCCATGCAGTGTGAGAAATCTGGACTCCACTCGAGCGGCGAGCGTGCGTCATGTGGTCACCTCAAAACCAATCTGGTCGCTGGTGTCAAGTCGACACCGGAGTCGCGGACCTGAAGAGACAATCAGCTGCTGCACGTCATGCACCTGCAGCTTGTGCTCCACTTGTGCACACCCGACGAAGAAAGACTTCAGCTGCAGAGTATGAAGCCTGTGGACAAGATGCGCGAAGAGGGATACACACCAGACGGAAGACCCCGTTCCCTGCTATGATATTTTCCTCGTTGGAAATTCAGGTCTGAAACGTACCTATAACACAGGGATTCCACTCAAGGAAAAACAGTCGGCTCTCGCGCAGAGTTTTTCTGTCCAGCACCTCGCCAGGCTTCTCCAGCAGGGAGAACACAGTGGCTCCGATCACGAGGTAAACAGTCATGGAGAGAACCAGCCCCACCGTGCGCTTCGAGCTGCGTCGCATCGGGATGCTGTCGACCATCAAACAGATCGACGCTCAGGTTCTGGGATCCGTGGAACTCCAAATGGTAAATCCCGAAGCTTCTGTCAGACTCAACGGTCGAACACCTTTCGCACCAACTGGTGAGTGGTGTTCTGATACCACTGTCCTGCAGTTCTCAGATTGGCTCACTGAATGTTCCTGTTCAAAATTGTTTGACGAAAGAAGTGCAAATCAGGACAAGGAGTGAATCAAAAAGGATTGCCCAAGTGCTGTGAAAGGTTTCGGTGGGGACATCAAAATCCTTCAAGTGAAACTTTGAACAAGTTCCTCCTGTTGATCCTGTGACACCCAGCAACTCCACGTGAACACAAATGGCAAAACACAAACAGTCCAACTTCGGTTTTCAATCGCGAAAAACATGTCACGTTGCGCATGCATGTGCTTGCCATCGGGACCTTTGGCACAAAACTGGCTCATGCTCACGACCTACAGCTTCAAGCTTGAACTTCAAACGCCAATGAGTATTGAACGGCAGGACTGCCTGGCACTGTTTGATCAGTGTGAAATTGAACAATCAACTTGTTAGCAGTAACATTTCCTCTGAAATCCTGAAACGAACTTTCCGTGCACTTGAGGCAGCTCTGAGATACCAGAGATACCTTGGTTTTACGTCTCGACAAGTTTCCGACAGTTCAAGTGGTGGCTTTTGGCTTTATTTAGGAAGCCTGAAAGGGGCTTTAAGGCACGTCGTCAGGGGCAACTTTTGTTCTCCACCGGAGGTTAACTGGCAATTAGTCTACAGTTGTCACTTAAATGGTTTGACACTATTGCACTGCACATTGAAATGA
>JAAUXT010099601.1_pt1 | contig 11594 bp, 9 predicted proteins | sample 7278171 | NCBI WGS metagenome assembly JAAUXT01 (sample SAMN14350112, study PRJNA611818) | marine sediment metagenome | isolation source: surface marine sediment (1.8m) | place: French Polynesia: Moorea | collected 2018-08
CCACAACCATACTGGTGAGTACTCACTCCGTACTCACTCAATACCACAACCATACTGGTGAGTACTCACTCCGTACTCACTCAATACCACAACCATACTGGTGAGTACTCACTCCGTACTCACTCAATACCACAACCATACTGGTAAGTACTCACTCCATACTACAAAAATACTGGTGAGTACTCACTCCATACTCACTCCATACCACAACTATACACGAGTCACAGGGATTCCACCAGGGGGCGAGTCCAGCTGCAGTGACAGCGCTTTATCCGAAACTTCGCGACGGTCTCCAAACCTGTGTTCCAAAGTCAAACCGCTACATAAGGGGTGTTGTTTCCTTTGTCCGTTCTCTTTTGCAATCAATGGGAGATACTCGAGACCAAACTCGAGAAGCTACCGTGTTGGCACCTGCCCTACAACACGCCAAGGTGCAATTCCCCAAGCCCTGCAACCTTTCCACATGCATGACCCAAGGCAGTTTTCTAGGGTCGGGGGTCAGACCCCTGGACCCTCCCCCATGATCCGCCCCTTCGTCTCACCCACCCACCCTGTGAAGCTGTTTGAATCCCGACGCCACGTCGCCTCAACGCGTCCTGCGAACGTGCGGGATCCACGTCCCATGACCGACACTCCCGGCGCCAATCGAACCCAGGTCTCCACAGGCAGCACGTTCGTGTTGAATTTTCCATTAGTTTTACTCCATTATCTGGGCCCACACTCGAGGAGCGCGTCACCAGCAGTGGATCCAGGGCTCGGATGAGACTGAGGCGTGATGGCCGCCTTCACACACACACACACACACACACACACACACACACGCGCGCGCATGCGCGCGACACACTCGCACGCATGTCAGACTCCTGCACACAGATCAGACCCACTTCAACAAGAGGACACGAAGAACACAAACCACCAAACACGTGTACACACACACGCACACACACACACACACACAGACTTCCTTTTGTCACTTGAATACATGTGTCAGGACCAGGTGTCTTCCTAGATCCGCCCCTCTTGCCGTCTTCCACACACAATGCGATCCAGTTGCGTCCTTGCTCAAGTCAATGGCTGCGTCTATGAACAAGTCAATGGGTTTTGTGTCGCAGCAGAAGTCAATGGCGCCACATCCCTGAACAGGTCAATGAGTGCTGCACCCCTGAACAGGTGACTGAGTGCTGCTCTCGTGTCTGAGCTAATGAATGCTTGGTGCTTGTATCACAAAAAGGAGACCTCAGACCCAGTGAGTTGTTCAGGGACGCGCAGTGTGTCGCGTCCTGTGTGACAGGACACCTCACGTCTCGGGAGGCGGCAGCGTGACTCGCGGTGCACGATCACACCGAAGCTTCGTGCGACCAGATCCTGCGTCATCCTATTTCATACAACTCATCATCGGAGATGCTCAGCAGTGTCCGCACTGCGCATGAGGCGTGTCCCAAGAACCTGTGGCCTACAACAGCAGAAACACGATGCCTCTGCACGAATAACGTGATTGTGTGGTGTTCAGCGGCGGAACTGGACTTGTGGAGGCCCAAACCCCTGCGGGTGCACGCACTTGAAAGTGACTTGTTTTGCACGTGCGTAGAGATATTTCTGGGGGTCAGGGGGCCTGGTCCCTGGAGCCCCACGATCCACCCATGAAGCCTGAGGGACCAGGCTCAGGACTGTCTCTCACGGATACATTCGTACCCTGTCTGTTTTCGGAAGATAAGACTTGGTTCACCAGGATGCGTCACTCTGTGCAGTCCATCGTATTCATGTCCACGCGAACGAACAACTGGACTAGGCAAGATCTTCATAAGAAGTGGACAAGCGATGGCAGGGCAGATCCACCATCAGGTGGAGGGGGCGGCCGATCACCCAGGGCAGGGGGACCCGAACCAAAAATTTGAAATTTGACAAAACGGAAAATACGGTTGCGGTGTTCTCTCTCTCTCTCTCTCTCTCTCTCTCTCTCTCTCTCTCTCTCTCTCTCTCTCTCTCTCTCTCTCTCTCTCTCTCAGATTCCCAGGCCCCCAGGTTCCACCCCTCCCTCCATCCGCCCCTGGACAATGCTGGGAAAAACAAGCCATGGCGCGGTGTAGAAATCTGTGTCCGCCGAGATATGTGGAGGAGACTGCGGTGGAGAAACAAACCAGCTCATCCTGCATCGATTGCACGGGTTTCAGCTCACTGGCTCGTGGAGCAGGGCGCCCATGTGATCGTGCAGACATGGGAAGGGTGGGCCCAGGTTGAGGGCCACAATCTTTACTTTTAGATATTTTAGCGAGAGGCTGGAGGGTCAATACGTACGTAGAGGGTTCGGTTCAACATTGGCAGTCACCTCGGTTTGAAATCCTGACTGCACTGGTACCTCAGATTTTACCAGACTCGTGAATCACGTTTGTTTTCCTGAACTTCAAATTGAAGATCATTTCCCATGGCGCACGAAATAAATTCTCAAGGCACGATATCAATTCTCTATGCAGCAGTCTCCCCAACTCAGTTGTTCCATGTCCCTGTGCATGGAGGCGGCCTATTGCCGTGGCGCTCCCACAACGAGAGTCAAAACGGGCAGGCCCCCCGGACCCACCCTGCCCTGAGACTCCGCCCCCCGGCCCCACCCTGCCCCTGTAGACTCCGCCCCCTCAGTGCGCGCGGCTCTGGACTTTATCATGAGGCGCAGCTTCTCACAAATCTCACACCCGACCGAATCTGCGCAACCACGATACACTGGATGCGTGCCTACACAGGCCAGTGCACGCTACGTCTCTGTAAAGTGAATGGGGGGTTTTCACACGGCAGGGCGGCATCAAAATTACGCTGGCGTCAAAACTGTGATGCATAGGCGTCAAATTTCACATGACGCCCAATGGAGAGCGTAAAAAATGGTCCAGTCCGTTCCTGGCCTCAAGGGAAAATTTTGATGTCGCACCACCTGTGTGAAAACCCTAAATGGCTTGTGCGTCTCTGTAAAACGTCAATGGACGCTGCGTCTCTGGCGAAGCACGTGAGTTGCACCGTGCAACGCACCGCCTGTTTTGAACTGAAACGCAGCGCCCATAGACACAACCTGGACTTCCTGACGTCATTTGCTGACTCATCCGGTGTCTCAAGCGACAACGCACCATGCGCGCGTGGCGCCCCTACGCCCAGGAGCCGTCTCGCAAGCAACGATACGTTGCCCACGAAGTTGCACGCATGACGAAGGCGGTGTGAACGCTGCATAGATCTGCACAACAGAAGGATCTTGAAAGACGTTCTGCAGTCCTGGGTTCACAACGATTGTGGGGTTTCACATTGGGTGACACACGGTCGTTTTTCGGGCTGACGTCAAAAATTCCACCATTGGGTTCAATGGTAAATTTTGACGCCGACGTCAAACAAACCCCCTATTTTGAAGCCCCGTCTTCACCACACCGTTCCGTTCGCGCTCACAGTTGCACGAGAGGCAGATGGGGTTGGTCCCTGCAGAGTGAGATGTATCCTGGTCGGGACAGGGTTGTGTCACAAGTCTGGTGGTGGAGATGCGAGATGCAGCATCTGGAATAGGTCTGCAGGCAAAGGGTTGGAGGGACGGCGCTGCAGGGACGGTGCTGCAGGGACGGTGCTGCAGGGACCGTGCTGCAGGGGGACTGTGCTGCGGGGTTGGGGCTGCAAAGACGGTGCAGCATGGGTGGCGCTACAGGGACGGTGCTGCAGGGACAGCACTGCAGGGAGAGGAACTGCAGTCCCCTGTGTCCCAGTCCCATGACGAACGCAGAGCAGTTTGATGACTCCATTGACGAGAGGCGTCGTTAGGATCTCCGCTCCGTCCCGTCCTCAATCAAGATGGCGCGCGATGGAGGGGCGGATCCAGAGGCGGATCCAGAGGCGGGTCCAGGAGCGGGTCCGGGGGCTGGATCCAGGGGCAGGTCCAGGGGTGGATCCAGGGGCAGGTCCAGGGCCAGGTCCAGGGGCGGGTCCAGGGGCAGGTCCAGGGGTGGGTCCAGGGGGCGGGTCCAGGGTACGGGTCCAAGGTGGGTCTTAGGCCGGGTCCAGGGGCATGTCCAGGGTACGGGTCCAAGGTATGGGTCCAAGGTGGGTCCAGGGGCGGGTCCAGGGGGCAGACCCAGAGACAGGGTATGGTTCCAAGGTGGCTCCAGGGGTCGGATCCAGGGGCCGGATCCAGGGCGGGTCCAGGGGCCGGGTCTCGCGGCCGGGTCTTGGGACCCAACAACTCTCGCATAATTCCCCCTTGACGTTCTGTTGAAGGTTTCAAAGTTGTCATTGGCCCAGACTGAGGTCATGCAGGGTCCCTTTCCCCTGTATTGAGAGGGGCAGATCCAGTGGTCTGGGTCCGATGTCCCACAATGTGGAAAGGTATCAACAGGGGTGAAGACACCTTGATCAAATCCTTGATTTTCTGCTGGATGCCATTCCGGATCCCCCACCAAGGCGATTCTGGATCCGCCATTGGATATCACATGATCGAGCGGGAAACGGGATCAAACGGGCGGTGAAGCAGAAACGCTTTTGTTTGTCATCCCCACGGATGTTCTTTCAAAGTTCGAACTGACGTGATTGGTTTGTAGAGACGCATTCAGCGGTTTCAATGGACGCAGCACCGTGACAATTGCGTCATCAAAACACTTTTTCAGAAAGAAAAGACAGCAAATCTGACGGATACTGGTCCAATGCACTATCTTGTGCATCTTCTGCCGAATTCAAAATCCTGCCCAAATTGATTGAATGTTTTTGGCCACACCCAAACTTTCTTTGCCTGCAGTGCAGTTCACTCAGTGAAAAGGCATTGGAATTGTCAAGGAGACAAGTGCATTGCTGCGGCTGCTTGAAGAACGACATGTTCTAGTCATGTGACGACGAAGTCACGTGTCCCTTTCACGCTCAGGTCACACTCGTGAACACCCCCTCCCGAGAAGAACAAATTCGTGCGAACAACACGTGAACCAGCGCGTGGCACTAGACGGGAAACCAGCAGCTCCACTGGGCCCGACTCAAGTCAAGCGGATTTCACATTGGCGACGCGCAGACGTTTTTTGACGTCGGCGTCAAAATTTAACATTGAACCCAATGGTGGAATTTTGACGTCGCCCCAAAAGACGACCTCGCGTCACGCAATGTGAAAACGCCTCGGACTCAAGTCGGGTTGAACATGCCCCTTGCAGGGCAGGGTTTCTTCCGGGGTCGGCCCTCCACCACGTAGCCCTGGATCTGCTTCCGAGCTCTGCAGACCCTGCGTACAGCTGTGGGTCGGGCGGTCCTGGATCAGCTCTTCAGTCCTGCAGACCCAGGATCCACCACTCAGCATTGCGTGTGCAATTTCTAGGGGAGTGAAGTTTGGCAGTCGGAGCCGCGATCCAGGGGTCCCTGTCTGCGCTGGACAGACATAGCACGAACACTGAAAACGTGCACGAGACCCTTTTGCAAGGAGCAGCAAGAGTGCCAGGTCTAGGGGTCCCTCGGACAATGACCCTCTCTCGGCCCTGTTCAGCGGGATGCGTTCCACTCCTCCTTGTGTGTTTCCAAAGGATCTGCAGTCAGATTCTGCGGACCCAAACAGAGTGGATTTGGATCCGGATCGAGACTGATCTCTCTCCGTTTTGTCGCTACAGATCGAGCCGTACACGATGCTCAAATGGGTCAACAACTCCGCGCCGACCAACATCCACGACGTCAACGGCATGTACGAAGGTACGTCACTTCCGGTCTGAGACTTCCGGTGCAACAAAGAACTTCCGGTTGACACAAAATTTCCAGTGACCCGAAGAACGTCTGTGACTTCCGGTCATACAGCGGAACTTCCTGTTTGGCAGGTTTCCTGGTGGACCTGATGACGGAACTGGCGCAGATCGTCGGCTTCCGGTTCCGCCTGGTACCCGTCTGGGACGGGCAGTTCGGGTACCGGGGCACAGACGGCAATTGGAACGGGATTATCGGGGAGGTCCTGCGCAAGGTAAGGGGCGGCGGTAGGGGCAGGGCGGGTGAGGGCGTGCACTGGGCCGCAATGTAGTGCCGAGCAAAATCTAACAACTGTTCACTGTGTCTGTCTGTCTGTCTGTCTGTCTGCCTGTGCGTGCGTGCGTGCGTGCGTCCGTGCGTGCGTTTGCGTGCGTGTGCATGTGAATGTGCATGTGTGTTTGTGGCAGCTGGAAAAATACCGTAAAACTCTCAGACGCAGAAAAATCACACCAGTTGAAATATCCTTGCTCCACTCAGCTTGAACAACATATTTTAACAAGGCCAGAAACCGGGACAACTTAAATTTGAAGAAACATTCCAACGACTACTGCAGGCAAATGAACTCTGCATGGTGGATCCAGAAGCCAAGAATTGCAGCCCACCTTGCCCCACCAACCATTGGATCAACCTCACCCCCGTGTTTTTTCAGGCTCAAAATTTCTGCCCCCTACCATATTCTTCGATCCTGCAGCCCGCCCCCACCTCACCTCGCCTCCACCCCCCTCCTTTGTCGTATTCTTCGAGCTTGCCGCCCGCACCTCCCCACCTCACTTCGCCTCCACCCCCTCCTTCGTCATAATCTTCGAGGCTGCAGCCCCCTCCCCTCGCGTCCCCCTGGATCCGGTGGAGACGTCGTGATGAGCGCTGCGACGCGGCTGTGTCACCCGATACTCGCTCCAATTACACGATCCCGGCCCCGAACAACAGCAGCGACCACAGACAATCCGCCATTCATGATTCTGTTGAGTTCCGTGTCATATAGGATGCCAAAGACCACATTAGCGTGTGAGAAAATTACAAAAATATTACAAAAGTAATGTGAGGTGAAATGTCAACCGGTGATACATGCAGTCAGCAGTGGCATGTGTACAAAGTTCAACAGGGCCGTTTTTACATACACTGAATTTATTTCTGAAGCAAGACGTCATACCTTCAAATAACATGACTGGCTGTATGACCCAGTGACATGGCGGAGTCTCACATGTGACACGTCGGATCTTAGTTATTGCGTCTACTGTGAGTAGCCTTGGTGATGGCAGGGCGACGTGGCGCTGCAGTGCACACGTGAAAACGTCCGCAGTATTGGAGACACCATGAAGGAGCCAGGGAGGCAAAGTCCCATCTTGACACAAGTTCTTAAAAACTGAAAGATTGCCTGGGCAGGCACTAAGGGGCTGAGGGAGAGATTGCCTTCAGGGGTCAGGGGTCAGGGGGCTCCAAGGTGCCCGGTACCCCTGGATCCGCTGGACGCAATGTGGTGAACTCTGTTCAGTTTCAGCACTACGTTCTGCAGCCACAAAACGTACACGTAGCACGTCGCTTTCAGATGCAGCTCCCATTTTGGAAGAGTCCAGAGACGTGAAAATTGAAGAAATTGATAGTTCTCTGAAGAACAACTGTTGTGTGCCTGACTTGTTTGAGACCCTGATGCTTTGTCAATGTGTGTGTGTGTGTGTGTGTGTGTGTGTGTGTGTCGGGGGGTTAACCTCAAGTTGTGGCTACGGAACCGTGAGTGCTGAAACTCGCCTGTGTTGTGCTGTTCCGGACTGTAGCCGTCTCCCCGACATGCTTCCCGACATCATTGCTCACTCTCTTATCGGCTGCATCTCTGGATACAAAAGGCTCTTCTTCATATAGAGGCTGCAGCGCCGTCCCAGCCAGAAGGAACTTGTCTGCAGCGCCATCCCTGCAGCTCGTGCGTTATGTAGAGTCATGCCTGTGAAAGTTTGAGGCTGCAGCGCCGTCCTTGTCGTGAGATCCCAAACGCCTACTGCACTGCCACCACCGTAGCTCCGAGTACAAGGGACTGAAGCCCCAGTTAAGTTAAATAATTCTTCACCGGCTTCTTGGTTGGGCTGAACAAGGTACCAGGCCTGTTGCCGCGAAGAAGGTGCCAAAGCGCAAGGACTGCGCTTCAGCTCCTGACAGACACACACAACACAAGGACGACGCTGCAGAAACAGACCCTACACTGCGAGGATGGTGCTGCAGCATTTTTCCTGTACATACACTGCGAAGACGGTGCTACAGTAACAGACCTGCGCACACGCTACGATGATGGCGCTGTAGTATTTGACCCGCCCACACTGCGAGGACGGCGCTGCAGCCCGCGGCGCGGAGCCCGACCCCATCAGCGGATCTGGTCCATTCATCTCGGAACGGTTCCCGCGGCGATTGACTTTTCATGGTGGCAAATTGCAATTTCTCAACTCGTGATGGCCTGGGAGTCTTCCCCACCAGGCGCATGCGCGCTGTCAGAACTCGCGCCACGGGTCCCCGCGCCGTTTCGCGCCGCGTCAGCCGGAAGGGGGCGTTTTCTAAGACGCCTTCGGGGCACGCGCCCCTTTTCATTGAAATGTGTTTACCCCCTGGGGCTCAGCGACCACGCACCATGCACCATAGTCCACAAAGGCTGCAAAAATCTTTCCTGCTCTGGGCAGGTGTTCCGATGCAAAATGCTCAACAAAGAAGGGCTGGTAACTGTCTGTCTGTCTGTCTGTCTGTCTGTCTGTCTGTCAAGACCTCGAGTTTTGTGTGTTCACCTCCTGGGGCTCAGCGACCATGCACCATGCACCAAAGTCCACAAAGTCTGCAAAAATCTGTCTTTGCACGGGGCAAGTGTTCCGATTCTTGGTGCTCATCATTTGAGAGAGGCACAACCTTCCGTCTGTGTTTCAAGACCTCAAGTTTTTGCAGTGCGCGGCGGCGACGCAACTTTTCCCTCATAGACCGGAGGGATTGACTTTTACCAGTCATGGGCGTAAATAAAATATGGAAGCGTGCGCAGAGAATAGCTCCACGTCGGGACAAAGCCGCCCGGCGCGCCGGCCCGCAGACGAGATACGGGTCTTCAATAGGAGCACGAAACGACCAGATAAGACGAGAGGTGGAGGGTGGGCTGTGTCGCAGCGCCGTCCTCGCAGTGCTGTCCTCCGTCCACGTCATCCTTGCTGTGCCGTCCCCGCAGCGACGTCCTGGCAGAGCCGGCGCCGTACTATGTTGGCATCACTGTGATGGGGCGTTCCTCAATGCTACCCTGGGAGGCTGTGGCGCGGCAAGGTCGTCCGATTCAGGGTTTCACACAAGCAAGGTGGCGTCAGAATTTTTGACGCTGGCATCAACACGTTGATGTGTGGGTGTCAAATTTAACATGATGCCCAATGGAGAGGGTCAAAAATGATTCAGACAGTTCCTGGTGTTGTGTTGAGAACGGCAAGGTGCACACACGTGAAAACAAAGGACTCGCTCTGCACACGCAGCGTCCATCAACGAGACGCAAGGGAAGACGCACCCAGTGTGACGACGCAGCCCCATCAGTGACCCAAGCGTGACGTCACTGCACGTTGACCTGCTCAGAAATGTGACGCACAACACATCCATAGAAAAGGATCCCGCTCGTGGCTCGGAAACATTGGATCCCCTTGAAGACCTGTCTGATCGCGCTTCAAAAGGCTTCATCTCGGAGCAGTAAGCGCGCTCACGGACAAGTCGCTCTCCCTTTCCTTGCTGCGAATTATGAATTTATTTCGGCCAGCGAGGTCGCTTGTGTGGTGCGGCCCAGGCGTTGATTGGTTTGTGGGATTTCTGTGCACATGCGCAGAGATTGCTCCACGGTTTTAGTGAAGATGAAGAGGAGAGATTGCCATGGGAGTGAGCGTGTGTTTGTGTGTGTGTGTGTGTGTGTGTGTGTATCTGTCTGTCTGTCTGTCTGTCTGTCTGTCTGTCTGTCCAAGTCTCTCTCTCTCTCAACATGCATGAAGGAACAGGGTTCGCTATCTTGCAAAAACTGAATTCACGTCTTTTTACTTGAACTTCCGGCGTCACTTCCGGTATGAGCGCTCACTTCCGGTTGCAGGAGGCTGACATCGGCGCGGGTCCGGTGATCATCACGTCGCAGCGGGAGAAGGTGGTCGACTTCACCCGGCCCTTTCTGCGCGTCACGCCGACCGTCCTCATCCACAAGCCGCACCACGCTGAGATCTCATCCATAGAGGTGAGCGATAATTCATGAGGCTTGCATGTACTCGTATTGATGGCAACAATTTCCTGTTATGGTCAGTACTTCCATCTGAGCCCACGAGCAAGTGGGCTTTTCAGCCCTTTGGCTCAGTCAGGGTCAGTACTCGGTGTCAGTACTCAGTTACACTGGCACGGAACTCACTTTGGGTAAGCAATCAAAGTCAGTACTCAGGGTCAGTACTCACTGTCACGTGTTCCCCACGTGTTCGCAGGACATCGTGTCGCAGCCGTACTACGAGTACGGGACCCTGAACCGGGGCATCATCCGACGCGCCTTCCGCACGTCCAACAACACGCTGTTCCGCAACATGTGGAGGTACATGCAGGCGCACGAGGACGAGCTGCTCACCGACACCAACGAGGAGGGTCAGTACTCACGCAGTACTCACACAGTACACTCACTCAGCACTCACACAGTACTCACGTAGTACTCACACAGTAGTACTCACTCAGCACCCAGTCAACACTTGCTCAGTCACTGGTTCTCACAAACAGCCCTTGATAACTTGCGACCCAAAGTCAGTACTCAACCAGCACTCACACAGTACTCACTCAGTACTCAGTCAATACTCACTCAGTTACTGTGTCTCACAAACAGCCCAAGGTCCCGTGGCGCCCAAGATCAGCACTCAGGCAGTGCTCACTCAGTACCCACACAGTATTTGATACTCAGTCACTGCTTGTAACAAACAGACCCATGTCCTGTGGCACCCAAAGTCGTTCACTGGTCAAGTTGCCTTGGGGTACTCAGAGTAAACTTCAGTAAATGCACTTGGGTATTCTCAAGTACTCTCTCACCACTCACCGTTGCAGGGATCCGGCGCGTGCGCATCAAGAACTACGCCTTCATCCTGCCCAACACCATCGCCGACTACATCTCGCGCCGCAAGCCGTGCGACATCCAGATGGTTCCGGTGTCGGACCCTGAGATGCGGTGGGGGTACGGGCTCGCTGTACCCCGGGGGTCGGGGCTGCGGGACTACCTCAACAGCGCGCTCCTTATCCTCGAGGAGCGGGGCTTCATTCAGAGCATCTACGACAAGTGGTGGATCAACCGAGGCACGTGCGCCGGGATCCGGTCCAGTCGCGTGGTGAGCGGGTTCAGTAGTGCGGCGGGTGACGCCCCCTGGAGGAGGACGCGGTGGGGCCTGGGACTGTGGTGCGCATGCGCCGGGTGGAGCTTTGCGCGCGCCGTGTTGTAGCAACGGAGATGCGTGGGTTACTGTGACAGAGTTGAGTTTGGTTAGTTTCAGCCGTGCTGAAATTTTTTCCGCGCAAGGTGCCGTTTCATAGGAAATGCGCTTTGGATGAAAGCGAGGTCACGTGATTTGGGGGAAACAAGCGTGTACCATTGGATTCGGCGCACCAGTGGACTTTCAGCTGGGGAATGTGGCTCGTGACCAGATCTCCAGTGACGTATCAAACAGAGGCAAATGTAAGGCCTCCGAGGAGGACAAGGCTCCTGGAGTCCGATGGCACGATGGAAACATGGATTTCATATCTGTTCAATGACTGCGTGTGAGAGAGTGAGAGAAATTGTGTGAGAGAAGGACACATGGGAAGGGAGAGAGAGAGAGAGAGAGAGAGAGAGAGAGAGAGAGAGAGAGAGAGAGAGAGAGAGAGAGAGAGAG
>JAAUXT010047206.1_pt1 | contig 11591 bp, 11 predicted proteins | sample 7278171 | NCBI WGS metagenome assembly JAAUXT01 (sample SAMN14350112, study PRJNA611818) | marine sediment metagenome | isolation source: surface marine sediment (1.8m) | place: French Polynesia: Moorea | collected 2018-08
GTTTTTGTTTTTGACCAAACACAAAGATGTACGGTCCTCCAATCGGTCTATTTTGAGACGGTCCTCGTATTTCCTGTTGGCACCAAGAGGGTCACATTGTTCGGGTCAGGTTTCTTCCTGCAGGGTCTCTCCGATTGAATGCCGGAAACATCATCCGAGCAAAGTTGAGCGCACGTGTGCAAAAATCAAACACAACGAGACTCTTTACAAGCAGAAGGAATCACTCAAAGATCAATTCTGCAAACGTTGTGAAAGATAAAAAACGAAACTGAGATGTTGCCATCGCTGCAAACTTTGTTGACAACATCGCGTGAACATCAAGAACACAACGAATGAACAACGACAGATATGACCTGCTGGATATCTTCAAAACATATGTACAGTCTCTCATCTGGGATTCAAAACTTTGAAAAGTGATATCCATGGGACAACAGAGTGTGCTGGAACCATCCTCTTGTTCACTCATTGTCAAGTGAGACGTAAAGATGTTCTCCAGGCGTTGGTCCCTTGCAAAGTGCATTTTTGGCCCGAGGGTCCAGCCCTTTCCACTTGTTGTTCACACAGGCAAAGTTCCAGGTTTCTGCAACTATTCTGAGATATCTTTGGGGATACGTGCTCATATCATCACAGAAAATCACTCATTCCGGTTTGCAAGTTGCGCGTCACAGCTCTGAATGTTCCTTCCGTGTCTCTTTCCGAGTCACATCCTCGAACACGTGACATGAGTCCAGAGGAACGTGACCAGCGGGGCACGTGCGCACGTCCTTCATCACACAAAAGTTTGCTCGCCGTCATGAATGGAAATCCTGTCTCCGTTGGACACGGGTGTGGAGTTGGCTGGGTTGAGCCTCGTCATGGAGGTGTGGTCGGGGTTATGCAGCGGGGTCAGGTGGTGCTGCTGGTTGCGACACGACGCCCCGACCGGCGCCCGCGACACGTCTTCAGTCATGTAGCGAGACACCCGCTCCTTCCGGCAGAAGATCTCCACAAAAATGTCCCTGAACATCTTGGAGAAAGACACCTGAAAATCGTGAAAAATATCATGTTGGAATTTTGTGGAAGAGTACATTATTTGCTGTTTTTTGCTTCTGGAAACTGGCAAACCATGAACCTGTGCACGGTTTGCCCCGTTGTGTGGTTTTGTGCTTCAGCAACGTTCTTATTTTTGCCCTAAGCAGTTTCTGACCAAAAGCCAGACAAAAAACACCAGCAGTCCTTCTTCTCCGCCTGCTTGTGAGCAGCTTTGTTCTGGCTCTTGAGGACTTTCCGGTTTGGCCTCAGTCTCTCTGTCAGTGTTATTTGTCTTTGTAGAAATTATCAGGGCCAGAAGCGAACTTTTCATTTTCTCAAGAAAATCCGACACAGTTTGAACTGCCCTTTGACAGGAAGCAGATTGTGTGTCATATCCAGAGGGAAGATGACATTTTGAGAACCGATCATTTTTCATTCCTGGCGTTTGCGCACTAACTTGGCTTTCGGCAGGTTCAATTGCTGAAACCTCATACTTCTTTTGTTTCCAAAAGGCTTTTCAGTTTTGGTCTGTTGACGATTTTGCGTGGGCATTTTAACTGACGAAGTTTTCTGCTGTTGCAATGGACGAAGACTCGAAACTGATGAACGCGTCATTTCCTCTGCGACACCCAAACAAAAACTGATTCCCAACAAGGCCAAGAAACTCCCTTTTGTGCGCCAAGATTCAGACACTCGGGTTTCCGGACACAAAAACGAACGAAACACTGGCGGGGGATGTTTGAAGGGAATTCTCCAAACATGGAATCAGTACCTCGTGGGGGGTCGCTTCTGTTACTGGACGCCCTCCCGCTCGAGGGGAATGACGTTCTCATGCAGGTGACTTTGTCTTGTGAGCTTGATTACAAGTTACCCGTTGGGAGGATCCTCATACTCATCGCGTCTTTTATGTCCTGTGGCGAATTCATGATGGACTTATCTTGTTTGCAGGGGTTCTGGTAAGATATCTGTTTTTCAGTCTCTGCATGACCCGCGGCAGAGTAGTATGATGACAAGGGAACAACCAAACACAAGGATAGCGCTGTCCATTTGCACTATCTCTTCTTGCAAATTTTCCAGACTTTAGGCACTAAATCCATTCTGAACGGAATCTGAGACCCAAAAGCCCGCTGCGCACCAAACTGATTGGGACTTGTTTTCTGTGAGAGGTTCAGGTTTGGAAGTGACTTGTCGACAACGCCGGTTCGGGAGATTGATACTCACATAAATGATGAAGTTAACAGCAGAATTCACGGCGAGTAGCATGTCCGTTATCTCCCGTATCCCTGCAATGTGAAGGTGCGTGTTTGAGTAGCTTTCGAAAACGCACTGAGCCCTCAATCCCCTCACTCCTATCTTTATGAAGCGGGAGACTGTATTTCCTTCCTTTTACCGTTTCCTGAGTTTCTTTCCCCTTCGTTTTCATTCGTTCCAGAATCTACCTGTTTCACTTGCCAGTCAGTGTTATGTTGGTTGAATGTTCGCGAACTTTCCCTTTCCTACCCTTTCATTCAAACGCTCTGAATCTAACAAAATTGGTCAAAGTCTGCACTACCACAATTTTCACTTCAGGGGTCTGATTTTTGACTTGAAAGTTTGGGCCTTGTCATTTGGACCCCATTTCGCTCGTCCATTCCAATCAAATTACCCAAATGAAAGAGGCAGAATCGTTCCAGGAGATATTTTCGCGAACTAGAGCTTCAGAAAAGTTGCGTGGATTTAAAAATATCGAGTCGAACTGAGTTCCGCAGGCATTTTTGACAAGGGTGAATGCTACCTTTGCAAAAATACTTCGTGAGAATAGGTTGATTCTGTGTTGTTTCACCCTGAAGCCCAAAACACGCGTCACATGCAGCCTCAGTTGCACAGATCTGTGGACGCAACATTGTGACTCCAATTTGACGTGTGCTCAGTGGCAATGCTGGTGCATCCAAAGCCTCGAGCTGTTCACGGGTCGAGCGAGTTGAATCAGCGCACACTTCGACACTTTTTCTGTTTCAGTGGCGAATACTGACGGAATTCTCTCCATTGTTCACACAGCCTCAAGCACGGTGTCGACAAACAGACACGGAGCCGCCCTGCTCACCTTTCACGAGGAAGTTTTCCTCGACGTAGCCGTAACCGAAGAAGGTGGACATGACGGCGTCAGGCGTGATGCAGATGAGGAAGACGAGCACGACGCTGAGCAGCATCAGCGTGATGCGGTTCCGACCCGACAGCTTCTTGCCTGCAACGTCCAGCAGAGGTGATACTTGTGTGTTGTTTAGACACGGGTGTAGTGGTGAGAGTCCAAAAAGTGCCTTACTCCATGCCATTTGAAGCCGTGGCCAAAACGTGAGAGAACGCGGTCTGACCGTGTTGCACAGAAGCGATAAAATGAAACGAGCTGTTCCTGTGATACCGCCACTTATTGCGACAGACGCAAATTCGCTTAATTAGTGCGATCTGCAAGTCTGGAGGAGCTGAGAGAAAAGAAAGATAATCCCCAGGAGTCGCCCACAAGTCCTCCGCAGCTGGTGGCTTCATGGCGACGCCCACACAGCTGTTTACGGCTCATGTCGCACGGGGTGAGGCCGTTAAATTACTCAGATCTGTAACTCCACTGCAGGTACAACTTGTCTACATCGTGACTGCGCTCGACCACATCACAGAACCCGTGTCTCAGGTACTCAAAGGCCTTTCCTGAGAGTGATCACATTCTGTTTCTGTGCTCAAGGACCAGCAACGACTTTTTGAGTTCGGGCTTGTGTTTTCAGAACGCACAGAACACGAAAACTGATGCAGGGCTGTTTCAGATGCCGTGCGCCGAGACTGGGGAGCGACTGTCGGGATTGGAGGAAACGAACCCGGCGCTGGCCGCAGCCGCAGCTGCATCGGCGGCGCTGTTCCTCGCGCTGTTCCTCTCACCTTTGACGCGCTCGCGTCGCAGCGCGTTGATGATGCAGGTGTTGAGTATGATGAGCACGAAGAGGGGGATGAGCGAGCGCAGCAGGTTCTGCACCCACGTGTACACCGTCATGAACTCCTTGTTGCGCCCCAGACGCGACGGCGCGATCGCGAAGAACGTCGAGTTGCCTTCGCCTGCGCACGTCACCTGTGCGAAGAGAGGGTGAAGTTCCGTTGGCCCAGGTTGTTTCGTGCACAGCGTGTACGATGTATCACGTTGAGGTCTAGACACGATTAACACGATTTGACCGTGTCCTTTTATTTCAAGGCGGAGGCTTTGCAAAGCTTTGCTGAAGACGCACAGGTTTCGTTTCTCTCCTGACACGTCGTCCGTGAAATGCGAGGTGACATTTGTTTCGGTCCTTTCGTGAATACCGGTGGCGTGACTACAGTATTGAGATACTTCGTGGGATAGACGTGATGGAAATGAACAAAACTCGTCACGCTCGGCTTTAAGATTAGAGCAGATTTTTCACGAAACAAAACAAAAGAAAACAACAAAAGAGACCAAAGAAACAAAGGAAACAAGATAATGAATAACGCACTTGTTCTGTACTTGCTGAGTCTTCAAGCACGATTTGTGGAAATTGTACAGTACAAAAGATCACAATGTGGAACGTGACTTTTTGGTTTTGGTTACTTTGGGACTTGTGTTTCGAACGGAAACAAAACACTGCGCAAAATACAGACACAAACGGACTGGGGAGGTGGCGGGGGGCAAGGAAGTCGACATTTAGGCTGGCAAATGTCAGTATCAAGTTCTGAGAAAAAGGTGACAGACTCCCCCCCCCCCACCTCCTGAGCAAATCAACCGACTGAAAACTCTTTTGTTGGAAGATGATCAGCGTCAAATACGATTCAAAAAGCTGACCCCCCGCCCACATGAAGTTCCCGCATGAATTTGGGAGAATGTTTACGGCCTTGACATCTTGATTTCAACAGTTGGCCCGAATCAGTTTCTGAATTGCACGAAAGGAAGAGACAGGAACTTTCGGCCAAAGCCCAGGAAACGGTTGACGCCAGTTTGATGGCAGAAGTGAAATTTCTTCGACTCGCTTTGACCGGAACGAAAGCAGGTCCGCTGGACGTTGAAGCTGTATGAGAGTTCGGACAACATCCAAGAGAGTTTCAGAATGTGCGTGTGTGTGTGTCTGTCTGTCTCTCTGTCTGTCTGTCTGGCGTGGCAGTAATCAGCTGAAAAGTCGGAAGCCTGTGTGTCTCACCTTGGTGTAGCGGAGCGCGGACGGCACGGCGAGCAGACTCATGGAGATGAAGACGAGCGCCGACACGATGCGCGCGCGCTCCACTGTGCACAGCTCCTTGGCGCGCGTCGCGTGACACACGGAGATGTACCTGCAATAAGAATTAGTTTTCGTGTCACGACAACAGGGACAAGTTGACGTGGGTCCGGTCAGAGACCTCTGAAAGGCGGACTCAGAGACCGATGGACAGCTCTGCATCTTTCCGTCCAAGGGACCGCAAGAGAAAGGCAATGAATGTACCTTTTTCGATTTGGACGGAACCTGATGCACTTTCATGGGAAACAGGATCAAAGGAGCGCACCCGCACATTCCCTGAGTCCTGCCACCTTCGTTCATGTGCACTTGCTGATTTGTGTGTTGAAAAAAAATCAGCAAAAAAATAAGAAGAAAAAGCGGAGCGACCAATCGGTGGATGGCGAACGAAGATTGAGAAAAATCCTGGCCGAAGCACTTCGTGCTGTTGGTTTCCAGTTATTGTCACCACTTTTTGTACTTCATCAGAGCGAAGATGTTGTGCGTGGGAGTTTATTACGTTGTGTCTAGAAGCAGAAGCAAGAACAAAATGCCGATCTTTGCAATTCTGACTCAGAAGGAACATTTGTTCACGCGAAAGGCAGGGGGCATCAAACTGTGACAAGAAAGACTGTGTCTCGTACTCCAGACCGCAGTTTTCTTGAAGATAAATCTAAATTCCGTCGAACGAGTAAACTCACATGGGCGCAGTCGAAACGGTGGCTTCTTCAGAACTATCATGTGTTCTGGAACCAAAGGTTCTGAAACCCAACTTGCGGAGATCTGACATGACTTGGTCCAGTTTGATCCACTAAAGTCCATCCTGGTCTCTCCAAATCTGTCATCAAAACCCTCTCTTGTTGACCCCATAGTCATCCGTCAATCCACAAGAATCGAACTGATTCCTGTGAAGCGAGTGAGCTCAGTTCCACAGCTTTGGGGGTTGACCCCTGCTGACCAAGTCCAGGACTCGGACCTCTTGTTTGTCCGACTGGCGCAGCATCTCTCGGAGCCCATCCTGATGTCACAAGACTTGTCGTGACTGCTTGAGGGTCCATCATAAAAAATTCCCTTTGTTCTATTGTTTCTGAAGTCTACCTTCCCCTGAGACAGGAAAACAACAACAGAAATATGGCTAACTTTCGTCATTCAAGTTGTACTTTTGGTCAGGAACGTGTGTTTCTGCATCACTGGTACCCGCTGCAGTGTGAGCAATTCCGTTTGATGCTGGCATTGTCTGTGCAAATTGAGGCATAAAATTATACTCGTTTGTATTTCTCGCTTGTCGAAAGGGTCAGTGTGCACTCCATGTATACTCTGAACACGTGCAAAGGTTTGTGCAACAGATTAATCATTTCTATCTCTTGGGAGATGTCGGAAGCTGACAAAAATCGTTGGGCCTTTGTTGCTGTACACTGACATCATTGGCAATCTGCCTGCGTTTGCAGCAGACTGTCGAGCTGAAAATGCGAAAAGAAAACAAAGAAAGCATCAACATCAACCCAACGCAGCAAATACCAGTACCTTTTTCCGACAAGAATTTTGAGGATTGTGAATTCAAGACAATAAGTTGGGTGCGATGCGAGAGCCTGTTTCAGAAAGATACCGTCACGGCAGTTGGAGAGTCATTGACTTGCACTGCCGACAAGGTTGTGTTCTCAACATTCTCCAAACATAAGCCTAAAGACCCTGTGCACAAAAGTTTGAGACACCAAATGTCGTGCCGAGAAACGTGATCCAAGGACAGGTGGAAGCGTGACCAGTATCCAAATGACAGCACTTCCAAAGGGCAATCCTGCGCCCATGAACACCGGAAATTCAACACAAAGGAAGCCGCGTGAAGTGCAACTCCGTGCTGTCCAGTTTGTTTCAATAAGCGTAGTCTTCACCTCCACAGTTGTTCTGTCACAGAAAAGAGGTTAAAGTAGCGGATTAGTGCTCGGGTGAGTGAATGCACCTGCACAAGATCAGGGCGTCAGGGTGGGACGCCTCTCCCAGATCAGGGCGTCAGGGTGGGACGCAATGTCACCAGAGTTCATGCGATCGCTGAACAAAATTGAACCTTCAAATCAACATGCAGGCTCAAAGAAAGGAGATACTACGACTGCTATGGTATCAAATGTTTCCCCAGTGGACTCTGAAATTGCCGATCTCCATGGAGACAAACTGAGCACAAAAATCTGCAACATTTTCTGTTCAGCAATTAAACTCCACTCAGGGAGAGCGAAGAAAAGGGATAGGTTTTTAATTTTTCCAGAGAGAAAATTTATCCCTAATTGCCAAAGAGCTGTGCTTGTTCAATTTCCCTCAAGATTTTAATTGGTCACTGACAGAAGTGTGAAATGAAGCAGCCTTCGGAGTGACGCTGGAGAGAAGCATTAAAAATGGGTACATACAACTTTTTGATTGTGCTGTAGTTTTTGAACAGAAGAAAAAAGTGTCTGTGTCTCAACCATTCACATTGAACTTTTTTGTATTTCCAGCGACACAAATTTATCCAGCTGTGACAGAATTGACCAAAACAAATCAATCACGGCGCTCCTTTCCTGAAGAGTATTTCCGTGTTTCTGGGAGTTCTGTCCCCAGAATTCTGTCGCTCAAGTCTCAAGAATCCATAAAATTTCATTGTGTTTGTTTTTTTATTTTCCCAGCAGTTTTCTTTGTCCTTCGTATTACTTTAGCAGCACAGTTGGCACTTGAACCGGACAAAAAAAGAACTGGACTCACCTCTCTATCGCGACACAGACGGTGAGCCAGGCGGTGACGCAGACGGCCTCATTGAAGATGTAGTGCGATGTGGGGTACATGTAGCCGAGCATGCGGTTCCCAGCCACGGGGTGGTGTCGCATCAGCACCGACACGAGGAAATACAGCACGTCGTTGAGGATCTTGATGGTGTCCGCGACGGCGAGCGCACTGAGGATCACGTTGGTTGAGGTGAGCATCTTCTTGTGCTGCAGCACGATGAGGGTGAGCGTGTTGCCCGTCAGCCCGACGAGGCAGATGATGGGGTAGCAGATGAGCCCCGTCACGAACTGCGCCGTCCGGTAGAACGTGGCGTAGTCTTTGCCCGTGTCGTTTTCAGCGGCGCACGGGTTGAACGCCGGCGCCGCCAACTCGGCGGCGTAGTCCTCCACGTGAGCCGTGATGTTGTACGTGACGTTCGCTTCGTTCATTGTGAACGGTTTCATTCAGGTTTACAGTGCTTCAAGCTGTCGGTGCCTCCAGTTGTGATTGTTTTACGAGCCGGTGGTATCACGAATAGACTGATATCCAACAGGTGATCCGTAACACTCAATGGTGACACAAGTCAAGCGGGTGCGGGTCAGCATTGTTCTCATTTCGGTTCGAGCAGGATGTGGGTAACCTTCGTGCCTCCGTACTGATGTTTAGGTGTTTGTTCTGCTTTATCCCAAATGAATGTAAACCACTGCACGCAAACGTCAAACGTGTTTGCAGTTTATTGGCACATTGCAAAAATCTCGTGATAGCGGCAGGCATGTAGACATTGCCAATTTACGCATTGATTCCATTGTGCGAACATGAGGCGTGTTCCAGCGGCTCTCCGTTTACAAGAGCTTGTTCCCTTTGTGTGCATGCTCGTGTCATAGATCTCGTTTTCCTGTGGGGTGCCTCCTGCGCGCTTCTGTATGGTTTCACAGCTTGCTCCTGTACGCAACAAGCCTCAAGAAACTGACATCATCTGTACCCGTGTTGGACGTGGACTGTCTCCATTCCATTGAATCCAGCTCGTCAACGAAGCAAAGACAAAAACTCTGAGGAAGTGCCAACACAGGCAAAAGCACTTTCCTCCACACAGTAAAGATTTCCGTTGCTTTCAGAGCCTTGCTTCTTGATACAATAGTTTGTGTGTAGTTTTTCATGTGTGCCACAATGCTGAGAGGAAGTCACATGCAAAGCATTGATGTCTCTTCAGACATTTTTGTGTCAATTTCACATCCTTGTCAGACGTAAGATCTTGGAGCTGGTGGAATCGTCAAAGCTAAGACAGTTTTTTGATCATCAAAAGGCTTACTGTCGGCTTACGAAGCAAAACCAACCACAATCCAATCTCATTTGTCGAGTTGAAACTGTGTCCAAGAAACTGCACCTTGCACAGAGTACGTAATTCCTGCGGGTTCCCACGCGCAGAAGTTCAGGCCAGATCAGACAGCCTTCATGAATGATAAATCAGTTGTTTTGTTCTCCAAGTTGAGTCGCCTCGCTGGATACTTTTATGGACAAGTGTCGACGATCGCGAGAACCAAGCAGCTTCACAAATCCAGCTTCGTTCGTGGGCGCTTCCTCCCCCTACAAACAAAAAAGGAAAGTCGTTTCAAAGTTTCTTTAATCATTCAAGAAAACATGATGAAATCTTATACCGCGTCAAGAAAAATTCCAGATTTGCACTTTTTCAAGTCTGCCTAAAGAATCTACACTCTGAGAACACAGGCAGCCAATGTTTGCTGGCTGTCTCCCATGTGAACAAATCAGTGCAGCACGAACGCACTGTTGAGGCAAAGCACCTCTTTGGTTCACTCTTGGAGGTGCACCTGGCGTGGTTCAAGACCAGTAGACTTGGTGATTGAATTCAAAAAAAAAAAAAATAAATAAATAAATAAACGGAAAAGAACAAACTTCGGACTTCGACGGTATGTTTTATCGCTGTGCACAGATTTGCAATCAAGTTTGTACTTTCAGAACTGGGCGTGTTTAAAGCTGTCTTTGGATTCTTTTGGTGCATGTTATGGGTACAAAGATAGATGTGTTTTTGTTGTTGCGTGTGCGCAAATCGTGCCCCAGCTCGTTGTCTTGTTTGTTGTCCTTGGCAACAAAAAGATTTCGTGAACCACTCGAACTCGCCAATTTGGAATGTCGGCGAAATGGGGATAAAAACACAGATATCATCTCGCTTTGAATTTCCGATCCCTGTCGCCGCAGCTCATTTTTATGACTTCTTGAGGACAGTGGACATCCCGAAATGGTGAAGCATTCAGTGGTTAAACTTTCGCCAAAGTACGAATACGAAACTGTCATCATAATAATTTCACACAAGAACGAGGAAACGTCCCAGCAATCATCGGTGGCCACAATCAAACAACAGTGAGACCATTCCTGCCCTGAGCTGATCGCAGTCTGCTTGTAAACTGAAGCTCGGAGCTGTCTTTTCTGCGGTGAACTGCTCAGCGGAGCTGGGGGCGGGGATTGATTGGGCAGATAAAGTGAGTGGAGTCGGCATCAGACAGGGATCCTGCAGCCATTAGCACAGACCCGCATGTCCCGCTCACTCGTCTACACTCTCAACATTCACGAGAACATTTTCATTGGTGTGTGTGTGTGTGTGTGTGTGTGTGTGTGTGTGTGTGTGTGTGTGTGCGTGTGTATGTATGTGTGTGCGTGTGTGTTAACAGGTCTGAAGTGAACAAAAATTCCAAAAGTACCAAGCTGACCTGCGTTGCAAATGGGTCGCGACAAAATTTGGCCTGCAGACCACGGGCCACCAACTGCGGAGGTTTTAGCTCCAGAGCAATTTCAAGATGTACGGCTTCTTTGGAAACTAAACAGCACCCGTTGGATTTGAGAACTTCACAAGAATGTTATCCGTTTGGGTCGACATTGGAAAATAGCATCTTGGGATGCCAGACAAATTGGGCTTTGACAGGGCAGACAAGTGAACTGTAAATGGATGAGACAGAGTAGGCCACAAAAGGGCCACCCAACTGACAGATTACTGAGGACTGCCCAATGCCCAGAACAGACGTGAGTGATTCACCTTCTGGCCACGGGCGCTGCACAGACAAATGATGCGTGGATGCGGTCGCAAATCTTTTTGGAAAACTTCAAGAAACTGGTTTGGGTTGCATCCAGCCACGATGTCCTTTGGAAGACTCACCATCAAGAGAGAACATTCTGTTTGATGGTCGTGAGGTTCTCAGGCCGTTCATATCCTGTCAGCATAGTTCACAGAAAAAATCTATTGTGTCACGATTACGAGGTTCGTTCAGCCCAAAATGCGTCGGGGGCGTTTTTGGGTGGTTCCCTTTTTTGGATGCAATTTTTTTTTTTGACAAAGTGAAGATCATTGTCTTCACCATGTGTGCTGTGTGTGTTGTCATTGAAGCATCTCCGCATCCTAGTTAAATTGATGGTGAAAATCAGTCAAGTGCGACCTTCCGACACAATTTTTGAACTGCCAGCAGCCATGATGAACAACAAGGCAGAACAGCGTGCGGAAATCTGCTTTTGTGTGCGTTCCGGGATTGGCAGAGGTGAGACATTGCAAAGACTTGTTCAAATTCATGGTGCCAATGCTCTCAGCAAGTCTCAAGTCAACCGCTGGTACAGGAAGTTTGAGGATGGCCA
>JAAUXT010072940.1_pt1 | contig 11589 bp, 9 predicted proteins | sample 7278171 | NCBI WGS metagenome assembly JAAUXT01 (sample SAMN14350112, study PRJNA611818) | marine sediment metagenome | isolation source: surface marine sediment (1.8m) | place: French Polynesia: Moorea | collected 2018-08
GATAGTGGCTCCATCTAGGGTAATGATATGATTGGCTGTGGCTGTTGCTGTGGCTATGGAAGGCCATGGCAGTACTTAGGGGGTGGTCATGGTAAATATATATAACACTGGGCCTGTTGGATCATCCTGAACTTGGTTCCATGCAGCTTAGCCTTCAAAGCAGGGAAGGCCCAATAGTCACAGGGCACAAGGTCTGGGCTGTAAGGGGGGTGGGCCAACAAATCAAAGTTGTTTTCACCGTAAAAGGCGAGAGCATCGACACCGACATGCACAGTTGCGTTGTCCATGTGTAGAACAAAATCCCTGTCAGTGGCACCATCAAAACCGCCCTTCCACATGATTGGTCTCTTTCTTCTGATGCTCTCCTTTAAATTTGACAAAACAGCCACCCAATACTCGCCGGTCACAGTTTGCCCCTGAGGCAGAAACTCCATATGGACAATGCCTTTTGTGTCGAAAAATAAAATGAGCATAGTCTTGTGGGTTGCTCTTGCTCTCATGGCCTTCCTGGGTCTGATGCTGCCTCTGGGTAACCACTGGGATGAAGCCTGCTTCGTCTCCGGATCAAAGAGTGAAATCCAACTCTCATCTGTTGTGATCATTTTCTCAAGAAGGGTTGTGTCAGCCTTAAAAAGATCCAGATTCTGCCTGCATATCCTCACATGGTCAGCCTTTTGTGTCTCAGACAATATGCGGGGCACAAACTTTGCGCTCAGTTTTGTCAGCTTGAGGTCCTTCTTCAGCAGGCAATGAACACTGGAGCGGGAGAGGCCCGTGCGCTCACTCAGCTCTTCCAAACTCATCCTGGCATCATTGTCAAGAAGCTCTTGAATCCTCTGCGTGTGCTGGAGATGCCTCCTGGGTCAGCCTGGGCAGTTGCAGTCTTTGGTTGGAGTTGTCATGTCACCTTGTTTGAATCGGTTGAACCACATGCGCACCTGTGTTCGGCCGAGTGCAGCTGCTCAGTACACCTGTTGCAAAGATCTCCAAATCTGCATGACAGTCTGCCCGGTCTTCTGGAGGAATTTGATGGTGGCTCTCTGCTCCTCTCGTTGACACAAAGGCATGTAAGCCATCGCCAGAACCAAGAGAAGAATCAGTGTCATCATCTTGGATGTCTGTGTGTGAGTGAAGTACCGGCCGTCGTGTTGCGACCCAATTTCCGAGGTCATTAAGTGCAAGGATCAGGCCGATCTTGCAAGTGATGGCATGTGCATTCCATGTGGAGAAGGCATGAGCAAGTGCATGCCCAATTCTGAATTGATCGGTCAACGAGAACCGGATAGAAATGAGAAAAAACCGGAGAGGAGTGAGAACCCCCTCGTAATTTTGTGGCCCAGGGAACATTGAATTAAGTGAGCAGATTATTGAATCTTACCCTGTGAGGACAGCTGCTCCTCCAGAACGGAAGTTTCTCCCAATGGCTCGTTGTCCAGCGTGAGCGATCGTCATGAAAATGTCCTTTCACACCTTTGGTCATTGTGAGATGGTGTTCAGCAATGTACCTGTGGTGTGAGGCGCGGGCAGACCAAATCGTTTCCGCACTGAAATGATGGTCCTGAAATGTTCTTGTGTGTGCAGAACAGTTGAAATGTACCAACGAAATGGATCATTTTTGTAAGATAAAAGGATTCCCGAAAACGTTGAGCCTGAAACGATTTGGTCTGTCCGCACCTGAGTGAACAAGGCGAGCGTCAGAGCACCATCCGCACTGAGGTTATTCGTGTCCAAATTTTCTCGGTTTCTCGAAGTACTACTCTGCTGATTCTGCAGGGTCAGTTTCTCAAATTTCGCGACGATCTGCATTTTGATAATCAGTTTTCTGAGATTTTTTTTTTCAATTTATCGTCTCTTTCGAGAAAACTGATTGCTTGAGACATTTGTCATGATGAGGGATGGCAGACTTCACCGGTGTTTTGCATCTGTTGAGGCAATTTACAGGAAAATTAATGAGATCGTTTGTATGTTGGCTCTTCCTGATGAGAGCGATGGGAACGAACCGGTGCAGTGAGGATCAGTGGCGATGCCTTCAACAATGCGTTTGTCTCGGGCACCAGCACACAGCCTCTTCAGGCCGCTAATTTGTCACCTGAGACACCTGGATTTTCCCTCCACAGGAGAACAAGCCTCTCCAGCTCGTTATCAAAACAATCCCTCCCAAAACCTGTCCTCGTTGCTAAAGGACGAATGTGTGGTGTTTGGGTCTCGTGCTCTGCCTTCTGGTGTGAGGGGCGCGTCACTCCTTGGGGGTTCATTTTGCCGTTACACCGGGCGAGGATTGAGAGCTATTTGTCAAGATTAGCACGTTGGAGATCGGTCCGCGTTGCGACAGTTATGCAATAACTGTGGAGGGTCTAACAACGGCGCTGCAAATCTCCGTAATTACCTCCTTTATTACAACCTGTGCAGGAAACTTCTGCTTTGCATAAGGCTCACAAACTTTCTCCCCAACCCCTCTGTGGGTGTTCGTGCGAAAGTTTTAAGCTGCAGTTCCGTGTGAAGCTGGTGTACTGGTTCGGCTTGTGACAGCTTGCGTCCGTGTCAAGCGTGGTTGGAACATGTGTAAACTCCAACATGCAGGTCAAACTCCTTGAGAGGTGTGCACCTGACAGAAGATTCGCAGCAAGAAAGCACCAAACCAGGCGGAACTCAGATCTTGCCTCAGAACCTGGGAGTGGTTCATGCAGAAAGTCCTCATGTTCAACTTCCACACTGTTGAAGTGTCCACGCAAGAGAAGCCTTCTTTGGCAGAACCTTGTGTTGTTGTGCACTCCCGTTTAGGTGGACAGAGGTGAGATAGGCTTGAGCAGTCCCGGTGCTTGTGGTGGTGATTGTGTTGCACGGCCTGTGGGGACAGAATAGGTACCCCTCCCCCATTCACACCACGTCACAAACAGCAGGTAACTCTCTGAACACACGTGCCATGTGACTGAGTTGGTAACTTCCAGCAAAACCTGGCACGAAGGAAAGCCGAATCAACACCACAGATGACATCACAAGAGGAAGTGTCCCGACAGCGACCACAAGAGCGCTGCGCTGAATGCTCAGCCACGCCCCGGGATTGTCCCAGTGTCCTCGTGACTTAACCTTGTTGACACGCAGTTTTCTGCGGGGTCTCCGCGGCGCTGCAGCGGGGCCGATGACTCCATTCCGCGCGTGCGTGTCAGGTTCACTTCCTGGAACGAGACAAGAAATCGGAGAGGATAATAGAGAAGGAGCACAAACTAGACGTGGAAATGGCACAAGATTCGATGCATTACCTTTGCCATTAAAAGGGATTTATTTGTCAGAAGAGCTTTTTGTGCTCACGGTGAACATCCATCGTTTGAAAGCATCAGGAGGTGAACCAGGACAACAACTCTGGTGCAACCTACCGCGTACTCCCCACAGTCTGCAATGTACGAGGACCACAGGACTGTTGCGTTGAGCTGCGTGTTTTGAGAAGCAAAGCGTGCTGGTTCCGTGAGACCAATCTGAAGGAGCCAGAGCCCCACAAAACTGTTCGTGGCAGACCCAATTCCTTCGAGTGACTTTTTTATCAGCAGGACTTCACCTGCTGGGCGCAAGGTGATCTCATTTTTGTCGAAGAATGGTGCAGATTGGCCTGCGTCCCGTAAATCAGCGCTTCTCTTTGTTGTGTGAGAAAGAAGCAATCAAAACATGGAACCGTGACCAGAAAGATGTCTGTGAACAAAGACTGCTATGGCCGTGTCTGTCGACTGACAATTGAGTATCTGGAGACAAAAGGATGGGCACACTGTGGGTTGACTCTGTCTTTGTTTGAGTGGGGATGTGTGCCGATTAGTCGAGAACAACTTGTCCAAAAAGCAATCGTGTGATTGCGGCTGGCGGTGCGGCGGTCCGATCACTCACCGCTGGGCGTCAATTAGCGCGCTTTCTGCCAGCAAAACTGAACCCGCCGACGATTCGTCAGTCGCTAATTGGTGTCATCATTCTTGTTGCTGCAGCTCACCATGCTTCTTGGACGCCGTGCCAGCGCAACGTTTTGTCCATTTGGCCTGAAAAATAGGTGCTTCAGGGTGCCTCTGAGAATTTATATAAAATGTGTGTATTGAAATGTGCAGAAAGCCTTCCTCCAGCTTCACATAACAATTCTCACCCAAGGGCAAACTCGACGTCTTAATTTTTAATTTGCTTCCCTTGATGGTTTCAAGTTTGAGTTGATATTTGTTTTTAATATCAGAGATTTCGCTGAAACTTGCACAAAGTTTCTTGTGGTAATTTAGAAGACAAATTCCCCTTGTCGCAGTTGCGCAGGATGAAGAGTCTCCAGGTCCAGAAGAAGCTGTCTGAACGAGCGTTGCCCCCACGATGCACCGAGTGACTCGTTCGTTGGAAAAAAGAGATTGTCAGCGTGGGTGGAAGACTTTACTTTCAGTCAAATTGCAATCTTCATCCTTTTGTGAAATTCGAGACTTGAATTGTTCGTTCACGCGGAAATTTAATTAACGATTTTCAGGTGAGATTCTGCGTGACTCTGAAATGTAATCGTGTTCCCGGAGGAGTGGGTCTCGAGGCCGGTGGAGAGGATTCTCGGCTCTTTGTGCTTTTCTGGCTGACGAGCCTCCCACCAGTGATCAGAGGACACGCTGCACTCCTGAGCACCATCTCACTGCTGTTCAACGGGCAAATGCTTTTGTCAAGGCCTCAAAAGTGGACACTGTCACTTTTTTTTGCCTCAAAAAGAAAAAATAAATTTCATCGCCTTTCGGCTCAGCACGAAAACAAATCAACACAGAAGAAATGCTCTGAATATTTTGGTGGACCCTTTTCCTGGGATCATAGAATCTTGTGACGACACGTCAGTTTGTTTTCGAGTGTGTGAAAGGTGGCAAAAAGGCGAAGGCGGTGGACGGGTCCGTAGCCTCCAGACACAACCTGACGTGTTGTCGTCAGGACAACAGCAACTTTCAAGGACTCGAGTTGAAAGCTCCGTCTGTTTGCAAACCGAGATGGGCGAACTATTCATTTTGATGAAGTTCTGCTGAATTGATTGGAACACACAAGAAAACTCGAACACATCTGATTTGACAGGGAGGGGGATATGTTTTGGGATTTTTTTTTGTCTGATTGTTGGTTTCTGTTTTTGGGAGGGGGGGTTACAGATTTGTTTGACTGTGTCGCGTCTCAGCAACAAGGAACATTTTGACATCAACGTCCAAAAGCAGGAAGGTTTTCCTGAAGAAGAAAGTCTGGAGACAACACCTCGCGGATCTCACAACAAACATTTTGTCTGTGCATCTTGCATGTCTGAATCTTCCCTTTCACTGGGAGGCAGCAAGCTTCCTACTCATGTACACTTCAGGTCACGCCTGCCTTCTCAGTCACCGGGGCATCGAGTGTCTGGGCCTGGGTCTGGGTGGATTTGTGAAGCACTGGTGATTGGATCTCTGTGAAAAATTGGCTGTTCGAAAGATAACAAACAAATCATCGGGGAAATATAACAGCACGCACTGCGTACGAGGGAATTCCACTGTGTAAATCAGGAATTTCGCAGTGGGATGAGTGTGACACTTGGCTCCGGTGAATTGCTTTCGTCCCTTGTTCAAGCCCACGCCTGTGTGCCTGGTGTCTTGGCCCGAACGCAGCACGCTCCTGTAATCCAGCTGCAGTTGCTCCAAGGCTCTCGCAGCAACTGGTAGTTTGTTGAGAGTTTGTTGGAAGAACTGTTGCAACTCCTCTGCCTCGTTGTCTTGATCCACGTGCCAGTCCGGAGTACCCGGTCAGAGTCCACACTGCTCAGAGCGTCGTAAACCTGCCAGGTCTCCTCAAGGCGCTCGAAACCTGCGGTGACGGACTCGAAACGGGCACCAGAATCAGCAAACTCTCTTTCTCAAGATTCCTTCCTCCTCGGATAGATGTAGTAAACTTGGTCCTCCGGACTTCTGTTTCAACAACTCGTGGGATGCGTTTGTCTGAATTACCAAAACTCGCACCTTTCAAAATTTCAGGCAGATTCGTTCAACCAATGGCGAAGAGTTTTGAAAAATTTCCACTCAGACAGCTTCTTTGTGAGTGGAACTGAAGTTTTCAACAGGGTCTGCGAGTTGTTCTTCTCACAGGGCGCTGCTGCGTGAGCGGCTTTGAACTTGCACTTCAAACAGTGAACTGAGCCGCAGTTTGACTGCAGTAAGTCGCAATTGGAAACTGTGAGAGTGGAAGAATAAATCCCTTTTTGCCTCAAAGCTTTTGAAGCTGGTGAGCCTCGGCTGCTCAGTGCAAACGAATTGTCTTCCGAGAAATGGTTCAGTAAAGCAGTTTTGTTTGTTGGGAAAAGGCTCTTTATGACCAACAATTGCACCAAACTATCAACATCGCACACCGAACTGAAACGCACTCCACGCGTCTGCGATGCAGCTGTTGTGTTGAGGTGTTGTGGATGACAAAGCCCCAGAAAACGACAGGACGATTCGACGAATGATTGATTTGAAGGTGGATAGATCACCAATGGTTGCTTGCGTACTCGTGAGAATTGGTTCACCTTTAGTCGCTGCCGTTTTGGGCAGAAGTCAGCTTTGTGCAAATCCCTCTCATTCATCTCTATCTGGGGGAATGGAGTATCGAAGCGACCGGAGATGCGAAAGCGTTTCAGTGATTGATAGATATCTGTTGCCTTGAAGCAAGAATCACGAAGAACTCCTGAAATGCTGCGGAGCTGAGGACGCCTGTTTCAGCAGTTGCCTCGTCAGGCGAGTTGACGCCGAGACCCTGGCTGTGCTGTGTTGGGTGTTCAGACAGGGCGGGCTGCGCTCAATCCATCAGGATTTTGCCGAGGCTTTGTGTTCTGTGTTTTGTGATTCGTTCCAAGGAATCTGAATTTTTACCGTGCATTGACACATTTGTCACAAGGCAACAGTGGCAAACAAGTCTTGCAGGGTGTTCGACTCGAAACAAAACGTGTGAACAAAAGAAGATGCGTGTTTCCATTTGGTGTCTTCAATGACGACGGTAGTTTGAAAGCTCGTTTGATCTTGTGTTGGTCTGTGACACGAGTGTTCAAAAACACGAGCGCAACTAGGTTTGTGGCATCCACTCTTGAAACTAAAGACTTGTTTTGGTCATGGCCACACGAGGTCTGTTTTCAAGTTCGTGCGCCGGCCAAAGAATTCCGTTTGTTTCGTCATGGATCGGCACGTGCAAGAACTTCAAGAGCAACTTCAAGAACAGATCTCGGACATCTTCCTGCTGTCGTACTTACGCAGCTCTTAGTTGAGAAAGGGCACAGAAATGGGAGCTGATGGGAACGTATCGCTTCGAAAGGACTCGTACAATCACAAAACCGTAAGGTTGATCACCGAAGTATCCCAGAAGTAATTGCCTGAGTGGCATAAGCTTTCAGTTGCTGGAAACTTGATACGAATCCCATTCTCAGCAAACACGCGGAACTGCTCATGTTTGGACGGATACGGGGCGAGCAGTTGTACATTACGAACTCACCAGAAGAAATGGGAAAGTGGAATGAAGACCCGCTTCGTCGTGTCGTTGGCGCCATGTGTGCTGTTCCCTGTGGGTGGACGACCGTCTCTGGGAGCCATCGTCGTGTTGGTGTCGTTTTGACAGGGTGAGTCACCAGAGAAGTTGTGGTGACCTGGAGCAAGAATCGTCACGCAAACTCCCAACTTGGTCGTGTTGCTAAAAAGGTCGCACGCCAACTTCTTCTCAAACCGAGGCCCAGGTTCCATCTTTGTCCCTCTTGGCACCACAGATGAACACAACGGCCTGTGCGGTGGTCATGAATCTTCAGAAAAATAAGAAACATCACCGAAAGAGAGACTTGTACTTTGACGGCCAGACCTGGACGGTTTTGAGTCTCTCATTTTGGTTTTACTGGTTATGCAAAGCGGACCGCAGTCGTTCCTGTCTTCAGCGGTGCAATTTATCACGCGCACAATCCTGCGCCGCTGAGCTCAAGCGCCACGAAGGACAAAACTCCCGTCCCGACCAACTAGTGCACAGCGCAGTGGTCTTTAAATGGTGAAGACACGCGTGTTTGTTTTGAGAATAAGTTTCGGGGAGAGCCAGCGTCCGGGGGAAGTGTAGTGTTGATTACGAAGCCAAACAAGAGCCAGAGTTGGTGATTGTACGGAGGTTAATCTCCACGTCTTCACACGGTGTTTGGAGAAAAGCCCCCATTTAAATCAACCACAATCCGTTTTTCCGTCTGAAAGTTACGGAATCTTCAACCTCCCCCTGAAGGATGGACTGCTCTCTGTGCGTCACGTTCTGCCAGGACCAAGTCAGCAGAGTCACAGCTCTACAGGTTGAGTCTTTCGTGCAGCGCTCTGAGACTAATTCAGGTGTTGCTTCAGCTGGTTTTCGGGCGACGGAGATGCCTCGTGTGCGGTCAGACGATCGCTGTTCTGATGGACCTGAGTGAACGACGGGGAGGGAAACAACGGACCCTTCTCCCTTGCACCACAAGTCAAAGTGTGCGAGTTACTCTGTCCTTTGCGCCAAAGAAAAACAGCGCACACAACGACGTGTTGCTTGTGTGAGAATGAAATGTGTGTGTGTGCGGACATCTGCGAGTGTTAGTGACCATCTTTGACGGAAGCTCGGTCAGTTCCATCAAAGGCTTGCCTCATGAAAAGGGCGAGGGGGGGATCTTGGACTGAATCCTTTCCTCCTGTCACCGCGCCAGTTGCAGGGAGCTTATGAGTCGCTGCAGGGTGTGTGTATTGAAATAGCTCAATTACTTCTTCACCAGCTGCAGGAAAGATGGCTTTGGCAGAAACGGCTCAACATGTCTGTTTTGAATGTGCGGTCTGTCGGTTACACCTCCTTTGCAGTTTGTCACTGATACATCCGGCGCTTGCAACGCGCATGGAGACGTCGCGTCTTCAACACGCAGCGTTTTGTTTTCTCCTGGAAGGATTTTGAACCAAACTCGACGACTCAAAGAAGACTTCCTTTTGTCTTCACAGTTGATCTAAGTGGTTTTTGTTTCGTCAGGAAAAACCAGTAGAAACGCGTGCTGGCGAAGATTGAGTGGCTTCACAATGTATTCCATTGGGGAGTGCAGTTGAAATGGAGTGATATGATATAATTTGTGGATTTCATGCCGCTTTGCATTTGTCTCCGTGAGATGTGGTTCTCCAGGCGTTTTCGCTGCACTCTGGGGCCTTTGAACTGGGGCTTCCCAGTCCCTTTGATTTCTAACAGACAATATTATTGATATCGTATTGTCAAGTGTCATATTTTTGTCAGACACTGACGGGAACAAAGCGGTCGGTTTGGTTCTGTGATTGCGTTCTGTGCATGGGTCGTTTTGGGTGGACCTTTTCCGTGTGTGAACACGGCCATCAAAGATATGAAACAGATCCACACGAGACAAGTTCCTTTTCGCACTGGTTAATTGCAAGGCAAAGCCTTCTTGCATTTCGTTCGTGTGCATGCATCCACACACCAGATGTGCGAACTTGCAAAAACAAGAGATTGGTACCCCTTTCTGAGCGAACAACCAGACTGGATCTATTTTCTCCTGTGTTCTGCTTTTCAGACGCGAGCTGCTGGAAGGCAGTCGCACGTCTGGCGAACTGTGGTGCTCAGTCGTGCGTCTCAACACTGTTTTGTGTTCTTGTTTGGTCTGCAACTTTTCCACCAGACAACGTTGTGCAACTTCAAAAAAATTGATCTTGCGGAAACCTCTTCACAATTCAGAAAAAGGGCAGGTGGGCCTCCTCAAACTGATTGTGAAAGGGAAACGAATGGATTCTCGGGCCGTTTCACGGAATGTGCAGTGGAGAATCGAGGCAAACCACCTTGTTCATCGTGGAAAATTCCAAATGGTGTCGAACTCGTGCATCCGTGTTTTTCTTGATCGTGAAACTGGCTGTGATGTTTCACGGCGTGAACTCCCGACGTGAGACCAGCATCGATCTTACACATCTGCAATGTGAAGCGAAGTCCCGTCTGAACACCGTTACAGGCGAATTGCTGTGAAAAAGGAGGAAGCGAGGACTTCACATCTGACAGGGCTCATAAAGAGCAAGACGTGCAGACAGATGGTCTAATTTGGATAAATGGAAATTCTTCACCTGCTTCACAAGTTTCCAGGTTAATAACCAAGAGTTGCGCCGAAGAACTTTGTGCTTCTTGAGTCGGGTCTCATTGCTGCGTCTGCGTTGGATAAAAACGCAACAAATTCACACGACACGTTTGACCAGGCATGGACGCATGTTGACGTTGGGTCGTTAGATCTGAAGCACGTCAAGCGCAACTGTGACAACAGTACAGCGGTTGGCGTCCCCCGCGCAGAGAAGCAAGGAGCGCGCTGGCGGAGGGACGGACGGCGCGACGTCGCCGCGAATGATTGGGGACGACGAGGGGTTAATGGCTGAGGGAGCTGCGGCAGTTGATCCACCGGCCCAGCCGGTCAGGCCGCCGTGAGATTTCATCGAAATTGAATCAGCCCATTCGTCGGACCGTCGTTGCGATGTCTAATTTGATGCTTCCCTCTCAGGGACGGAGCGTTTAATTAAGTTTACTTTGGATGAGGTTTATAGTTGTGCCAGGAGCATTGGCCCAACGCACCGCTCTGATGAACAGACTTCAGCGATTAAGTTTGATCTGTTCGTTCAGCGAGCCCACAGATAGATTTACGCGCAGCCGCTGCATTCTCCTTGAATGTTTCTGGCACACCCAAGTCCGTTTGGGAGACAGGCAGGAAAACAAGTTAAGATATCACGAGTGTCTCGGGTTTTCCGATCTCTTCTTTCCATGACCACAGCACATCGCTTCTACTTTCTGTGCGAGAGGAAGTGTTGCTTCAAATATTCATGTGCGAAGAGATGTGAAGGAGTTCGCGACTTTGCGCTGTGTGCATTCATATTTGATGACACTGCCGCGGCCGGTTACACACGAGGGTGTTTTCAAAAGTTCGTAGGTGCGATCGGTGTGCTGGTCTAGAATATACTCACAAGTATATACAATGATTACTCATGAGTATATCAAAGCAGTGCTTATGATCTGTGTTGAAAAATTGGTATTTCCAAATATTCCCAGAGTTACCATCTTGTCCTACTGTGGAACTATTTGTTTCAATGGTCGTTTGATCAAGGTTGAAAAGCAAGAAATATCCTATTAATGTTTGTAGAATAGCAAATAAAAAATTTAGTGAACATTTTCTTTCAGTAAAAAGCAACAACTAAGCTACTTGATAAAAATTGTGTTTCTTGTAACCTGTTTTTAGGTTATTTGAGGAGCTTGGTCCGATTTGAGAGCTTTTGGAAAAAGTGAGCGAAATCAGAGCAAGTGAAATCAAATCACCTACAGGCAGCATCTTCCAAAAGTATGTCTACAGCAGTTTCATGGTCAAGATGAGGATTGATTTGGGATCTTTCAGGCTCTCTTGGTTCATTTTGGGTTGGGGATAATGCATGAAGAAGGAATTTCTCAAATTTGAATTTTTGGGTTTCTGAGGTCAAAAAGGTCAAATTTGGAAGTATAGAAAAAATAAGGTGTGAATGTAGAAATGTCTCTGTATCTCAGAAGGTACAAATATTTGGTGAAAGAAGTATATTGATGAAATGTAGTATATTGTATGGGGGTTTGAGAGGTAGCATTCAA
>JAAUXT010140478.1_pt1 | contig 11588 bp, 10 predicted proteins | sample 7278171 | NCBI WGS metagenome assembly JAAUXT01 (sample SAMN14350112, study PRJNA611818) | marine sediment metagenome | isolation source: surface marine sediment (1.8m) | place: French Polynesia: Moorea | collected 2018-08
ACAATTTTGCTGTGCAGCGTGCAACACATTTTGATCCAAATAACCAAAAATCACATTTTGACTTTCAACCGACAAAAACTAGCAACGAACATTACCATAGCAAGCAATCACCAATTCTAATATTTAGCCCAAGCAATTGTCTACTTTTTCTCGATATACTTCCTTCAGCAGATATCAACTGTTTCTGAGCTATAAAGTCATTTATACAGCCATATCCCAATTTCACCATGTCAGCCATGTTGGTTTTTTGGCCATAAAAACATGTAAAATCAAACATTTGTTATTTTGACACTTTGTGCATCAATTACAGCCTGAAAGTGAATGAAAAACCAAACATGACTAAAATTGAACAAATAGAACACTTTCAAACTCGTGATCACACATTTTGCCTCTTGATGCCTATAGGTGATTTTTCACCACCATATATTATACAATGTTTGGTTCAAATCACCTGAAAAGCATTGTAACCAACACGAGACCCACACCTGAGTCTTATCTCCCTCTTGAAATGCTTTGATGTTTATTTTAAAACTCATATCCAGAGATGAAGCGCCTCTTGTGTTGACAGAGGAGACTTGAGTGTTGTTCGCGATGACAGATTGTTCTATCGGTGTTGCAGCTCCCTGTACAGTTGTGTGACACGGCGTGAAGAAAGAGATGGCATCACTGACCTGCAACATCGCGTTGAGAGATTCTACAAGGTTTGTTTGACTTGGAAACCTGCTTGGAAAAACGACAAGATAAGAATACCACCTCTGTTGCTTGTGCGGTCTGGTCATTGTTCATGTTAATTTTGAAGTTTGTCATCTGAGCCGGTATATTTTGCTGTGTGGAAGCTTGTGTTGCTCGGGCGAACCTTCTTCCTTCTCCGTGGGTGACCGCGAACGGGAGGTTGTTTTATTTTTGCGTCCTACTGGTCAGTTTTGAGGATTGACTTGATCCGTTAAACGGTGCTTTTTCTCCCTACGTTTCTTCGAAGGTCGCAAAATCGTTTGAACAAGATTCAGGTGGTGGAGAATCCAGTTTTGCATCGTCATCTTCACGAGGCTCGTACCTAAGTCTTATCTTGCTCTTGAAATTTTCATTCACATCTTGAAGACTCCTCTCCTGTCACTTCTGTGATACTTGTGTTGAAAGAGGAGGCTTCTGAAAAGCTGGACACTCTTTGATCTTTTTTATTAGTTTTTGAGTCTCTTCTGTTGTCACGTCAGTGACTCGTGTGCTGACAGAGGAGACTTGTGATACGAGTCAAGTGCCTCGTGCCAGTCAGTACCCACCGCAGAGCTGGTGTCTGACGTCGCAGCAAGATCAACTGCAAGGTTCGTATGGATATTCTGCAGAGTGAAGGGGCAAGATACGGCATTGTTGCAAGATTCTCAGAACAATAGCAAGTTTTGGATCGGTGCGTCTGACTTGATTGTGACTAAAAACACACCCTGTCTTCCCAGAAAACCAAATTTTCTTTAAACTTTGCCAGTGGTTCAATTTGACAATCCGAGAAACGGCGCAATTCCAATCAGACAGTGCATGCTTATTTCATTGAGTTGTTCTGGATTCAAACAAACTGGACGGATGTGGGCCTGGTCCTGACGAACTCTTCCTCTGTAGTTGAACGCGGGTTATTTGACTGGGTATCAATTCGCAAGAAAACCATTGGATCAGCTTGGTTGACCTGCCAAGTGAAGTTCAACAGGGAGAGTGCTGGGGTGATGAACAAACGGGGCACGAAGTACCTGGGTTCCACTGTATTTATTTTGCAGCAATTGGTAGAGAATCCCGAAGGGCCCCGTTGCATTCCTGAGGTGTGCACCTGCCCCTTATCTCCCACTTGAGTTTTGTTTGATCTTGATTTTGAGGACTCTTCTTCAGATATCGAGTGTCTCTTGAATTGACAGAGGAGGCTTGTGACACAAGGCAAGTGCATCGCGTGAGTCGGTACCGACCACATGCAGAGCGCGTGACATCGCAGCGAGAAACTCCTGAGGTGAGAGGAGTAACCTGTGATGATAAATTCGGTTAGACTGCAGGGTTTTGCCTTTTTTGCGTTGTTTTACTCTTGTTGAAACTCGTTACCCTTATCCAGCCTCGTGTGGTCCCAGATGATGGAAAAATCCTTCAGTCCCATGTCATGCACCTTGGGCACACGGCTGTGTCTTGTCTTCCTCTTCGAACTTTTAAATCTTGATGAAGGGCAATTCTCCCGTAACTCTTGTGTTCATAGGGTTGGCGGGTGACAGAGCCAAGTGCAGCATGGCAGTCTACTTCTGCGTCGCAGACGTGTGACGTCGTCTGAAGGTTTGTTGAATCCTGGTGAGAAAGAGGTATTCTCCGTGGCCAAATCTCAATCTGTTTTAATTTTGTTTGCTTGCGGAAATTGTGCTTCGAGTCGAACTGTTGTGGAGAATATTCCAATTGACCACCACAAGGGGAATTTCGATGCTTTCCAGCACATGTCTTTGCGAGTCTCGTTGCACCGAACCGGACCGATGTGTGCCACAGTCTCTCGCCGATCACATTTCCCAAACATGGACAGAATTGTATTTCCCCTCCTGTGGCCACACATGATTTTGATGTTCACTTCAAAATCTGTTGCTTTTCAAGTCCTTCTGTATTGATGGAGCTTTCCCTTGAACACTTCGCTGCAGTTCAGCGCAAAACATACAGGCTTTCTCAACGTCACGCATACTGAGCTAACTCACAGCTGCAGAACTTTGAGGTTGGGGTCCATCTGTGATCATGGTGCATGATGAGCATGCACTAGCGTGTCAAACGATTTTCACATTGGTGACGCACGGTCGTTCTTTTGACGTCAGCGTCAACATTTAACATTGCACCCAATGGTGGAATTTTTGATGTCAGTGCAAACAACGACTGCGCGTCACCCAATGGGAAAACCCCGTCAGGGTGAACGCAACCTCGTGAATGAGAATCAGTTTGGTGGGCTGTGAGCTTGGTGTGTACCTGTGCACTGGTGCAAGCGGTGTGGATGAGGGTGGAAGAGCTTTTGGCCAGTCAGTATCCACCGAAAAAAACACACGAAGCTACTGCAGGCAAACTCTATCACATAGATCTAACGCACGAAGAAAGGCGGTATGTTGTGGATGAATTGTTTTCAGATGTGAATCGATGGCCTTCACAACATGGTGGAGAATCAAAAGCCACGCTACCATCACGAGACCAGCACCTGTGCCTTATCTGCCACTTGAAACTCTTTGATGTTGATTTCAGGACTCTTCACTTGTCACTCAGGTGCCTCTTCCATTGACAGAGGAGGCTTCTGATATCAGTCAAGGGCATTGTGACAGTCAGCGCCAACCACGTCAGACAACCTGCGACTTCGCGGCCATAGGTTTGTGTAAGGTTTGAAACTGCGAGAACAGCAGTACGAAATGAAGAAGGACCAAAGAATATGCTTCTTGTTGAGCCGCTTTCACTCTTTGCCATTCTCGATTTTCACATTGGGTGACGCGCGGTCGTTTCTTGTGCTGATGTCAAAAATTCCACCTTTGGGTTCAATGTTAAATTTTGACGCTGAGGTCAAGAAAACGACCCTCGTGTCACCCAATGTGAAAACTGCCATTCTCGTGTCACGTAGTGCATCCACCCAACATTAGTCGCACCCACCAACAGACGCAGTCCAAACATAACCCTTGTTGTGAGGTACTGAGGCGCTAACAAAGAATGAAAACTCATGCATGCCAATGTTTCAGGTGCACCCTTACATTTGATGCTCAATATTTCAGCAAATATCGTTTGCACGGATGGACACGGTACAATCAGACTGAACTGGTCATTTGCAGAAGCACCTGGTGGAGAAACAGGTGACTGGCACATGCTGAAGATCTGCACTTCTGTTCAAACATCTCACTCTTTCTTCTTTCTTTGAAGCACCTTCTCTTGTCGTTCCAGTCATTTCGTCTGTGGATTGAAAAGGCGTCTGTAATACGCGTCCAGTGCACAGTGCCAGTACGACCATATCACGTGACCTACGAGACCGTTCAAGATCTGCGCAAGTATTCGGCCAGGAATTGACCAGAAACAATAACTAGGCCATATATGAGACGGGGGGATCCAGCACTGCGTTTCGTGACCTGGTTGTGCCACCAGTAAATTTCAATGGTATCATGATCATGTCGCAAAAGGCAGAATTGGATCCCCCCATGTGTCTCACGTGAAGTTCTGGCATTTTGTTTGAAGCACTGTGAAGGTACATCCAGGGTTCAGCGCTGGCTGTATGAGTGGCATCGCAGTGAAAACAACAACCGACGTCTCGATCGGTGAAATCAGCACACACTGAAGAAACAAGTTCCTCAAGGTATGCCACGGAAACTTAATGTTATTTTATTGGTCTGTTTCAACTCGTCATTGTAGTAAACCGTATTTTGAGCGACAGAGAGGCCATCCTGCACAAACTACTCGAAGCCAGAACATCTACCACGCTGCCGTCACAAAGCCTCTCGTACCTGACCTCATTGTGGTAGAAGTGAGTTCACCCACTGCAAAAATGGTTCTTTGTCAATCATACAACTCTTTTCTTGACACCAAAGGTCTGGAAAGAATCTTTGTATTATTTTACAAAAAAACATTTCTGCAGCGTGGGTGAACCCTTACCTGAAACAAGAAGCAGTGCTCAAGGCAACTGCAGTGCGAAGTCCCTTGCAGTGTCGGTAATATTGTCAATTCTTCCTTGTTCATCAATTCTTCATTGCCCTCCTTGTCTTCTACCAGTCATGCTGTCTGCAGGGGAAGTCTGGCTGCAGGGGGGGTCTGCCTCAGGCAGGGGGGTCCCACAGGGGGAGGGGGTCCCACAGGGGGGAGGGGGCAGGGGACATTTCAGTCCAGCTGCCATGTACTGCACTACCACATGGTGCTTCACCCCAAAGGGACTTCGCACAATGACTGACTTTGTCCTCTGCAGACCAGGGCGAAGTCGTGTGGCTTCACAGACAGACAGCGAGCCAAATGCACAAATCGATCACCTCTCTAAGTCAGAAGATACCCGTGTGGAAATGGTACAAGGCACTTTTTTCTGTAGTCATCTGTGTGAGACGTACACACCCAAGGTACCTTTTCATACAGGTGACCGCAGTGTGTGGAAACGGTCGGTGGCGTTTTCACGCACGGGTACCTTCTAACAATCGTTCCAACCGCTGTGTCGTCACTGTTGTCCTAAGCCTCCTATTCAGGGCTCCTGATTGGCCGTCACCATGGGCAACCTCTGCAGCCGCTGTTTCCATAGAGACACACGCAGCACCAGGGCATCGAGGGGCAGTGAAACAGAAGGTGAGCAAGCACACCCAACCGTGCGAATGGCACGATGGGCAACACTTTCCCTGGCCAACCGACAACTGGTGCACCACATATTGAGCATAGATTTTGCATTTTACAGACGTCAAGCTCCACAACTTGGCAAAATCAGCCACTCGAGGCACAGAGTCCAGTGCAGGTTCAAGTGGAGAGAGCAGCTCACGTACGCAACCCACCTCGCAGCAGCTAGATGCATCTGGTATCCATGGTAACATATTTTGAGAAGAAGCTCTCACTTCTGAGCTCTTCGTCTCTGGGCAGAAACACAATTGTGTGTGTTTTCTGGTCCTGTGCTTTACGTTTTGTTTTTTCTTCCGCTTAGTGTTAGAATGAAGGAAGATGACCCGTGTTGTTTCCAGAGGTTAAGCAGCACAATTTATCCGAACCAGCCTCCACCATCAACGCCAAGCAAGCCAGGAGTGACCCGTCGGGCCAGCACACCACTCAGGAATCAAATCAAACTGGTTTGTTTGCTGCCGAACTGACTTCCAAATGTGCAACACCGTGCTGAATCTTGCAAACTGTCTTTTTCTTTCCTCAGCAATGAGATTCTTGGGACTTCACACCTGCAGACGCATTAGCGCTGCTTCTTATTTCCACTGCTTTCAGGTTTGACTGACAATCATATGTTGGCATTGTCCAAATACGTCACAAACTACACTGAGCTCCTTGATCTCGGAGTCAGAGTTCTGGGTCTGGGCAATCATGAGGTCAACTCAGCAAAGACAGACTTTCCAAAGGTCAATGAAGCTGCCTACAGTCTGCTCCAGTCTTGGGCCAAGCAGCAGAGTTCCCCACAAGAAGCATTCAGGCTATTGAGCATGAGTTTGAAAGACATAAAGTGGAACCAAGCATCATATGTTCTGGAAAATTTAGTGACACCAAAACTACATGTCTCTGGTATGAAGTGAGATTTTGCACAGCACAAAACATTTTGTTCACTTGTTGCTTCTTGAATATTGAAAATGAGAATCAAGCATTCATTTAAATGACCCCTTCTTTCAGCATTTGAGAAAATTCAAGAATGGACCAGAGAGTCTCTGCGAGAAAAGCCTTTCAGCACAGCAAAGGGAAAAACCTGGACTCTCACTCCCAACCACATTCCTCTTGAGAAAATCTACACCAAACTGAACTTGCTCCAGAAAGAGAGAGGCGTCAGTCATGTGAAAAAGATTCCTCTGTCAGGCATTTCACAGCTTTTCCAAAGTAACCTGATCAATTCGGCACCTACAAGAATTCTGATGACAGGTAGAATCTTCTCCAAAACATTTATTTCTTGTCAAGTTATGCTTTGTCCCAAATCAAAAAGTAATGTTGCCCGGGTCAAAGCAAGAAGATGTAAACCATACAGTACAAAGGAAACCATTTATATGTTCCTAAATGTTTCTGTGCACAAGTTTGATGCAAAACTTTTTTCTGTACAGAAACATTTACTGTCGCAAAACATTTTTTTCATTTCTGCATTGAATTGTCTCTCAAGCTTAATGCACTTGAAACAAAATGAAGTCAGTAGCTCAGGCATTTGATGTTGAGGCCAAGCCAGACCTGGGGACTGGGAGGATCTCCAAAGGTCAAAGTCATCCACGTCATCATGTGTTTGACAAATTGTTCCAGCCTGGTTCATGGTACAATTTTATTGAATTGTCCTTCAACAAAACTATTTTTCTTGTATCCAGGAGTAGGTGGGGTTGGAAAGTCCACATCACTGAAGCAGTTAGCTCTTCTTTGGACCAACAGGGAGTCAGAGGAACTGAAGCAATTTGACATTGTGTTTCACATTGCCCTCAAGTCTGTCAAACAAGGGGAATCTATTGCAGATGTCATTCTGAAACAACATAAGGGTCTAAAAAGACAGAATGTCACTGCCAATGATGTTGGCAATATCCTGAATGATACCAATCAGAAAGTTCTTCTCATGCTTGATGGACATGATGAATACACTCCAGGAACAAGTGTTTACATTGACACAGCAATTTGCAGGGACAGTCTCCCAAACTGCTGCATTGTACTGACTTCCAGAGACAGAAATCAACTGAATGAAGTGAGGCCATTCATGGATGTTGAAGCTGAAATCACTGGTTTTGACCCAGAAAGAGTTGAGGAGTACATTACAAAGTATCTTGAAAGTTCTGAAAAGGGTAAAGATCTCATTGGGATGGCTAAAAATAGAAACATCATCTCATGGCATGATTCCAAATGGGATTATGGAATCCTGCAAGTGCCCATCCTGTTGCATATGATCTGTGTGTTGTACCAGGCTGCTATTTCACTTCCTGAAACAATGACTGCAGTAATTTCTGCAATAGTTGAGAGATGCCCAGACTGGGAGGAAATCAGGAAGTCAGGGAGAAACACTGAAGCTGAGATGAGAGTTTTACTTGATGATGCTTTGGTCAAATTGGGAAAACTCTGCTGGAAGAGACTTCAGCAAGGCAATAAGGACCTAATTTTTGCTCAGGCAAGCACAAATATCTTCTGTCTATGGAGAAAATTTGTTTTGTAAATCTGTGGGTTGTTTGGGTTTGATTGACAAAACTTCGGAATGTTTCAAGAAACAGGTTGACACTCTGAAGAAAGATGAAGGTGACACCTCATTTCAGGCTGAGATCATGGTGAAAGTTGGTGCCAGTGCCCTCAAGCTGGGGCTTCTGATGGGAACTGAGGACGACCCGAGTGCGGAGGAGCAACAGGAAGTTCTCAGCTTCCACCATCTCCTCCTCATGGAGTTCTGCGCTGGGAAGTACATCAGCACTCTGACTAAGGTAGTTTCCCCAAGTCTATTTTGCAATATAGAAGCAACTGCATGCTGGTGTGCTGTACCACTGGTGCAACAGAAAATATTGAAAACATAACTTGGCCAAACATATTCTTCCTGACCAAAAACAATGACTGATTCTGTTTCCAGGATGAAAGGTCAAAACGAGGGGAGCTGCGTCTTGACAAATTTGAATTTTGATTTGTGTCACAGGCAGCAGAAAGTTTGGATTGGCAGCATGTTAGGATCAGACCTCACTGTTACCTTCTCAAATCGAACCTCATTTTCAGTTGTTTGATCTGACCTGATTTCTTCACCAGGGAGTATCCGACAGGACTTGGCAGGGTTTGTGTGACCTGGACAAGTCAACAATGTCTGACCCATTTTGTTTACAGGGAAGATGGGAACATCTCGGCCAGTGGGTGAACTAGTGACATTGTTGTGCACTCATGTTGCACAAAGCACCCATCCACAATTCATTTATTTTCATTTAAGCAACCATGTTGTGTTTTTGTCTGCATTTTTTGTTCCCTTTGCCCTATTGTGTCCCTATTTGCCTGTACCATCCCAGCCACTGCTGTTTCAGTTTTGTTGATCAGGCCTTGTGTCTCTTTTGAAAAGTCAAACCTTATCTTAGTCAATACATTGTAATGTTCGTCACTCAGTCCCTTTGTTTTTCAGCGTAAGTTGCTTCATCTCTTCCCCAATAAAGGTGATGTGGATCAACATCAGGTGGTTCTGAGATTTGCCTCGGGACTATCACCGAAGGTTGGAGATTTCCTCTGTCAACATCACATCAAAGGAAAAACTTTTGATGAAGTGTTTATGAGCATATTGAGGGAGAATGAGATGTTTTGCAGTGGCATATTCCAAAAGATTCCTGGAGCTGAACGTATAGATTTAGACGATGCCCATCTGAATGAAGCAGAAATTCGCAGTCTTTTGAGGGCTGCTCATGATGGAAAATTGCAAAAGATTGTTGAACTGACCCTTACAAGCAACAACATGACTGGCTGGTTGAAGCATCTGTTCAATGGACATGACTCCCTCAGATTCCCCAGGTTGAGGAAAATGGACTTGAGCAACACCGAGTTGAACACTGAAGACGTCGAAAGTCTGAGCAAAGCAGTCAGGGAAGGACAGTTTCCTCAATTACAGAATCTGGACCTGTCAATGAATAAGCTGACTGGATGCATGAGCAGTCTGGTGGGGGGACGAGATCATCCAGGCTTCGCTGGTCTGAATGAACTGAACCTGGGTTTTGCTGATCTAAATGAGAAGGATGTGGAAGATCTGTGTAACGCTGTGAGAGCTCGGAAGTTCCCACAGTTGAAGGACCTGCACCTACCTAGCAATGCATTGAGTGGCTCTGGCATTCACAGACTCACATCAGTCATCACAGAAGACAAGCTGCCTCATCTAAATAACCTAAACCTGGGCTACAATGAGTTGAGCCACATGGAGAGTGAGGTGGAGGCGCTGATTGCTGCGTGTGATGCTCACTGTGAGAATCAGCTGGGTCTCCAGCTGTGGGAAACTGGACTGAGTGAGGAGTTCACACAGAGGTGCGAAGACAAGTATCGCAATGTGCCGATCCATTGGTGAACAGCTTTCAGTGAGATGTATGGAGGCTGTGTTTCAGCCTCTGATGCATGTGAGTGCTGTGAGAAGTAACATCTGCTGTGGCTGCTGAGGATTGAGAAGAGATGCAGAAACAATCTCACCTTCGGACTGACACCTTGCGTGAATTCTTTGAACTTGGACAAATTCCACACAAGCAAAACCAGAACTGTGTTGTCCCAAATGAGTTCATCGAGGAAAACATATTTGACTGACATGAGAACAAAAATCTTTGCCAAGATGAACAAAAACATGTGGACCTCAAAACACAAGAATGTTGAACTCTGGACCTTTTCAGTGAACAAATGTTATGCCTCACAAGTGTCTCATCATGGAGACATCAATCAATGTTGTCCATTGGAGGGACTGGGACCCAGCCACTCAAAGAAATGTCTTCGCTTGAAACCGTGGGTTTTTGCAGGTCAATTTCGTACCAAGACTTATGTAAACTCAGGCCTTGCATTCTACTATTCTATCCAAAACGAACTTGTGACGGTCAATTCCCGCTTGGGAGATAAGTCCTGGAATAAAGGTTCTGAACTCTTGCCTCAGTTCACTTTTGTCGCAAGTCATACATGTAAGGCCTTGGTGTCAGGTCCGGCAAGCACACATTGCCTGCCTTGATGCAAGAAAACCATAACACTGTGATCTTGCCTTGTACATGTGTGGCATGGGTGGGTGAGTGTGGGTGCTGGTTTGTGTGTGTTTGCGTACATGTCGGGTTGTATGTGTGGATGTGTGTGCATGTGTGTGCATGTCTGTGCATGTGTGTCCATGTGTGTGCATGTGTGTGTATGTGGGGGCTGTGTGTGAGTGGATTCGAGAATGTGCTGCACCCAGAAGGGTGTTCGGGTCAATCTTGCACACATTATTCTCACAATAGTCAGTGGCTCCAGCTGTTCTTTGCAGGTTCAAAATACGTGATCTCACTTTCTCCAGTTCTGTTCGCGAAAATCCAACGACATTCCATCTGTACCAATGCGCCAGCAAATAACTGCACACGTAAATGAGGGTTTTCACATTGGTGACGCAGTGACAAAAAATTGACGCCCGCATAAAAAATGTGTGATCGGTCTGGACCGATAATTTGACACTCTCCATTGGGCGTCATGTTGACTTTGATGCCTGTGTGACGCCTGCTTGTCAAAAACACGCCCACTCTCGCGCAAGAAAAACATTTATCCCGTCACATTTTCTGTGCTTCGGCTGGTTTTACACATTCGGCATCTGCGTTCAATATTTTGCACTCGGCACACACATTCACACTTGTGCCAGAGAACAACCCAATGTTCAGTGCACTGATTCATTTCCAAAGCCAGTTTCACATCAACCGTCTTTCTTCTGTTTTGTGGTCAGTGGGGTCGGGTCAAAATGGAGAAAAGAAGTCAGGATGTGGTCGATGCCGTCAAAATGGACTCAACCAGCTGAAATTCAATTTTGTGTGTGAGGTTCTGGCAACATTGTCGAAGAATGTGCTCTTCTTGTGACTCCAAAAAGAACAACAGAATTGGCTGGTCAACTATTGTCTCGAACCAATCAGCCGTGTCCACAGCTCGATGTTGACAAACAAATGTTAGAAAAAATTGAATCTATAAAGCTCAGGTGACAACCTTGTGTCAACAGGAAGCAATCCTCAAATGAGAACAAAATGGTGGCAAACAACCATGGTTGTAAAACCTGATGGGCAAGTTCGAGATTTCTCGAAAAATATGAACTTCGTGGTTCTTGCACTGGTTCCGTCGATACGGAGACAAACGGACGAAGGCTGAGTCCAACTGACCAATTCCAAATTGAATAAAAATAGCTCCATGGAGCTCGCGGTGATTTGAGGAAATTTCAGTTGCACTGATTTGGCTTGCTCTGATTTGGCTTGCTCTGATTTGGCTCACTCTGATTTGGCTTGCTC
>JAAUXT010034040.1_pt1 | contig 11587 bp, 6 predicted proteins | sample 7278171 | NCBI WGS metagenome assembly JAAUXT01 (sample SAMN14350112, study PRJNA611818) | marine sediment metagenome | isolation source: surface marine sediment (1.8m) | place: French Polynesia: Moorea | collected 2018-08
CGTCGATCCCCATCGCCACCGGCGAGCGCCTGGCCACCAAGTACGAGTTCGCCCGGGTGCTGAACTGCGGTGCCGCCTCGACCCTGCAGATGAACCTGGGTCGGGTCGGCGGCCTGCTCGAGGCCAAGAAGATCGCAGGCATGGCGGAGACCCACTACGCCCAGATCGCGCCCCACCTTTACTGCGGCCCCGTGGTCGGCGCCGCCAACATCCAGATCAGCGCCTGCACGCCTAACTTCCTGATTTTGGAGAGTATTCAGACCTGGGGCGGCTTCCATGCCGAACTCCTCATGTCCCCGATCCGCTGGGAAGACGGCTACGTCGTTCCGCCCGAAACGCCCGGACTGGGAGTCGAGCTGAACGAAGCGGTCGCCGCCAAGCATCCCTACAAGGGCAACGCCTTGCACCTGGAGATGTCGGAAGACCCCCTTTAGGCCGGCGATGTGGAGCTAACGCCCCGCCGCATCCGACCTTGGCCTTTTCCCGGGCTTGCCATATTGCGACGATTGACAATGATCAGTTTTGTGAGAAGCCAATCATGGCAATCTCCTAGATAATGCGACATAGTTCTGTTGCTTAGTTTGGTCTCCGACGGGTGACGCAAGAACTCGGTGCGCGGGGGCAGTTCAAGAATCGGCGGGAGGATATTCATGAATCGCAGGGCACCCCTTTCCTTAGTCTACGTGTTGGCTTGCGCCATCGCCTTGACCGCCTGCGGGCGGCAACTGCAAGAGGCCGAGAAGATCGAGCCGGCAACCGATGAGCATGGTGAAGCGCTCTATAAGGGCTATCTCGACCAGTCGAGACTGGAGTATTCAGAAGGCGACTATCGGGATTCCGACTATTTCGCCGATCGGGCTATCCTGGCCGGGGGCAACGAGAAGTTCGATCCCCAGCCGATCGAAGCCCGTGAGCTGCCCGCGGATATGCTCAACGAGATGGCGGCCGCCCGCGGTGAGTACATCACCGCGGTCTATCGGGGTTCCGTCCAGAAGCTTCCCGTGACCTCCGCAGAAGCCCAGGTTCGCTTCGACTGCTGGATGCAGGAACAGGAGGAGAACTTTCAGCCGGAGGACATCGCCGCCTGCCGCGAGGGTTTCGAGCAGGCGATGTACAAGATCAACGCATCGCTGACCGACACGGGTCGGGCCGTGAGCGAAGACCGGCTGATCTTCGACGTGTTCTTCGATTTTGACAGCGACGCACTGAGCGCCACCGCCAAGGAGCATCTCGCGGCCATCGCGGCAGTCGCCCGCACCTACGAGAATCCCGTGGTCACTGTCCTTGGGAACGCGGATCAGGTCGGGACCACGGACTACAACGTCGACCTGTCCAGCCGGCGGGCGAACGTGGTCGCCGAGCAACTCGAGGCCAACGGCGTGAAGCCGAATGCGGTCATTGCCAGAGGCGACCAGGCTCCGACCGTGGACAACCCGCAACGCCGGCCGGAGGCAATGAACCGCCGCGCGCTGATCGTGATCCGCGAGGCGACGGCGAACTAGGCCGCCCACCGTCAAGGGCACGATAGAAACCCGGGCGTTCCGGGGTGCTGTCCCGATAGGCGTCAGCCTCCTGGACGCTCGAGTTCTCTTGTGGGCCGCGGCCGCACGACGTCGCGGTGGGGTGGCGGCTTGGCGCTCTCGGCCCTATTTGCGACGAGAGCGCATGGAACTGAGGCCGATCTCAGAGTAGTGTGCCAGCGACCGCAGTCGACGAAACCGACACACCTGGGACGGGAGCCGCGGATGCTTGGGAGGAAATGCTGGCGTGGCCCGGCTTGGGCCTTGACCCTTGGCTTATCCGCGCTCTTGCTCGCCTGCGAGGAACAGAACACCTACGTCGCCCCGCCCGCGCCCAAGGTCACGGTCGCGCGGCCCCTGGTCCAGGACGTCACGGAATATCTCGAGTTCACCGGGACGACGGTTGCCTACGCCCGGGTCGAGGTCCCGGCGCGCGTCCCAGGCGTTCTGCAGAGCATGCATTTCGAGCCCGGAACGCCGGTCAACGAGGGCGACCTGCTGTTCACCATCGATCCGGTGGAGTACGAGGCCCAGGTTCAGGCCGCCGAGGCCGAGCTCGCGCAGGCGAAGGCGCGCAAGACCGAGACGGCCAAGACCCTGGCGCGGGCCGAGTCCCTGATCAAGCGGGGAAATATCGCACAGGCGAGGGTCGACGAGGCCCAGGCCAATTTTCTGTCGGCAGAGGCCGAAATCCTGGTCCGCGAGGCGAACCTGACGCAGGCCCGGATCAACCTCGGTTACACCCAGGTCAAGGCGCCGATCTCCGGACGGGTCGGCCGAAACCTGGTCGACATAGGCAACCTCGTCGGCGAGGGCGAAGCGACCATCCTGACGGACATCACGACCTTCGATCCGATGTACGTCTACTTCGAGGTCAATGAGCGCGACCTGCTGCGCTACATCTCGAAGAGCCGCGAGAAGTCACAGGGCGAGAGCCAAGTAGAGGAAACTGTGGAAGAACGCCGGGCGGGCCGGCGGCAACCGGTACCGCTCGAGATCGGCCTGGCAAGCGAAGAAGGATACCCGCATTCCGGGCTCACCGATTTCGCCGAATCCGAGGTCGATTCTAACACCGGGACGATCCGCGTGCGAGGGATCGTCAAGAACCCGGGAAGGCAACCGGCCTTCGTACCGGGCCTCTTCGTTCGGATTCGTCTCCCCTTCGAAACGCGTCCGGATATGCCGCTGGTCACCGAGCGCGCCGTCGGCTTCGACCAGAGCGGACAGTATGTCCTCCTGGTGAACTCGGACAACATTGTGGAGAAGCGCAACGTCGCGCTTGGACCGATCGTCGACGGCTTGCGCGTCATCACCGACGGCATCGAAGTCAGCGACATGGTCGTGGTCAATGGGCTTCAGCGGGCGCGCGAAGGTGCCGAGGTGGAGCCCACAGAGACGGAGATGTCGACCCTCTCGGCCTCGGCGATCAAGGACCGCCTGAAAGCCGCGGACGACGGGAAACCGGAAAAAACGGAACCGGAGAGCGCGAAGTCAGAGGACGAGGGTGCCGGTCTCGAAAGCAATGCCCCCTCAAGCACCGCCCAGGAAAGCGAAGTCGAAAGCAAGACGGAACCGGAATCGACCGCCGGAGCCGCCGCCGCCGAGACCAGTTCGGACGCGGCAGCCGCGGAACCGGCGAAAGACTGACCTGACGGGCGGCCAATCATGTTCTCCAAGTTCTTCATCGAGCGGCCGATCTTCTCGAGCGTCATCTCGATCGTCATCGTCATTGCCGGTTTGGTGACCCTGGGTGCCCTGCCGATCTCGCAGTATCCGGAGATCACGCCGCCAACGGTCGAGGTCAAGGCCGTCTACCCCGGCGCCAGCGCCAGCGTCATCGCCGAGACGGTCGCGGCGCCGATCGAGCAGGAAGTGAATGGTGTCGAGGGCATGATCTACATGTCCTCGACCAGTGCGAGCGACGGCACCTATACCTTGACCGTGACCTTCGAGGTGGGCAGCGACCTCGATCTGGCGCAGATCCTCACCCAGAATCGTGTCGCGCTGGCGGAGCCCAAGCTGCCCGAGGAAGTCAAGCGCGAGGGAGTCAATACCAAGAAGAAGTCGACCAACATCGTCCAGATGGTATCGCTGATCTCGCCCGATGGCCGCTACGACGACCTTTTCCTCAGCAACTACGCAACGCTCCAGCTACGCGACACCTTGAGCCGGATCGATGGCGTCGGGGAGGTCTTGGTCTTCCCGTCGAGCGACTACAGCATGCGGATCTGGCTCGATCCGCAACAGCTGCGATCCAGAGGGATCACCACCAAGGACGTCTTCGACGCGGTCCGCGAGCAAAACGTCCAGGTCGCCGCCGGCCAGATCGGGCAGCCGCCCGCCCCGGAATCCCAGAGCTTTCAGCTATCGATCAACGTCCTGGGCCGCCTGAGCGAGATCGGGCAATTCGAGGAGATCATCGTCAAGACCTCGGAGGACGGCCGCATCGTCCGCTTGAGGGATGTCGCGCGGGTCGAGCTCGGCGGCAAGGACTACAACTTGACCTCCCGCTTGAGCGGTTCCCCTTCTTCGAGCGTGGTGATTTATCAGCTGCCCGGTGCAAACGCGCTCGATATGGCGGTCGCCGTGCGGGAAGCGATGGAAGACCTCTCTGCCCTCTTCCCGGAAGGCATGGAATATAAGATTGCCTATGACACGACGCTCTTCGTCGAAGCCTCGATCGACGAGGTCTACATCACCTTGTTCCAGGCGGCCGGGCTAGTCTTCCTTGTCCTGTTCATCTTCCTTCAGGACTGGCGCGCCACCCTGGTTCCAGCCGTCTCGATCCCGGTCTCCCTGATCGGCACCTTCGCCGTTCTGGGCGCCATGGGATTCTCCCTCAACATGCTCACGCTCTTCGGCCTGGTCCTGGCCATCGGGGTCGTGGTCGACGACGCCATCGTCATCGTCGAAGCGACCTATGTTCAGATGGCAAAGGGGATGAGCTCACGGGAGGCCGCGATCAAGGCCATGTCCGAGGTCTCGGGCGCGGTCGTGGCCACGACTCTGGTTCTCCTGGCGGTCTTCGTGCCCGCCGCCTTCCTGCCCGGCATCACCGGCGAAATGTACCGGCAGTTCGCGCTGACGATCGCCGTCGCGACCGTGTTCAGCACGATCAATGCGCTGACCATGAGCCCCGCGCTTTCGGCCCTTCTGCTGCGCCCGCAGAAGGAAAAGAAGAATGCCTTCTTCCGCTGGTTCGACGCCGGATTCGAGAAGGCCGGCTCCGGATACGGCGCACTCACCCGGGCACTGCTCCGCCGTTCGGCACTGGTGATGCTGCTGTTCCTCGCGCTGCTGGGCCTGACCGGCTGGCAGTTCGGCCGCGTGCCCACCGGCTTCCTGCCGGAAGAAGACCAGGGCTACGTCATCGCCAGCATCCAGCTCCCCGACGGTGCATCCTTGGGACGGACGCAGCAGGTGCTCAATCAGGTCGACGAGATGCTGAAGGCGACGCCCGGCGTGAAGGATTGGGTCTCGCTCGGCGGGTTTTCCGTGATCGACGGTACCAATGCGTCCAACGCCGCGACCGTCTGGATCATCATGGACTCCTGGGACGAGCGCACGGACCCCTCGCTGAGCCAGAGGGCGATCCTCGGAAACCTGCAAGCCCAGCTTGCCGGTATCCAGGAGGCGATCGCCTTCGCCTTCCCGCCACCGGCCATCAGCGGTCTCGGGGTGGCCGGCGGCTTCCAATTCCAGCTCCAGGACCGCGGCGCCGTGGGTCTGATCGAACTCGGAAAGGCGGCACGGGAGATCATCGCCGACGGCGAAGGGCAATCGGGGCTTGCCAACCTCAACACGACCTTCCGCGCCGATGTCCCGCAGCTCTTCGCAGAAGTGGACCGGACCAAGGCGAAAAGGCTGGGGATCTCCCTGAACGAGGTCTTCGGTACGCTCCAGGCCTATCTCGGTTCCGCCTATGTTAACGACTTCAACCAGTTCGGCCGCACCTGGCAGGTCAAGATCCAGGCGGACCACGCCTTTCGACTGAGACCGGAAGACATCCGGCAGCTGGAGGTTCGGAACCGGGCCGGGCAGATGGTCCCTATCGGCACCCTCGTCTACGTCGACTACGTGACCGGCCCGCAGACGATCCTCCGCTACAACCTCTACCCCGCGGCCTCGATCACCGGGCAAGCGGCACCCGGGTTCAGTTCCGGGCAGGCCCTAGACCTGATGGAGGACATGGCCCGCACAAAACTGCCGACCTCGATGGGTTTCGAGTGGACCGGCGTCTCCTTCCAAGAACGCCAGGTCGGCAACGAAGCCATCGTCATCTTCGCCTTGGCCATCATCCTGGTTTTCCTCGTGCTGGCGGCTCAATACGAAAGCTGGACCAGCCCGGCGGCGGTGATCCTCGTCGTTCCCTTGGCCGTGCTCGGCACGATCGCCGCCCTGATCGCCCGCGAATTCGACAACAATATCTACACCCAGGTCGGCATCGTCCTGCTGATCGGCCTGGCCAGCAAGAACGCCATCCTGATCGTCGAGTTCGCCAAGGCCGAGCGCGAGGCCGGCAAGGGCATCATGGATGCCGCTGCCGAGGCCGCCAGGCTTCGCTTCCGGCCGATCTTGATGACCGCGATTTCCTCCATCGCCGGTTTCATGCCGCTGGTGGTGGCCGCCGGCGCCGGTGCGGCCAGCCGCCAGGCCGTGGGCACGGCAGTGGTCGGCGGCATGGCGGCGGCGACCGTCATGTCCCTGCTGTTCACGCCGGTCTTCTACCTGGTGATGCAACGGCTGAGCGAGTTCCGGAAGCCAAGCGCGGCGGAGAGCGAAGCCACGACGCCCGCTGAGTGACGCCCCGGCAAGGAAAACCGCCTTGGTGCACGACGTAGGATTGATCGGCCTGGGCGCCATGGGCGCGACGATGCTGGACTCCCTGGCTGCGCACCCGCGCTTCCGGGCCGTTCTCGCCTGGGACCCCCAGGGGGAAGCCTGCAAGCAGGCCAAGGCCGGACACCCCGACCTCGAGATCGCGGACAGCGCGGAGGCCCTGATCGAGGACCCCCGGATTTCAATTGTCTACATCGCCAGCCCGCCGGCGAGCCACGCCGCCTACCTGCGAGCCGCCGCCGCAGCCGGCAAGAAGGTCTACTGCGAGAAGCCGCTGGGCGTCGACATCGCAGAGAGCGAAGTGGCGGTCGCGGCCGTCGAGGCGGCCGGCCTGGCCAACGCGATCAACTTCAACCACGGCAACGCCCTGGCCAGCACCCGGGTCGAGGCGGCCTTGCGGTCGAGCGAGGCCGGTGCCGTGGCCAAGGTCGACATCTTCATCCACGTGGTCGCCTGGCCGCGGCCCTTCCAGAGCCACGCGGCCTGGCTGGCCGGCCGCGCCCAGGGCGGCTTCACCCGCGAGATGATCTCGCACTGGCTCTACCTGACCCGCCGGCTGCTCGGCGAAGGCCGGATCCTCTGGGCTGCGCCATGCTTCCCCGCCGAGCCGGACCTCGCCGAGACGCGGCTGCTTGCGGAGCTCGATTTCGGGGGTGTCCCGGTGGCTATCAACGCCGCCTGCGGCGGCGCCGGGCCGATCGGAACGGAGTACACCCTCTGGGGCGCCAGGCGCAGCTTCCGCCTGCACAGCGGTGGCGGCCTTCTGACCAGTGACGGCGGACCCTGGCTCGAAACCCTGGCGGAGATCGAGGACATCGGCGCGGAAGACAAGCGGCGCAATCTCGAAGCCGCGGCGCTGCGTTTCGATGGCGCGGCCTCGCCGTTGCCGGAGCTCAAGGATGGTCTGGCCGTCCAGCGCCTGATCGAAGCCTTGCTCGACGAGAAGATGGCTCCGGTCGGAAATCGCTAAACACCGCGAAGCGAAACGGGCGGCGGCTCGAAGGCCACCGCCCGAAACGCTGCGCGAAAACCCCCGCAGGGACCCGGTTCAACTGACCTGGGGAGCGGGAATCGGCTGCGACTGGCGCTGGGCCTCCTTGTTGGCGGCAAAAAGCGCCATGCCGAGGATCAGCACCGCGGCACCGGTGATCGAAACCCCGACCAGGGTGCCGTCCAAGGCGACACCCTCGAGCGGGGTCTCGGCGGGCTGGCCGGAGGCGGCCAAGAAATGGGTTGCCGCCATGCCCGCGTAGTGCATCAGCGTGATCGCCAGGCCCATGATCAGGGCCGCCACACCGCGGTTGTTGCTGCGCTCCCGCCGGCGGGCCTCCAGGGTGTAGGACATCTGCCAGAGCGCGTAGCTGGCCAGGATCACGGCGGCAAGGATCGAAACCGAGAACCAGACCGGGTCGTAGCGGATGATCGCGTACATCCGCATCGCCGCCATACCGCTGTAGTGCATCAACCCGATTCCGGCGCCCAGGATCGTGCCGGCGACCAGAAGGAGCCCGATGCTCTTCGAGCGCTTGCTGACGAAGTAGAAGGCGAAGCCGCTGGCCAGCATGGCGAAGACGGCGGAAAAGACGGTCAGGAACGGATCGTAGTGGATGTCGCCATTGGCGTTGCCGCACAACCAGGCTGGCATTTCCAACGCCATCATGCCGGAGAAGTGCATGGACCAGATGCCGGCACCCATGGCTGCGCCACCGGTCACCAGCCAACGCAGGCGGACAGCCGACGTGGGTGCCGCAACGACGCGCTCGACGATGTAGAAGGACACGAAGGCCGCGAAGGCGGCGATGGCGTAGGACACCAGCACCAGCCAGAAAGTGTAGCTTTGCTCCACGTCGTAGAACTGGGCGTGCTGCTCCGTGAGGAAAAACTCCGAGAACATGTCACAGATCCCCCGATTCAATCTCGACAAATGGGGACCCGGGTCCTGCCGCGGGCCCGGCCCCACCGGTGCCGCAGCTCCCGGTTTGGCCCGGAGATGACCGCTCTGCGCACTCGCGTCCGGGTCGTGGTCGGACGCGAAGGCCGGCGGACAAACCCCACCGCTTCGGGAGCCCAGCCCGAGAACGCTGCGCCCCGACCCTTAAGCAAGTGTTAAGCTGATAGTGATGATCAGTAAATGCCAGATATATATAAGTATTATCGCAGGGTATACAGGATTTTACCTAATTTATTACTGAAAAATTCAGCATCCGGGAAGAAAACAACCCTGCACCGGCACCGCCGGGCGTTGATCCCCAAGGTCCAGCGGAGGGCGGGAATGGCCGGCTTCCCAGCGAAGGACAGAGGAAATCGCCGTCAGTCGCTGCGATATCTTTCCCGCCAGAATTGCGGGGTCTAAAGGCCGTTTGAGCCGCGCAGGTGGGAAAGAGGCAACTTCCCCTTCCCCTCCCCCACTTGGGGTCCGGCGCTACTCGGCCGCCGCCCGACCGGCGCCGAGGCCATCGGCAGGCGCCTTGTGGAAACTGCCGTCCTTCATGATCGCCAGCAGCCGGTCGGCATCCTGCAGGATCTTGATGTCCTTGGAGGGGTCGCCGTCGACCAGGATCAGGTCGGCAAGATAGCCTTCCTTGACCAGGCCGATCGCCTCGCCGAAGAGTTCGCCGCTGTACTGCGTCGCGGCCCGGATCGCCTCCAGGGGCGTGAAGTCGAGCAGGTTGACGAAGTGCTCCATGTCGCGGGCATTCGTGCCGATGGGGTTCCAGGCGAAGCCGTAGTCGCCGCCCGGCAGCACCCGGACGCCGCGTCGCTTCAGTTCGTTCATGGCCCCGGTAGCGGCCTCCAGCTCGGCGGCGAAGAACTGCGCCACCGGGTGGTCGGCGTCGATGCCGTAGTCCCGGCCCTCGCCGATCGAGGTGACGTAGGCCATGCCTGCGGTCGGCGCCACGAAGATCTCGTCCTTCTTGGCCTCCATCATGTCGATGGCCTCTTCATCGGAGAGCGTGCAGTGATAGAGCACGTTGGCGCCCTGGCGCACCGACATCTTGACGCTTTCGGCCGAGCGGGTGTGCACCGCGACGTTCAGCCCGCGGCTGCGCCCGACCTCGCAGACGGCTGCGACCTCGTCCTCGTTCATCACCGTCTCGTGGGCCCGGGCGCAGGGGATGAATTCGTCACCGGAGGGGTTCATCTTCAGGGTGTCGACGCCTTCGCGGACCATCACGCGCGCCATCTTGCGGAACTCCTCCGCGCCGTCGCAGGTGATCGCGAAGGTCTCGCGGTGCATGTGCCAGCGGCGGACGTCGCCCAGACCGCTGGTCGGGGTCAACTCGGGGCTGGCAGCACGCATGCGCGGGCCCGGGATGTCCCCGGCATTGATGGCGTTGCGGATCACGACGTCGAGCCGCGGCTTGGCGGCGGCGGCCGAGAAGATCGCAGTGAAGCCCTGGTCCAGCATCTTCTTGGCGTACTTCATGGTCATCAGGGTGTGTTCTTCCGGCGGAATGTCGCCCAGGCCCTCGAGGTCCGGCGTATCGCAGAAGCTGATGTGGGCGTGCGGCTCGATCAGGCCCGGCATCAAGGTGGCGCCGCCGCCGTCGACGACCTCCGCGCCGTCGCCGTCCAGGGATTCGCCGGCCTTGGCGACCTTGATGATGCGGTTGCCTCGAAGCAGGACGCTGCCTTCGAAGGGCTCCGCGCCACTGCCGTCGATGATGCGCACGTTGGTGAACTGCAGTTCTGCCATGGCTTGCTCTCCTCTGCCCCAGTTCCGGCCGATGGTTCAGGTCAACTAAACTTCTGGCCCGGTTGCAGGTATTGCGGCGCAGCAATCAATGGTGCGTCGCAGCAATATTACTGCGCAAGTAACCTCCCTGCGGATGCTAAATGTCCTGCTTTGCCCTGTAAACGCTCATAATCTTTCCCCGGCCGACAGTCGCCGCTTGACAAGAGTTTAGTCAGTAGGTTTAGTTGAACTAAACCGGCGGTCCCAAAGCCGAAGGCCGTTCGAATGCGCCGGTTGCGAGCGCCCGCCACGTCGGGCGCCGACGATAAGAGGGACGGCCGTTCTTTAGGGAGGAAGCCATGCGGACATGGAAGGCGTGCCTGGCTGCCGCGGCGCTCGCGGCCGCAGCCACGACCGGCGCCCCAACGGTTGCGGGGGCCCAGGATAAGGAAATCACCCTCTGCTGGGCGGCCTGGGACCCGGCGAATGCCCTGGTCGAGCTTTCGAAGGACTTCACCGCCGAGACCGGGATCTCGATGAAGTTCGAGTTCGTGCCCTGGACCAACTTCGCCGACCGGTTCCTGAACGAATTGAACTCCGGCGGCAAGCTCTGCGACCTGCTGATCGGCGACAGCCAGTGGATCGGCGGCTCCGCAACCTACGGCCACTACGTCAAGCTGAACGACTTCTTCGAGAAGGAAGGCATCTCGATGGATGACTTCCTGCCGGCCACGGTCTACGCCTACTCGACCTGGCCCAAGGGCGCCCCGGAGTACTGGGCCCTGCCGGCCATGGGCGACGCCCTCGGCTGGGTCTACCGCAAGGACTGGTTCGCCAAGCCGGAGCTTCAGTCCGAGTTCAAGTCGAAGCACGGCCGCGACCTCGCGCCGCCCAAGACCTGGACCGAATTGAAGGAGGTCGCCGAGTTCTTCCAAGAGCGCGAGATCGACGGCAAGAAGGTCTATGGCGCCGCCATCTTCACCGAACGTGGCTCTGAAGGCATCACCATGGGCGTCACCTCGGCGCTCTACTCCTGGGGCTTCAAGTACCAGAACCCGGACAAACCCTACGACATGCAGGGCTACGTCAATTCCGCCGACGCGGCGGAAGGCCTCGAGTTCTACAAGACGATGTACGAGTGCTGCACGCCGCCCGGCTACTCCGATTCCTACATGGTCGCCAACCTGGACGCCTATAAGTCGGGCCAGGTGGCGATGATGATGAACTGGTTCGCCTTCTTCCCAGGCCTCGCCAAGGACGAAGCCGTGGGCGGCGACAAGACCGGCTTCTTTGTCAATCCCGGCCAGAAGATCGAGGCCTCGACCCTCGGCGGCCAGGGCATCTCGGTGGTGTCCTATTCCGACAAGAAGGACCTGGCGCTGCAGTACATCAAGTGGTTCGCCAAGCCCGACGTCCAGAAGAAGTGGTGGTCGCTGGGCGGCTACTCCTGTCACACGGCGGTCCTGGGGGACCCGGACTTCGCCAAGACGGCACCCTTCGCCGCCGACTTCCTGAAGGCCATGTCGGGCGTGCAGGACTTCTGGCAGGAGCC
>JAAUXT010034282.1_pt1 | contig 11587 bp, 7 predicted proteins | sample 7278171 | NCBI WGS metagenome assembly JAAUXT01 (sample SAMN14350112, study PRJNA611818) | marine sediment metagenome | isolation source: surface marine sediment (1.8m) | place: French Polynesia: Moorea | collected 2018-08
AAATTGCTGAAATATCAGTGAATTTTGTCACTGACATTTGCCTGGGCCAATGGAAATACTGGTCATGAAAGTTATCACCAAAATTTATCAGTGCTGATAAAAGTTGTCAGTGAAAAGTAACACCACTGACAAAGAGATATCAGCACAATGGAAAAACACCCCCCTGGACAACAACCAGTCGTTGTGTGGTCCTGAAATTTTAGGACCATACAACAATGTCGGAAAATTAGTATGGTCGTTGTCTGGTCCTGAGACACCGGTCCAACGCCGTGTCGAAACGTTTGGAGAAGAGCACCCAGGCAGACTCTGTTACCACCATTTATCCGTTGACCATTTGGACACTGTTTGTTTCGCTCAAGCTGAGACCAAATGCTGGGTCCACCAGTTCTGAAGTAAAATTCCTGTGATTCGTTTGCTATTCTTTGCAGGCCTTCCAACACGGATTTTTCAACTTCGAGACGTTCGATGTTGATGAATACGAGCACTACGAGGTACGTAAAACCCAATAGCAGATTAAAACTTTCGTTGATGTGAATTCTGTCAACGCAGGTAAAGTTGTCTTTCGATTTGCGTTGATCGTGGGTTTCTATTCAATGCGCTGTGATGTTTCTATCAACGGACAACTGCAGTACGATAACATTTCAACAAAATGTTCTGAATATCTTTCTTGAGTGCAACAGGAATGTTTTTGCCATCTTGTTGTGTTCATTGACACCGTTTTGTGACCGTTTTACAGAAAGTTGAAAACGGGGACTTTAACTGGCTACTGCCAGACAAGTTCTTGGCCTTTTGTGGCCCTCATCCGAAAAGTAAAATTGAAAATGGTAATTGTTACAAATATCCTCTTATCCGAGCATTCTACTGCGAGCTGCTTGGGTTGTTTTCATTCCTTTGCTTTTGCGCGGAACAGCACTTTTCCTGGTGGACTGCTTTTGAAACTGACGGCATTGAGGGAAACTTCGGCTTGGCGAGCAAACTAAGACTTGTTCGCAAATTCAGTCTGCGTGTTGCTTTTTGCAATTTGTTATGTTCAAATTGCTTTCCTTGTACCTGAATTTGAAAAGAAAGTTTCTAAACGTTCAAAAGCAAAACTTGATTCCCTCCCACTGGCAACGTGCTGGTCGTTGAAGCTGTTCCCAAGTTTGATGTTGCAAACTTGGAGCTTGGAGCTTTTTCCAGAAGAGGAAGAATTGCTTGGAAAATAGACAAGGCTTGCTCTGTGCAGATCTCCATACGCTCTGTAATCTGGCTGCTGTCCAACGTCTGTCGTGACAAAGCGCTACTAACAAAAGGAGTGATTTCTAATTTCACTTTTTTCTAACCCATGCTTGCACAGAGGGTGGAAAACGGCGATATTAACTGGCTTCAACCCGGCAAGTTTGTAGCATTTAGCGGACCTCATTCCAAGAGCAAAATAGAACATGGTATGCTGTCTTCCTTCCTTTCTTTTCATCATATCGGTACCTGTAAGCTTTCTGGCTTCGTTCGGTTTGGGGTCGTCCACACCAAAATGGACGCGCGTCTTTATTTGTGACTGAAAATTTTGACATTCAGAATGCAAAACAATGAAAATTATAAATTTTGCAACCAGCCTCCAACCCTTCACAAAAAGCACGTTCTTGCGAAACTGCTCAGTATATGGAATTGTGTACACGTACGCATATCTGTTGACTGAGCTCATAAAAAGTTGTATTTGTGAGACAGTGATCTGAGATAGTTTGGCCGCTTATCAACCAAGAGTTCGTGCAGTTTATGTCCAAATTGGGATCTGACTTGGGAATAACACGAACACCGTAGTTTGTTTGCATGTCAATACCACGTCGAACTGGGGATTCCACAAACATATCAACCTGTGTCAGCTGTGTTGAGTTTATTTGTTGATGCGAAATGTACTTGTGAAATGACGTACCGGTATACTTCTTGGAATTTTGCTGTCACTTTCATTTTTGGAGTCACTTAAATTGACAACCTTTGTGTACTTAGAACGAAGTGTACTCGATCCTGATTGAAGTCTGTTGATCATGCCACTTGTTTTTGTGGCCTTTCCCAATTGGATCGGGTCGACCTTCAGACAGCAGACTCGAAACACGATTGTAAACACAACAGTGAACATGAGGCGAACTTTCTGGTTGGATTACCGGTAGCTTTTCGTTGTTGCCACATTGTTCAGTGCAAAAAGAAGCCTTGTGTTGCAATCTTCAAGTAAATTTACGAGTACCTGAACCAGAAAAAAACAACAGAAAAGCCCACACGATAACTTTTTCGACGTTGCCTGAGGATGACTCGTCCTTGTCCGCGTTGCCAGGTTACCCGCTGCACGCCCCGGAAGCTTACTTCCCGTATTTCCGGAAGCACAACGTCACGACTATTATCCGCCTCAACAAGAAGATCTACGACGCGCGGCGATTCACGGACGCCGGTTTCGATCACTTCGACATGTTCTTCGTGGACGGGTCGGTGCCGAGCGACTCGATCCTGCAGCGCTTCCTCGAGATCTGCGAGAACGCCGACGGTGCCATCGCCGTGCACTGTAAAGGTGCGTCTCGACCCGCCAGAAGGTGCTCTGTGCGTTCGTGCACTGACAGGTCAACTTCAGCAAGAATCGCCGTGTTTGTATGGAAGAAAAGGCAAAAGGCGAACTGTGTCGTTTCAGCGGGTCTGGGTCGAACGGGGACGCTGATCGGTGCCTTCATGATGAAGCACTACAAGTTCACGGCGGCCGAGTCGATCGCGTGGCTGCGCATCTGCCGCCCCGGCTCCGTCATCGGGCCGCAGCAGCACTACATGGAGGAGTGAGTGTCACCCCGTTGTTTACAAACGAGGCGTCGGACGTGCTTTGTGATGAGGCCACACAACGCACTCTCCCGCGCCAGACATTTGCTGCAAGGAGAAAAACGTTGAGCTTGAAGATGTACGGAAGTTGTTTGCCAACCTCATCCCACTGTCAAAGCTTATCTTTCGTTTTGCTTGCAGCAAACAGGCGTGGTTGTGGATGCAGGGAGATCTGCACCGCGCGAAGCAGAAGGAACTGCAGTCGGGGCGGTTGGGCGTGACGGTGAGCGGCGGGGTGGGCGGAGAGTCGCGCCCCGGCACCTACTCGCACATCCTGACGGGGGTGGATGACATCAAACTGGACGATGTGTTGATTGACACGACGCTGCAAGAGCGAGACGACCCCTACCACAACAGGATCGACAAGTACAGCTCGCCCGAGGTACACGAGGTCGCTTCACGCCGGGGGACATAGCGGGGACTGACCCGAGCCCTTGGAATGACATTTGTTGCCTTCCCAGACGCTGGCGAAACAGCGCACAGAATTTCACGCTTGGTCTTCCGTTCCCTCTAAGTTTGACTTTCTAAAGTTTGGCAGCGATGTGCGACTTCGTGCGAGCCCTCGGCATCCATGACAGTTGTGCCTCATCTGTATTTTGCAGCAAGACGTGGTGCAAAATTCAGGGCGCCTTCTCACGCAGGGCGACAGGCTCAACCAGATCAAACTGCAGAGGAAACACGGACGTGCAGCTACCACGGGAGCGCTGGGGTAGAGTCACGCGCAAGATTGCATCCCAGTTTGAATCACAAGACAAGTTGGTTGCATGTTGCAGCAAATGGTGTTTGTTTTCAGTCGGCTGGATGACTCGAAGGTGCACAAACGATCGAGTACGCAGCAGCACCGGTCTGCCTCCTCCAAAGTGGCGCATCCGGCTATGTCTCCCGTCAAAGCGTCCAAGGTACAGCACACACACAAACATGTGCAACAGACACACACACTCTTGCACACATACACACACGCACGCACGCAAAGGAAACGTAACGTCCGAGAGAAACTGCAACCTCGCGAGAAACATCTGCCCTTTGGTCACTTTGTCCAACCTGCAGGCTTTCACGCAGGTTGGCGGCCTAAGTGCGAGCAACACAGCGGACAAACCGGCGTCGCTGAGTCCCGTGAAGCGTACGCTGCGCACCAGCACCACGTCTTCCTCCCCGGCTGCGAAGGGGTAAGTGGCGCGCGTGGTGGAACTCACACTCAGCCTGGCTGCGCGGGGGACTGCATTACTCTGCGTGTTGTCGGGCAGTTGCTTGCGATCTCGTCAGTGTGCAAGCGCTGCTCTGGAAGGGACGCGTGGCTTGGCGCACCGTGTCACCTGTTTGGAAATGCAAAAACATGTCGAAAGAAGTCCTTTCGTTTTATCAACTCCACGGAGGCCATGTTGACAAACAGGTGACTTCGTCGCCACAACAGATTCATTTGGTTGTTTCAGCAGAGTGCGGTTTCATACCTCACATAACTTTGCGCATTTGCGGCCGTGTTTGCTATGGCTGTGTAGTGCTTTCTGTGACAACGTTGACAAGACCATTTTCCCGGAGAAAACCTCACTGTTCTGTTTTCACAAGGCTGCGTTGAAGACAGACCGGAGTATAAACTTCACAACTGAGTTTCATTCTTCCAAAGCAATACGTTTACCTTTTGAAACTCAAATTTGGTAAGCGTGTGCAGACACCAAGCAATAGTCAAATTGTGACCTCGCAGTGGTTTGTTACCGTTTTGCGTTGAAATGTGGAATACTTGCTGTAGCTTCTTCGGACAACCAAGTCGAGTACGAGTTCGAAGCCTTGTTGTGTAAATTAGGTATGTTTTTGGTCGAGCGGTTTGTCACCCAACTGGTGTTGCAGGACGTGAGGGGTCAGTGGACGTCCGCGATGTGCAGATATAAGCTCACAATCCTCCCTTACTGGTTCCATGGGAGCATTGAGCATCTAACGTTTAACGTTGCACCAACGCACCACAACCTGTGACTTGTGTGCTGAGAAGCAAACTTGGTTCGGAACCCCGTCTCAAGCACCGTTTCTTTGTGGTACTGCAGTCACCTCTCCCTCAAGCTTTGCTGTTGGTTGTTGCATCTGCAGAACTTGTCTCTTGCTATTTGAGCGCAGTTGCTTGCTTCAGGTGAACAAAGAAGAGGTCTCGTCGCTGAAAGATTCCCTGTTTTGGTTCTCTTGGAGAACGCCGTGTACATGTAAATACTGTTGCTTCCGCTTCACGACTGTCGACCATACCTGACTCAGAAACGTGAAAAGAAGTCGAAAACTTCACGGAAACTGTTGCTTTCAGTCGTGCAACTTCAGGCATTCTTTTAAATTGTTCTGGGGAACTCTGCGAGTGGGCATTGTTGTGTCCGTACGTGCGCATTGCTTCCAGATCAAATTTGGCCTCAGTCTGAGACTAAATTTACAAACTCCAGCTCACCTTGCCTCTTCCTGACTTGGAAGTACAAATTCATTTTCCTGGCATGTTCATCTTGCCCTGTTAACAACGAAGCGCAGAATTCTTCGCGGAGAAGGCCAGTGCATGGGAAGGATGTACGAGTAGACAGCATGAAGGCAGCAAGGTTCACTTACCGACTCAGGGAGAACGTCTTGCATGACTTGTTTGTTGTCTTGTGGTTGTCCCGTGCCTGAATAATGTATTTTCTTCACATCAGAAGCAGTTCAAAACATGGACGCCTTTCTATTTGTTTGCTGGAAACGTTTATGACAAAAGCAACCTTTGCATGAGGGAGGAGGATTTTGCTCTCATTTGCTGTTGCAATTGATTTGTTTGTTTCTTTGTAGCATGGAGCTACTAGAGTCAGTTGTGGGTAGTGGGCGCTCGGCCACGATAGCGCATAGAGTGAACAGCGCTGGCGTTAGTGGGTCGGCGTCGCCTTACTATACCCGCTCCAAGGATATCCACTTGTACAGTAACAGGCCCACGCTGCATCACCACCACACCGTACCCACCAACACCCTCAAATATTATATTCACACGCAACGAGTAAGTGCATCGGTGTACTGTGCGCACAGGGTCCCCCATTTCAAACCGATCTTTTTTTGCCTTCCTTTCCTGTTCACTCTTTGGAGATGTGCCACACTGGATGCCATTCTTGTGCCAACACGCAAGTGGCGATGTTCACCACTGGTCGGGAGTCGGGAAAAAGTGCCGCTTGAAACCCGTCACTACGACGTGATGATGGGTTCACTCAATAGCTTTCGTTTGCATGCAAGTGTGGCCAGATCCGAAGAGTTGCAATATAGCAGATGTTGTCTGGTGGTCCTTGCTTTCTTTCTGGTGTCTCTTCTTATTGACAAAAAGCCAAGGTGGTGTCTGCTGAGAGAGAGAACAGGATGGATGTTGATCGCCTGATATTGGAACTCAAGTTGTCATACTCACATCTTGATCTGGGATCGAATGGATTATGATCAGGTTTCTGCAGTTCTGAATTCTTCTGGAACGCGTTGTGTCTCAGATCTCTCCGGGAGTGCGTGCAAGTGCGTACTAACAGCTGTCACTCTTCGTTCGACAGTCTCCGTTGGAAAATGCAGTTGCAGGCGGCAGTGCGGGACTTCTGTTGTGTGCGAAGTGGACTCCTTGAAGATCCGCGTTGTTGACTTTTGGAGTTCTGTGCACGTACTGTTAGTAACTGTCGATACAGATCGACAACATTCCGTAGCTTCACATTGTAGACCTCTCCTTCCTGTTTCCACACGATTTCACCAACAGTTCTGTAGAAGTTTGAGTGGTTTCGCAAGACAATCATGAGAACCACACACTCGTATCTTGTGCAGCGTGTTTCACGAAAGAAACAAAATTGTTCTAGTCACTGGGAAAGTGTCTCCTCTCGTCTTCCACGTCAGGCACGAAACATAATGTCAACGAACTGTTTTGAGTGCGTCGGCAAAAATTAAAAGATCTTGTTGCACACGGTATTCCGGCCATTTTTGGAGCTGTTTGACGGCCAGTTGATTCCTTCTTCACAGGATTCTGTCTTCTCCCCACAGGACCCGCGAGTGTGCTGTGTTCCAAGAGTGATTTCCATGTTGTTTCTTTGCAATATCTACTCCCTTGACCTGTTTTTCAGGGAAAGCAAAAATTCCTAGGTGACTATCTCAGAAGAGTTGAGAGTAAGCTTTTGAAATTTCAACCGACACTTGAACATAATTCCGTTTCAGTAAGGAACAAGCTTTTTGTTGGGAACATTCGTCAGGCAGGCCTTTTCAAAATGCTTGAGAATTTTTTGAGTAGCAGATCAAAATTGGCTAGTTGTGTAAGACTACAGATCTCCAAGCGGATGGAACATTTGGATGTTGGGGTCGTGATTTGTTGGTGCATTGCACAGAACGAAACCAACACTGAACTGTACTGTTTTACCTTGCACGAATCTTGTTTGTGAGTAAGTTTCTAGAACTAACTATTGCTAGATCTATCTAACACTTTGGTGTGGACGCAGTCTCTGAAAATCTCCAAATGCACACGGAAAACAACAAAAAGTGGCAGATTTAATTGACCACGGTGTTACACAGCGAATCTTGTACAGCAATATGTGGCATGCAGTAGCAGCAATTCGATACCACTCAAGTGCAGCTTTGTGTTAAGTTTAACATCTGTTTAGTGCTTGCTGTGAAAGAACAAAAAACTTCCCAACTTGAATGCTGTGGATGAGAACTGTCCGTTGGTCAAGTGTTTCAATACGTCTAAACGAGTTGTGCTTGCTGCATTCCAGACGATCGAACTCGAGCCGTACCACTAGGGCCTCTATGCTGCGATGACAATTACTCAGGAGCGGGCGGGGGCGTCCCCTCGGCGGCGCCGGCGGCCCCCGCGCCGACACCAAGCGTCTGTCCCCGTACACCACCCCCTTCGTACCCGAGCCACGGCGACCCCCTCTCTCCACCGCACCCTCCACGTCCACAAGCAAGCCTGGCTCTGGCAATCGTCAGACATTGAGCTCCAAGAACCTCAGCAACCGCGACACAATCGAGCCGGTCAAACGACAACAGACGCCGCGCTACACGACACACGTCCGCATTGACAAGCGACCGTCTCCATATCTTTCTCCCGTCATTCCCACGACCACGTCCGCAGCCAAATAAAAATGCAACTTGTTGAAGATGCGTCTGGATTGTTGAGAAAAGTATTTTGAAACTTTGTGGCGTTGTGGAGATTTGTTTTGGAAAGAAAACGCAGCATCTGAGAGATCTGTCCCTCGGATTCAAAGAAGTCAGTCAGAGAGAACGGTACACAGTGCATACCGGTATGCATCGTGCACTGCAAGAAATCTGTTCCTTCCAAATTCTCATGTCACTGCAGAAGATACGTCGGTTTCAAAACACCTGCAAGTTCCGTCGATTGTGGTCGGGGGTGGGGGCATCCAGCTGCATGCACGGCCGCTGCGCTGGGAATATGATACATATCAAGGCGTGGGTCTGTAGACGCGTCGTCTCAAGCAACACTGTCCTCCGTACGATTACCAGTGCAAAGCAGAATGTACAGTTTTGTATCCTCGCCAGATTTAGTGAAAGCAATGAGTTGAAATGGCCTTGAAAACTGTCCTCCAGAAAGAATCAGCGCAGCAGGTGAACCGACTGCAAACTTTGAATGTTTTTGTGGTTTGTGAAATGAAGCATTGAAGACTGTTGCTCGCCGCTGTCGTAGATTCTCCTAGATGTACCGCCAGTTCTCCTGTGAAGGAGGTGGTGTTCTTTTGACAACCTTTGTTCAAACTAAATCGAGAAGCAGCCTTGCACTTTCGCAGGCAGTAAATTGTCCTGGTGCAAACCTTTTGGACTGGGGACTGGACGGAAGAATTAAAAACGATGGCAGCTGCGAAGAAGTTCCGTTGGATATTGTCTGTGAGATTGTTTCAAAAGTTTTATTCGAGACAAAATCTTGTTTCTACAGGTTTGGTTCGAAAGCATCAAGCAGTGCAAATCCACCTTGAAATGGTACGTTCTTGAGACTTCAGGATGTTATTAAGTAAACCAAAAGTTGCTGCAAATTGTGACGGCTCGTACATACTGGGGCGGTTGTGTTGCTCTCATCTCAAACGTGAGAATTTCCAGTTCTTGTGGAATACTGCAGTTTCAATTGCAGTACAAGTTTTTGAATGTGCAGAATTGTACAGATGCTTCATTTTCCCTGTTGTCGTTTCCTAAAAGTAGCGAGTTTTTTTTCAGCAAAATCGTCTCCTCCACACATCTGGTTTTGTTGCGTGTTGAATTGTAGATTAGCTTTTGACGAAACAGCTCAGAAGAGGGTTTATGAATTTGGCCAAAAGTTGGACGTGAAAAACGAAGGTTTGAAAACACACTGTGTGGAACCGACGCTCACGCTTTGCCGTCATGGTTGTTGCTGGCACATTCCCTGTTCATATCATGCATTCGTTGGAGTTAACAAAGCGAGCCTCGCGACATTTTGTTCGCGTCGCTCCTCGGTGTATGCCAATTTGTTGAAGAGCTTTTCATCGCTCCGCCCTGTTGAGAATAATGTCTAAAAGTTGTTTGTCCGAACGGATTTTTAACTGTTTGCACACGCAAGTATATCACAATGCGGGCTGGTGCACCAATTGTGCATCTGAACAGCAGTCCCGCGGCACCAACGAATCACGGTGCACTTTGTTGCGGACAATGACTTCTTGTTAGATCGTGTACGCTTAGCGGTAGGTTTGTTATTGTTACAGTAATTTATGCTCCATTCAACACGTGTTGTTGGAGCTGAATTTTAGTTGAAATGTGCCTGCGAATTTCTAGCTAGCAAATTTTGTTTGTTTTCGAAAGATCACAACTTTAGAAGAAAGTTTAGTTGTTGTTGCCTTGTTGTACATTTTGTTATGTGTTGTGAGTGTTGCATAATTGTGCGATCCCTCGGCTTTGTTTTCCAATGACAAAAATATTTGAGTTTTTGGCCAAAAAGAACTTTGTGACTCCTGTAGCGGGTTCAGAATTGAGGGGACGTAAAGTCAAGATTTCACCTGAGGGGAGGGGAAAAACAGGAGAAAGGGGAAAGAAAATGTGCACCCTGTTGGCACAAAAATAAAGGGGGGGGGGAGTCACAGTGACAGGTCTTTCCGTTCTGGACCCGTTGGAAGACCAACTGTTGAACCAATATTTTCAGAGATACAGGGGTCAACACGGCAACCTACGTTTGAAGTGATAACCTTCACCACATTGAAAAAATAGCTCAGTGTTTCGGTTTTTTGTTTGGAAATCAAATGAGAAAAAGTTGTGAATCTGTTGTGCTTGTCGTATTTGTTGGTGTGAAAAGAGTGAATTGTGCTGTTAAGACTTCAGATGATGCCAAAGAATTGAACTCATTCACGAGTTCTTTGCTGTGTTGGCTGGCACTGCTCGCAGTCACGATATCCTTTGCCCGTGTACTGGTTGCAATCAAATTCCTAAATGTCCGAGTCCGGAATCACTCGCGTCAATTTCAAGTTCTTGCAAAACAGTTCTGTGTGCCGTTGACATGCATGTGTGGAGTTTGATGTTTCTATGAGAAGCTGAACCCGGTGTTGCATCTGAAGGTTGAGTAATCTTGAAATTCCATGCTGTGTAGGTGCGCGGCACCAGTACGTTCTCTTTGAAACTTTGTCATCTTTCAGCTGCTGTTTTTCACGTTGCATCTTTCTAAACAATGAATAGGTAGCACTGATCAAAACGGACATCCATATATGCATTTCCCGTCCCATTTCTGGCAGCGAGAACCTTGTCCTTGTCCACACTTTGATGAAAACCCTTGAAATCGTAGTGCACATTAAATTTTCACCAGCATGATCAGGAAACTATCACACAAGTTTGTTTTTTGCGTGTACATACTGGAATGGGTATCTGTCCTCTGTAGCGAACAGAAAGAGGAATATTTTTACAAAATAGATACTTTTAACTAGATCATAATGTGATACTGTATTTTAATAACATGCAACCAATAAATCAAAATGAAATGCGAAATTCTGGTTTGTCATTTGCACCACTGGCGAATGATGTCCATCAAGCAGAGGTCGTGTGTGCTCAAACTTCTGAATCCCGATCTTCCGATCGCGCGATTTTGGTAGTCACAGGTGTTCTTATTTTCATGCGTGTTTAGACATCGCAAAAGGCGGGGAGGGGTGGTCGAAACCCATTTTTCAAAATCAAGTGACAATGATCATGAATAGTTTCTGAGCACTTCTTTACAAATGGGTCTGGACCCCACCTGTCGTCTCAGCTGTGACAGTGAAATGTTGGGCGCAGGGTCGAAGAGTCAAGCTTTGTGTCACGAACTCCAAAACAACACTCAAATGTTTTCTCCACAAATTTGACGAGTCAAAAGTCACGGTTTGGTTCTACTTTTGGAAAAAAAAACTTGTATAGATTTTCCCGTTTCGAAGACAACACTTCAGCAGTTAATGCGTACAGCTCAGCCGAATTACCCACTCCTGCCGAGCCTGTGTCTCAGGAAATCGCTTAATGTTTCAGGACCACAACACCCTCCAAAAGACTCGGGCCTTACACTCAGGCAGCGTGCCAAGAGCAGGTCGCCAGACACTTTACTCAAGAAGTTTTGTTCTTTTTCTTTCGTGAAGCGCGGTTTCGCCCTGCCCTGCCCTGCCCTGCCCTGCCCTGCCCTGCCCTGCCCTGCCCTGCCCTGCCCTGCCCTGCCCTGCCCTGCCCTCCCCTCCCCTCCCCTCCCCTCCCCTCCCCTACCCTTGAAGTCAATCAACCAGAGCAAAGAGCAACGCTGACTGGTTGGAGACATGTTGGCTGTGCCCTTTGTGCGATGTGCGTATCTTGT
>JAAUXT010132177.1_pt1 | contig 11587 bp, 15 predicted proteins | sample 7278171 | NCBI WGS metagenome assembly JAAUXT01 (sample SAMN14350112, study PRJNA611818) | marine sediment metagenome | isolation source: surface marine sediment (1.8m) | place: French Polynesia: Moorea | collected 2018-08
ATTTTTGACTTTTTTGTTTCTTGAAAAATTTTAACTTTCGTCACTGATTCTTGGTGGGTATGAAAAATGCAATCTTTGAGATATAGTATCAGAGATTATTTGATGTCACGCGCGTGCCGTGCGTTAAAATGTTTATGGTTATGTTCGAATCACCGCGGACGTCGTCAGGCGCCATTTTTTTGTTCTCTGAGCCGATCTCCCCCTCCCTCACCCCGTCGCTCCTCTGACTCACTCCTGTCTGCTCCCACCCGCAGGTTTGACGCGAAGACGCAGAGCTGTCTGTGGGACCGGCTGCACGACCGGCTCTACCTGCACGTGACGCTGGGCTCCGCGGCCGTGCTCACCGGCGCTGCTGTCCTCTTCTGCTACATACAAATCTTCACGTTCACGCGTCGCACGAGGAACAGCGTGGGTTGACCACAGAGCCCTGTCACGTGACTCTCAACACCCCACCGGGGTTGGGGAGGGAAGGGGGGTATTAGGGGGAGGGGGCAGGGGACATTTCAGCCACATTGACATACTGCACTACCACATGGTGCTTCGCCCTAAAGGGACTTCGCACAATCAGGCCAAAGACATCAAGGCGTTCAAGTTTCATCCATGACCTGGCAGAAGAGGTGGGAATATCAACATTGGATCAAAAACCAGGCCTTTGAGTACTTCGCAATGCAAACACTTGGGAGAAGTATGTCCAAGTGAAACGCACAACGCAAAATACTGAAGAACTTCCATCGGGACACCTTTCGCTTCACTCTGTCAGTGGCAAAACAACATCAGGACTGACGAAATTGTTCCAAGTTCTTGTGGGTGAAGTGTCGAGTGATAGTGTCGATGTTTGTCAATATTTGCTGATAGAAGTCAGTAGGATCAACGAGGAGAATCGTCTCTTCCTTCCGTCGCTAATGGCTTCAGTGTTGGATGTCCGGCCCACTACAGGATGGAAGTCATTCCCTTGTGCAGTGCACAAAAGTTACTGCGCTGCTGACGTCTTCAAAATTTGCTGCTTTTGTGGTGACTCTCTCTCCATTCCAACCCACGTCGTTCAGAGGTCTTCAAACAGAGAGATGGAGAGAGACTGAAACAGGAGAGAGAAGAGAGAGAGCGAGAGAGACAGAGACAGAGAGAGGAGAGAGAGAAGACAGAGAGCGAGACAGATACAGAGACAGAGAGGAGAGAGATCCATGTGTGCCCACCGCTCTTTCTCATTCACATCTCAACGCACCTCACCGTACCTATCTCTTCACCGTTGCTCACCGATTCCTCCAGTGCAGAGTCCCCTCTTTCCCTCGGATTCATTGTTCCCTCTCGCCCCCCTTCTGTGCAGAATTCCCTCTTCTCTCCCCTTGGGTGCAGATTTCCTTCCCCTGCCACCTTAGTGTAGAGTTTTTTCTCTCTCTCCCACATCCGGTGCGAAGTTCCCTCTCTCTCCCTTTCCCCCTCCCTTTGGACGCAGTTCCCTCTCTCACCTCAGGTACTAAGTTCCCTCCCTCTCCCATCTCTCGCTCCCTCAGGTGCAGAGTTCCCTCTCTACTTCAAGCACAGAGCTCCCTCTCTCCCTCAGGTACACAGACTGGTTCTCTCTCTCTCTCTCTTTCTTAACCTCATCCTCTCTCCCCTCAGGTGCAGAGTTCCCGGAGCGCGCAGCGGGAGCGCGACGACTCGGTGCGTCTCGTCCGGACCATCAGCATCATCTTCCTCGTCTTCTTCGTCTGCTGGGCGCCGCACACCGCCATCGCTGTGAGTCACGCTGTGAGGTCGGGGTGGGACGGGTTCACACGGCCATCGCTGTGAGTCACGCTGTGAGGTCGGGGTGGGACGGGTTCACACTGCCATCGCTGTGAGTCACGCTGTGAGGTCGGGGTGGGACGGGTTCACACGGCCATCGCTGTGAGTCACGTAAACTTGGGAGGCTGAGCAGGCTCAGTTCATACCACCATTGCTGAGTTGCGCTCAGGGGCGGGGTAGGAGGAGTTCACACCGCCATCGCTGTGATTTACCCTTTGGGGGCAGGGTGGACGAGGTGCATGTCACTGCGTGTATATTTCGGGAATGTGTTTCACACGTGTTGGGGCGCGTCTCATGGAAGGAAATGGCTTCGCCCAATGGCCGCAGATCGGAGACCGGCAGGACGAGTGGTCGCAGCTGCTGCACCTGTGGGCGCTGACGCTCGCGCACGCCAACTCCTCGCTCAATTGCGTCGTCTACGGCGTCACCAACAAGCGCTTCAGGTGAGCGACCCCCCCCCCACTTCCGTCGCGTCAGTCGAGGGCGATTGGTCCTCAAGGCCGTCACAATGATATACGAGTGATCTGATGTCCGCACGTGTGCTGCAGGGCGGGGTACGGGCGGGTCCTCGCGCGCTGCCGCCGCTCCAAACCGGAAGTGTCGCCGCCCGACACGCCGCCGCTCGACGCGTCGACGCAGTTCGTCCGCCTCGACACCGTCTCCCGCAAGATGGCAGCGCGACACGCACCGGCGTAGCGGTGACGTCCGATGTGGTGCCGGTCCTCAGGTTGCAAAGTTGGAATTCAGTGGCCAGTTCCAGTTCAACACGTGCACCTCAGAATAGGCAGTGACGTACCAAATCGAAGTTGAACTGCAAGTTTGTGTTGAGTTTGTCAATGTGTTGAAGACAGAACTTTCGTGTTTTGATGTGGTGTTCTTTTCAATGTGCACGTGCACAAAGAGCAGAAAGGCTGGTCCTTTCAAATGTCCATTTTCACAGTCCGAAAAAGTTTTGTGTTCAAACAGCAAACAGTGTACAAGAACAGCTCAAAATCTACATGCACTCGTGAAAAACAACAACACCCAAACAACAAATCAAGTTTCGTGTTTCTCATCGGAAACGTGATTTGGCCAAAACACCGACCCCGCCCCATGTCACCGCGCGTACGGTTCAGCGTACTCCGGATTCTGATTGGTTGCGTTGCCGATGTTCGACACTTGAGTATTGTCTATGTACTCGTAAGGATGAGTATTCTCTGGGTACTCGTAATGATTGTCTCCTTCACCGGTTGGAGAGTCGATGATTTCTAGATATTCGTGGGGCGCTGAGCTGTTCTGGTCCTGTGTATCTGACGCAGGGATCCGCCCCCAGGCCAGGCGCCCCGGCGGGAGCTGCCTGCCGTTCCTGTTGCGCATGTGCGAGTACGGCTCGGCGTAGCCTGATTGGTCGAGTGAGGGAGACTGCCCGGAGACCACTGACGCGTCGGAGAAGTCCGAGAAACTCGTCGTTTGGCCCGAACCAGGGAAGGTGGGATCGTTTTGTGAAGATTCGCTTTGCTGGGATTTTTTCCTGGAAAAAAGCAAAAGTGGAAACAAAGTTTTGCACAGGCATTTGTCTCATCAAAGTGCTCCACGAATGAGTGCGCCAAGCACCCTGAACGGACTGAATTTCACATTGAGCGCACCTTTTCCACACGATGAGAGCGACGACGGCTGCAGCGACGACGAGGAGCAGAACGGCAACGACGACGACAGCGATCACCCACACAGCCACTCCTGCAGAAGGGCGAAACAAGGGGCGAGGTTGATTGACGAGAGACATTGCTTTGCCACGCGAAACTTGTGTTGCACGTGTTGTTCACATTTACCTCCTTCCGACGTGTCATCAGGTTCTTTTCCCGTCTCGGTTTCGTTGGTGGAGGAAGTGGTGACGGCAACTGCAGGAGTCGTGGCACCATCTCTTTCTGCAATGCAAAAACACTCGCGTCACACGGATGTATTGATGAGGACCAGAAAGATACGAGAAGCTGCAGACGGATTTGGATGTTTTCTGAGTTCCGTTTGGCATTCATCGCCTGGCGCATTCATCTACGCACAGTACCACCTCTCGCGCACAACCAGCCTCACCTTGCACACACGTGGGCACGTTTGCACTGAACTGTTCACGTGACTCGCAGAGCAGGGACGCGGGCCCCTGGAGGCGGTACCCAGGGTCGCAGCGGAAGCGAACCCGCGCTCCGCAGGGGTACGGCTCCGGGCCCGGGGTAGGGTCCGCCGAGCCGTGCGCCAGCCCCGCCGGGAGGCTGCAGCTCACCGCTGAAACATACACGAGTCTCACGTTTTGAACTCCTCGAGAGTGAATTTCTGAAGCGTTGCCTGGCAGCTGACTCGTTGAGTTGAAGGAGCGAACCCATCTGCGGATCCTGCTTCCCGCAAGGCAACACCTTTTTTCGCACTTTGCGCTCTGCATAACAGTGGCCCGCGAAGGGTAACGGGTCCCTTTCACGAAGTCCTGGCCCCACCCCTGCTGGTCTGTCCGAACCTGTGCAGCTCTTGGCCTCAGTCCAGGTCCCGTTGCTCTGGCAATTGATTTGCCCTCCGCCCTCGTAACAGTGGACGCAGTCGTATATGACCAGACTCCCGAGCCCGTACGGCCACAGATCTCCCCTCCGTCGGGAGTAGGCCAGGCCTCCCGGCTCCTTGCACAAATCTGCAAAAGGGACCAAGATGGTCAAGCATTTGAAGCAGCGTCTTTGTGGCTGGTGCTCCAATAACGTGTGAGGGAAAAGACATTATCCTTCATGTGTGTGTGTGTATGTGTGTGTGTGTGTGTGTGTGTGTGTGTGTGTGTGTGTGTGTGTGTGTGACACTGCTCATGTTCACGTGAACATGGACAGGAAACCGCAACTCGCGATTGGCGAAAACCAAGTGAAGTGTGGAACATGTTTCACCACACACACATACTCTCTCCAGGACAGGAAAATGTGGCCCAGTCCACTCCATTGGCGCATTCAGGGCTTGTGTCACCGTGGCCTCCAGAATACACGAACCACGCGATGGTTCCCGTGGTTTCCTCGTACTTCAGCCAACACAGACTCTCACAGTCCCAGGGACCGTCGTTCGTTCCAATTGCATTGTTCATCCGAAGCCGAAAAATAAAGTTCCGCGGTATGTTGGCCAAGACAGTGACATCCAAAGTGTTGAATCGGTTCCCCTCGATGTCCAGGCCCTGAAGACTGTAGAGACCCTCGAATGTCTGCTGTGTGACCTGGGTGAGTGCGTTGAAACTGATATCCAATTTTCGCAGATTATGCAGGTGGGAAAAGGCGCCAGGTTCAATTGTCTCCACGTTGGCATAAGACAGGATGAAACTCCCTAAAGAGTCGAGGCCTTCCAGCATATCTTTGGTGATGTGTTTCAAGTCATTCCTGTTCAGAAATAACCATTCAATGGCCGGTAGACCGCGAAAAGACCCTTTCTCAATCACAGATATCGAGTTTGATTGCAAGTCTAGGGCAGTGCACTTGGGTACACCGCTGAAGATGCCCGCTTGTAGAATCGTGAGGTCATTCCCTGACAGTGTCAACCTCTCGACTGATCTCAGTCCATTAAATGCACCCAAGTCCATGGTTGCAATTTGATTCCCTCGGATATTCAGACTGACGCATTCTGACAGATGGGCAAAAACGTTGGCTGGAACATGGGTGATGTAATTCTCAGAAATGAGAACCTCCAGCGCATCGGCTGGGATATTCCTGGGAATTTCTGTGACCCTGGAGAAATGTTTGGTCAGAAAATACTTCCGGTCAGCTGTGTACTCGTCACGTGAGGTCTGTTGACTGAACACTGTCGTGCACATGAGAAGGAGACTCCAGGTGCACAGCGACAGGGGATGCAATCGCCAGCCTGAAAATAGGGAAGCACTGCATTTGCTGGAACAACACCTGCCTGAACACAAATGTGCGACAGAGGAAACTGAAACTGAAACAGTTGGGTCCGGACAACACCAAACATTTCCAAGAGTGAGAATGAAAGCAAGCATCCAAGATGCATATGGAAAAATTCGTTTTCCAGGGCCGAACTGTTCTGAAAGGCACTCACCTGTCCCCATTGCGATTTTCAATGTGGGCCTGAAGAAATGCACGTAGCAATGCATGTTGACTGTAAGTCTATCTGCCTGTTTCTGAGTTCTAGAAAAGAAGTCAGCGAAGCGAGGAAGTTTCTGCAAGTGAGGCCCATGCATCGTGTTCTCCGACCGTGACTGAGTCCTTTCATTGTGCGCCCCAGTCGTTTTCCCGAAAAGCAAGGCTTCTTGGCTGTGAAACTTGAGAGAAGACGTGCCTATCCGTTGTGCCGTCTCCTCCTTGTGGAAGTCGGTTGCTTCTAAACTTGTCAGAGTCCTTGCGTGTGGGAAATGAAGAAATCTTGTGTTTTGCTCTCTTGCAAAAAAGAACAACGTTCCCCCCTGACTTCTTGTTGCAGAAATCCCAACTCACTGAAGCATCGCACAGGGGTAGGGTGTGTCTCCAAGACAGGGGAAGCTTTGTTTTATGCGTGTAATTTTTCCGTGCACACAGACTGCTTTTCCTGCAGTTGGGGCGTCCTGGAACTTCGACTTCAAAAACCAAAATGGAGTCCGTTTCTTGAACACGAAGCCGTCTGTTGTTTTGTGTGCTTGTTGTGGTGTTCTGTTCGACCAGAGACAGGAACAAAACCAGGATTTTTTTTCTGTTCGACTTGTTTCCTTTTGAGACAGACAAACGCAAACTACACTGCACAACATTTCTAGTGACTGACTCTGCGAACATTGGATGACATTTGACACTTCCTCAGGCCATGTTCCATTGGACTTCAACTGCAGTCAAGGGATAGAAACCTAAGCAACTCCTATTTCACACAGGTTCCATTGGTAAGCAGTCAAGCCTTGGAGAATTTCTATTTCACACGCCAGGTTCCGTGACACCTGCACGCCCAAACGCAAACATTCACCTCAGCCCTGTTATCGACGAGGTTGCACCTCTGCAGCCGAGTACAAAAGGCTGAGCCTGGGTTCATGGTGTACAGGACGTTTGCATCATTGCAATGTTGCAGGTCAGTAACTCTCATCATGACCCTCAACATTTCCTGGGTGACACTGGTCTTGATCAGGTTGAGGCTTCCCAGTACACTGTAAGGTTCATTGTCTGGTGAAGGGAGTGTCATCCTGTAACAGGTGCCGATGTTCTCGTCCACCAGTGTTGCTCCCAATTCTGCAAAAAGATGAGAAATCCATTCTGTGGCAAGAGGTTTTCAACTCTCATTTCCCCCCAAAAGAGGCAAAGTTGCTGCGAACAAGGTTGATGTTGACACACCACAGCATGGAAAATGTGAAGTCAATTTACCATTGGAATAGGGTTGGAACAGTTTGTCCACTTCCTCTTTATTCACGGATTTGTCCACGAAAATCATGTCATCAATCCACATCTGGGCGAACTGGCTCGATTCATCACGGTTGTTCACCCCAATCATGAAGTTGTCAAACCCATTCAGAGAAGACCCTTTGCTTTGGAAAATATGGTGTGCATACACGGAGCCATTGACATACAGAAGCAGAGTGGTGGAGCCCCAAGTCAGGACGATGTGGTACCAAGCCTCCTGGCAGCATCCGATGGGTGCAGTTTCCCATCTGTAGGACTCAGTGACAAATTTGCTGACGAGGTTCCCAGACGTCAGGATCACAATGATGGCACCTTTGGTGCCCGTGCCTCGTTTACCACTGCTTAAGATGCTGACTGGAAAGAAAACAGGCTGCTTTCAAAAATTATTGGTCAGTATTCTCTGTTCAAAATATGGGAGCAAGGAGGATTTTGCCAAAATCTGTGAAAAAATGTTGATTGCAGAACGTTTCAGAAGGGAATTGAGTAGTTGTACGCCTGTCCTTCCGATCGCTGTGAAGATACGTCCCAGACCAGTGTTTCGATCAGAGAATGGAATCTTAGGAGTGTTTCAGAGCGAGGCGGCCAAGTAGAGCCAAGGGAGCTGTGGTGGGGGCCAGATAAATGTAAGATGGGAGGGGAGACCAAAGTGCTCCAGTGCTTTTGCTGAGCACAAGTCAAAGAATGATACGTCGGCTTTCACGTCAAATATTTTTGCATTCAAAGGAATCTCATCCTCATGTTCCATTGCCTTGGGGGGCAAAAAGCTCCGTTGCCAGGAAAGAAATTGAGGACATCGCTGGGAATGCCATACCCTGTGGCAAAGTCCCCCACTAAGATTTCTTGTGTTCAACACTGCTTCTGAAACACTGACACGGCACGCACACAAACCTGTGTCCGTCTCACTTGACATCACTGGTCCAGGCCTCATCCAGAATGACAGGGTGTACTCAGTACACACGTTGGGGTCTCCAAAACAGTGGCCTCTGTGGTAAAAGAGATTGAAAGTTGCAGTTTGTCGTCGGGAAAGGATTGGTGCATTGGGCCTGAGCGCAAGGGGAGGCCCAAGTGGCCAGAAATTATCAGCACTTCCCTGCACCCAACAACGTGACTGGAACCAAATGTTCGTGGCCGTCCGGTCTCCGCCTACACACGCGTCCGTCGGGTTTCGACAAAGTCATCTTCGGGAATTGAGAAGTTGTAGTCTTGTTGTGCGAAGTCCCTTTAGGGCGAAGCACCATGTGGTAGTGCAGTATATATGGCAAGGTGGATGAAATGTCCCCTGCCCCCTCCCCCTCCCCTCCCCTCCCTCCCCTCCCCTCCCCCACCCTCCCCCTCCCCCTGCCAACCCCCTCCCCCCACCAACCCCCCCCATGTGACCAAAGACAAGAAGGACAAGGAAGAATAGACAACATTACCGACAAGGGACTTCGCACTGAGTTGCCTTGAGCGCTGCTTCTTGTTCAAGTTGGGAGTGCAACGACTTGAGAGAGAAGAAGCAGAAACTCGTACTTTCACTCACCTGTGGTTCCCAAAGTCTACGTACTGATCAACTCCATTGAGGGACAGAGCCTGACCCTTGATGCCTGGAACCAGGACTGGAGACCCCACAGGTGTTCCATTCAAATGAGGTCCAATGATTTTTCCATCTTTGATCTCATCAAATAGAAAATACTTCAACTCCGTTGCGCACGCGCCTCTTGCCAAAGACAGGATTGTTGCGAATAGAAACATGTTTGATTGTTTCAGTTTGAAATGGGCCTCTGTCTGGAAAGATGCACACAATTCCATGCAGACTTGCACAATACGGACTTTCGTTTTGTCTGGAAATCCTTTTTGGTTCCTCCCCTATCTCATCAACGTTAGTTGTTCTGCTTTGTCCGGAAATTGCAAGATCCAGACAGTTATCTTTCAAAAGCAAGTTCGAATTTCGGGATGCTTGGTACACAGCTTCTGAAGCGGTGGTCTGGTCACGTCGTCAAGACCTCAACTTCACCCAAACCTTGGGCAAGGAGACAAGGCTTCAACTACGAGGCAAGATCACAATGTTCTGATTGATCCGGTGTATCCGGGAGGTTTTTTGAAGGATTTTCATTTCCATCAACATGTGCAAGCATGACCTAGTGATGGTTACTCACAGAGATGGAGACGAATGTTACTCATTGTGTTGACTTGTAGATCGTGATTGAGAGTACCACACATCAGTAAGTGCACTGAAGGTTATGGCTCCTCAGAAGAAAGACCAACGTTTTGAGATCCGGTTCATGGTGAAGGAGGGTATGGATTTTGCTCAAATTTTTCAGAGACTGAGAACTGTTCATGGACAAGCTACACTGAGTGAACCAAGTGTGCGAAGGTGGATTAACAGGTTCAAGTCTGGTGATCTGGATGTCAACAACAAGGCCAAATCCGGTGCTCCCAGAAAGAGAACTGCTGCCAAGATCACACAAGTTTGAGGCCTGTTGAACCAGGACAGGCGCAGAAGTCTTCGAGAACTGAGCAGATCTTGTGGTTTGTCATATGGATGCACCCGGAAACTTGTGCAAAATGATCTTGGAATGAAGAAGAAGAGTACAACCTGGATCCCTCACCTCCTGACCGCAGCCCAAAAATTGTGACCATGGCTCGAGCTTCTTTGCAGCTGATGCATCACAGAATGAATCCTGTAACACACATTGTCACCCAGGACGAAACGTGGATCTTCTGCTGGGATCCGGAGAGCAAGAGGGCTTCCATGCAGTGGACTCTTCCTGGTGAGTCCAGGCCACAGAAGGCAAGGATAGAAAGGACAACTGTCAAGTGCATGTTGGTTGTGTTTCTGGATCGGAGGGGTGTTGTCTACCATGAGTTCGTGCCCAATGGTGTTGGAATTGGAGGGCGTGTCTACCTTGGCATCCTCGAGCGCTTCTGGATCTCCATCCGCAGATGTCGCAGGGACTTGTTCACAGGGAGGATCACTTGGGGTTTCCAACAGGATGGGGCTCCAGCCCACAAGACCAGAGATGTGTTGCGCTGGTTCCGTGACAAAGATATTCTCCTCATGCCCACCCTGGATACAGTCCCGACCTCAATGCACCGGATTACTGGTTCTTCAACAGACTGAAGACCTGCATCCATGGCCACCAATACCACACAGTTGCTGACCTCCAAAGATCTGCAGAGCAAGCCATTGCAACGATCCCAGCACAAGAATTTGCGCATGCACTGGACTCCTATCCTGACCACCTGCGCAAATGCATCAATGCACATGGTGCATACTTCGAGAACAATTGACAAGTAACCCGTTGTGTGACTTTGTTGCTGTTTGCCTCACAAGAAGACCACCTTGTTGTCTCTTGACCCAAGAAGTTTCATTAACTTTCAACAATTAGATCCGGAGTTATTGACTCAGCCAAATCGTCCGGTGCTCAATCTGGATCTGATAGGAATACATGTTGAAACTTGTGTTGATGTGCTTGACGTTAAAGCCTCTCTTAGAGACATTAATAAAGTCTCTCTAACACACAAAAGTGTCTCTCTCAATCACAGTACTCGCTACTGATAACGCCCAAATCAAAACATTGTGATCTTGCCTCGTAAAATCGACTTGTCAGAAAAAGAAGAACGGCACAAACTATGGGGAACTTCCTCAGGCATCCGCCCCTTGGTTGTTTATTGATGGCAAGCGCACTGAGTTTTCCTGACAAAAGGAAATTTTGTGTTTTTACAAAAGCGCTTGAATTGATCCTCTGTGATATTTGCGTGCACTGCTTTGTAATGACATCGTTACACAGACAAGAATGGAAACTCGTTGGGCGCTGAAGTGAAAGGCTTTTTGTTTCGAAACACACCCGACATCCGGGGTTTTTCCAAAGGGCAAAGAACTCGCACTCGAACATTGTCAAGAGCCGAAGATTGTTCGCAGATCCGCGTTCTGGAAAAGGCCGAAATGAACATTTTGTGTCTGTCTCTTTGTTCACAAAACGTGAAATGCAACTTGTGGGACAAAAACCAAATGCCTCCATGGCAGTTGAGTTTTTTCCTTGCTTGTGGAATCAAAACAGAGGGCTGCAAATGAGCATCGTGCGAGCAAATACAGCTCAATGAATCTGCGAACAAGGAAACATCAATGTCTTCACAGGAGACATCACTAGTCCCACAACGCAGACGTCGATGTTGATGAGTGCAAGCAAATCCATCGCCCCAAGCAGTACGCATACAAATTTATGTCTAGTTGTGAGTTAGGGAGCGTAGTCTTCGATCCTGCAACACTCATCAAACACACAAGAAACAAGAAAGCCTGTTCAGCGGATCAGAGGAAGGCGCACACTCTGGAGGCGCAGTCTGGTCCTGGAAAACCCAGTGTTATATATATTTACCATGACCACCCCCTAAGTACTGCCACAGCCACAGCAACAGCCACAACCAATCATATCATTCCCTAGATGGAGCCACTATCCTAAGCTGGG
>JAAUXT010092690.1_pt1 | contig 11586 bp, 11 predicted proteins | sample 7278171 | NCBI WGS metagenome assembly JAAUXT01 (sample SAMN14350112, study PRJNA611818) | marine sediment metagenome | isolation source: surface marine sediment (1.8m) | place: French Polynesia: Moorea | collected 2018-08
AGCAAGCCAAATCAGAGTGAGCCAAATCAGAGCAAGCCAAATCAGAGCAAGCCAAATCAGTGCAACTGAAATTTCCTCAAATCACCGCGAGCTCCATGGAGCTATTTTTTCCTGTGCGAGTCTGCCCAAATAATTGTGGTGTTAGGTGAAACGATAAATAGAGAGAAAACGGAGACATAAATCCGGAATTTCATATCTGAAGTGGCAGACCGAAGACTCTGTGTGGTCAACAAAAATACAAAAACAATTGAACAGCAACTAAATTTTGCCAGTCTGTCCCCACACAATGTGAGGAATTTCAACGAGTCTCACAGCAGGAACAAATCAGACATCAAAGCAGCCTTGATCAATCCAGAAATGGCAGACGACGTCACTGGTAAAAAGGCACACAAAATCCACAGAAATCTCCATTCACAACTGGTTGGGTAGATTTTGCCTTGTTCGGCCACTTGTGAGTGTAAACTGTCTGTAAATTTCATTCATCAACTTCAAAGCGACACATTCAGCTCCGCTTTTTTCCTGCTCGCCAGTGCTTTGCCTTCTTCAACAGTGTAAACAGGCGGACAGCAGATCCGACGCTTGTCATGATGGGAATAGATGAGCCGCTTGTGTCTGCGTGGAGCAGGAGGGGCGCAAGCTGTGTTGAGTCTGGCTGGGGCGCGACTTGATGAAGCCCCAACCCAGCTTGGGACCTTCCGTGTCAACAAAAAATGCAAATAACTGCGCTTATTTCCGTGTGTGGGTTGGGAGGGGGCGGAGTGCATCATTCTTTTGCAAAGCGACGCAAATGGTTCATCGATGTTCGCAAAGCATTTTCTGTGTGATCCTCAAAGCACAGAGGCACAAGTAGGTCACTTGAGTAGAATCTACGTTGATGGGGCAAACCATGGTCTCTCATCTGTGTGTTGGACGAAAGGGAAATTAACTTTCCATGCTGTCTCCCTTGTTTCGCTGAACCATCCCAACCCAACTTGTTTCTGGCAAAACAGTTGAAGCTTCGTGTTTTGGACAGAGCTGCCGCAAGAACAGAACACCAGAAGGTCTGTAATCTGTGAGTTCATTTGGAACAAACCTTTGTGTGAGCTTTGCATGCTGGTCGGGAGTACGATGGGATCAGGTGGGGTTCGTTCAACAACAGAAACCGATTTCTTGAATCGAGTCAAGTGCAACAAAAAAGCAAACTCGAATTCCTTTGAGAAAAGAGCCAAAAACCACCAAACAATTCAGAAGGATGAACGACCCTGCCTCTTGGGTCTCCCTCCTCCCCAGCACAGCGAGACATCCAAGAGGAATATTTTGTCAGGATGGACGACAGCGTGGCATGTGCAACAGGAGTGGGCAAAGGATGAGGCGAAAGGGGACAGCACGGCAAGAAAAAACCTGGTGCCTTTTCAAAGATAAAGGGTTTTTAAGCACCATGAAATGTCTGTGTGGAGAGGCTGAGTTTTCTCGTGGGTCATCAGGATCTCATGAAGATTTGTACATGTCCTCGCTCGCAAAACACAACAAGAACACTTGCTGAGATAATAATTTACTCAAATACACGAATGAAAATCCAGGTGCTTTCCTATGTCTTTTCCAGACAATGATCCATTTGTGTGTGAAATTAACTTTTGCTGTTCCTCCTGACACAGCATATTCCTATCATACGGTGAAACCCCGCGCACGGTTTTGGACCCATTTTTGTCGTCAAAAGTTCAGGTGCAACTTAAACACAGAGAATCGCCTTGTTCATTGCCAACTGGTCTCCGACCCGAAGAGGCCCAAAATTTAAAAACTTTATGTTGGAGGATCTGGTACCCAACCAAAAAGTCAAGAAAAAATCAGCCTTTGTTTGCAACTTTGATATTTTACACACGTATTGCATGTTTCTGAAAACCAAAAATAAAATTAATGTGGATACTTTAAGAGTTGTAAGAATAAAGAACAATAAATTGTCCACTTTATTTTTGGTGCTGCCAAATTTGGCAAAGGTAAGGGCAAAAAGAGGGAACCAGATTTGTGGGGTCAAACTTGGGTGTGTCTTCTACACGGGTGCGACCTGTACGCAGAGATTTGCGGTAAACTCTTCAAACTCATGAAAAACGTGGCTTTCTCACGGCATTTTGAACTGCACGTGGATTTTCGCGTCACTCGTGTCTTCTCGATCTCAGGTGCGCAAGCAACCTACGCCCTTTGTGAACAAAACTGTCACGCCGCGTGCACTTCCGTCTGGCGTGTCTTGGAGAGGCTCTGTGGGCAGCAGCGAGACTGCAGCGAGACTTGATCTAAGAAGTCAAGAACTTCTTCAATTTGAATTGCAATTTCGTGAGAGGCAATTGCATTACGCTGAATGCGAAGTCTGCAGACCCAGAGTAAATCTATTTCACCCAACATGAACGGCAAAGCTGCTGCTTGTTACGCTTGACTTGCCAGCAGTTTGCAGTGTGATTACTCAACAAGATGTGATACTGTGAGTAGAACCGCCTCTGCCATGTATGTTGTTCACGAGTGAGAGTTTGGCTGAGGAGGCAGGTCAAACCAAACACCAAACACCAAAGAATCTTTCAAAGTGCCTTTCAAGGAAAGTACCTCTGCTGTGGCTCGGAATCATGAAGGTCTTTCCGACAGTTGACCTCAGGGTTCGCATGCCGCACCCCCAGTCGGTGGTTGTGTTGCTTCACAAAAGTTTTCCGTGTTTCTTTGATTGATTGGGCGTCGTTCTTGCCACCGTACCGTCTCGAGGAGAAGACGTACCACACGTTTTGAGTGAACAAACTGCCTGTTTTCAACATATTCATGTATAAGACACACCCCAAGTTCAGCTGTCAAAACAAATGTTCAAAATCCGTCAACTTAACTCAAAATCCCTCAAATTTAGAATGATCATCACTGTCTGGAAACAACCCTTTCTACTCTTCCTTGGTTAGTCTTTCATCTGTATCCCAGTTTGGGCTCTCTGATTAATTTTTGTCCTTCTCTTCTAGTTTATAGCTTCAAAACTCATTTACAACTCATCAGAGAAAGAAGAGTCTTGTCTCACTCAACTAAATTATCATTCTCTTTTGGTGTCTCAAAAAATCTGAATGTACTTGTGCATAAGATGCACCCCTTCTTTTGATGTCTGATTTGGGGGCAAAAAAGTGCGTCAAAAACACGGTACGGTACGGTACATTTTCGTTCTCTGAGGCAGGGTGCACGCGTGAGTTACTTTCTAATCAGATCCAAATGACACAACCGTTGTTTATCAATTGGATTCGAACATTATCCTGTTGATCAAGCACAGCCTTCTCTCCTCCATCACAGACCTGTCGGAGAACTATTCTTTTGTTCATTTGGCTTTCGTACATTCACCTGCAAACTGAATTGAACCTTGAAGGTTTCACTCGCAGCGAACCTGCTCAAGTTCTCCTCAAGGGCGGGGGAGGGGTCTGTGGATCTCCATTCCTGTGTTTGATAAATTTTGGTTACCTGATCTGCCCAACTACTTTTTGCCGTCTTTTATGAAGGCTACCATCCCACATCCATTTGCACCTCAATCTGGGCCTGTCATGCAAACAGACGTGAACACAAACTCACCGGAAGGCCTCAAAGAGAACCTCAACAGTTTGAAATGCATGTCAAAGGACAAAAGGATACAGCTTCAAGAACGATTTGAAAAGTTTTCAACGATTTGTTCGGCCTGGATCTACACAGACTGACCAAGCTCAGGACCGAAGAAAACCAACCGGGAACCCTGGCTTTGTCTCAGGAGAGACAGAAACAGAAACATTTCCAGAATGGACAGAAATGTCAGGATCCTGCCTGATAATTTCAGTTTCTGGTTTGTTAATTAAGTGCAAGGTGTTCAAATAGGTTGCCTGAGAATCAGATCAAAGATTGGTTCCATCCCTGATGATTCTCGCGGCAATGAATGCTGTCATTGTCCGTGTCAAAACCTGTGTCTCAGCAACAACTGAACGATAATTCTGGACGTCTGCTGTCATTGACAACACAGAAGGTTCTGGTTTTGATCGGAAAGCGACTCCCACGCGGCGCAACGTTGGGGTCGGAAACGGGCTCCGCGCTTCGTGATGAAAGATTGTTCTCTTGGTGAAATGTCCATCCAAATTGACAAAGGTTTTCGACACCCTTTTAAGACTCTGACCTCAACAAATTGTATTTTTCATTGCTCACTGGATTGTCAACTCTTATCAATGCAGCTTTGCCTGAGCTTCCTTTGTTGCACTTCTACCAAGGAAGAAGCACTTTTCTCGCCAACAACTCGAGGTTGTCTCACCGTTGAGATGTCTGCCAACTCTGGAAACAATTTAAACTTCACGGGAACTGCGGGGACCAAAGACCAAAGTCAATTCCGCCGTCCACACGACACAGTCAACTTGCATTTCAATGAGCTCATCTCATGTTTGGTTCCGAATGTTCCTTTTCCCTGGTCAGCACCACCATTTTACAGAAGGAATCGCCTCATTGGACGTGTGTCCAAGTGGAGCATGGAATTTGCTTCAGCCAAAAGTCCTTTCCAAAATGCTCAAGTGGTCACCTCGTGAAGAACGAGCGAACAGGAGCGTCTTTTGTGCGGTGCACATTGCCACAGAGAAGGGTTACCAATCGTCTGAGGCTGGCTGACTGAGCAGAGCAGAGTGTTTGCATCAAACGCACAAATTATGAGTGGCGGAAGGGAAGGCCGTGTGGGCTCATACGACCTCAAAGTACCCAGGAATTCACTCACCTCCCGCTTCCTCCCACACAACCGCTGATTAAATTTGACCAGGATATTGGACCGCAGGAGAGTGTGGAACTTGTCGCCGGTCAGTGCAACACAGTAAAATAGTTTTCGTGTACTTCGAACATTTAGGCGTGCAAAGCTATGTGAGTTTGAAAGTTCTCCCGGCTTGGACAGAGACAGGCTGCTCGCAGGAATGTCACTCCGAATGAGACACACAAAGGACAGCTGCAATCGGACAACCAATATATCTGAGGCATCGTGATCTGGGAAGGGCGCAAATCTCAGAGTGAAAAAAGGAGCATGAGATAGTCAACAATGATGGCGCGTGGTGGCACAAAATGCGAGGAAAACTTCACACGAGTGGAGGATGGTCGGGGTCGGGCCTCACCCTGGTGATCTGCTGGAGCAGAGAAATGTTTCGTTCGATTTTCAGCATGACAATTCCTGAATGTGAAAAAACTGGATTGTGATTTAACATCACAAGAAAGAAGCAACAACCGGTCTTCTGCCCTTCCGTTGATCTGACATGCAATGCAGACTCGTGATGTTCCTGTGTGTGAAGTTCTGAGCCAAACGACGCAAATTTTAATCGTTGTGTTGTCCACCTTGGTAGCTTGGCCACGCTTACGGAGACAGAAGGAAGAGAAGCAAAGCTTTTCCTGACCACCAACCGACACGCAAGCACGTGTCTACAAGCACCAAAGCTGGATCGAGTAGCGTTTTCACAAGCACGAAACGAGTGACGAGAAAAGTAGGGCTCACGGATTAAGTACTACCCATCACACCCTGCAATGTCGTGAGATATTTAAGCTTTTTGCATGACTATCTCTGAACATGTGCTATCTCTGAACATGGGCTTGTCTCAGACGTGCTGTTCACACATTCAGGAAGGAATTTTGAATGAAAGTTGACACCGAAGTGGCGTTTTATATCAGGTAAATGGCTTCTGACTTATGTCATGGGGAACTGGGGGATGCGGTCTGTCCAACTCAATGCGTACAATGTATTTCAGACGTTTATCAAGGGACAAATTTGATCTTCAGAGGAAGGCCGGTACCATTTTGGGATTCTCGGGAGGCAGGACAAGAACTTGTCAGGAACATTTTTGCTCTCTTTTCCAGACAAAGAGAAAACTTGCGTGAATTATATCTTTTCGTGCGACATTTCATTTTTTCCGCCAGGGTGCAATCAAGAAGTTTGATTGTTCCGTGGCTTTGTGGGAAAACAAAGGGGAAAAGATGACTTGTTGCTTTGCTCACAAATACAAATAACAAAAGATGACATTTGGTTTGCTGAAGAAGAAAAACTCTCTGACACGATAACGTCACCACCCACTTTGGCTCTTCATGCCGCCAGAAAACCAGATTGGCCAAAGGTTGTTCCTTACGTCAGAGATACAAGTTATTAGCGAAAATTTGGCTAATAGGAATGAAGCGATTGCTCATTACCTTCTCTTCTCTTGTGGTTCATCAAGATTGATAACATAAGGCCACTAGAAGATTTATCAAAGATAATTGAATCCTGACCTTCCGAGTCATGAAGCAAAATGATGCCAAAGACTTGACGTCTTTTCACCCGTGTGAGCAAGCGGTTTGGCCGCACACATCTTTTGCAAAATTTTGAACTCGCGCTATTTGAGAGAGAATTGCGCAGATGATGATTCTGTCCCTTCCCCGAAACCTTTCCATCCTTCACAGTAAACTGTTCTTCAAGATTAAATCGGTCACAAGCTCCACGGGAGCACGACTCGCCTGGGACACAGCTGCGATGTCCCTCCAGTCTGAGGTGGGCAAGGGCAGAACAGGGTGTGGACGTTGGATCAGGCTCCAAGTATTGGAGGCGGGTTAGTATGGGTGGTTCGAGACTCCAGTCGAGGACCAGGCCGAGGGAATGGCCTGATCTCAACAAACGTTGCTGATAAAAAATATAAACTTTGCGATGAGAGTAAAAAGTACAGAGGCAGCTTCGTTTTGAGGGTTCAAGAACAAAATTGACAAAAGTGTGTCAACATTGAGTGGTCTTGCATGTCCATTGTCAATTGACATGGGTTGTGCCTACGGCATTCAAGCTGGCACTCTGTGCTGGGCAGCGCGATTGTCATGAACCACAGGCTGTGATTCAAAAGAAGAGACTGATCAGAAGATTATTGCCGACGCAGATCGTGACCTCTCACAACAGGCTGTGACTCGTCCTAAGACCAAATTGCTGCCTTGGGTGTGTGTGGAGAACTCTCGCGAAAAGATGCTCCAAAATTTCTGTGTTTGTGAAGGAAATGTTTTCAATTGTTGACAACAGGACAGTGAACATACATTCTCACACACAAGAAATCCGAAGCCACCTGCTTTGAATATCCCTGGCCACGTCTGGAATGGCATTCAGTGTGCCCATCTTGGACACGGCCGTCCGGATGAAGGAACCGCGTCTCTGTGGAGGAGAGTCGGCACGAACCTGCTCTTCCGATTGACGTTTTTGTGTTGCCTGAAAGGGTTGGTGCATTCGCTGAGCACGACATGGCCTGGAGGACATAGAGAAGCACAGAAGTCTCAAATCCTGTGCTGATTGGATGCGAAACATCGTCGTGTTGAGGCTTTGTTGGTTCTGTATCAGAATCGGATGACCTTGGCAGGAAGTAAATCGACATCGACTCCTGCAGTCAGAGCGCAAAAGTGTTTCGAAAATATTCTCATCACCACTTTTTCCGGTTTTTCTTATGTAGATCTATTGCAAAGTGTTTCGACTTTTTCTCAGTATTTGTGTGACTCTTTCCATTTTGCAATGTTTGTGCTTATGGATCACTTCTCTTCAAACTACGCGTGTGCACACGTGAAGGAAAATAAATGCACCCCGATCTCTCCACATCTGGGTGCGGAGACTCGTCTAGACATTCTGAAGTGGACTTGGATAGCAGAAGCAGTTTTTTTTCAGTGCACTTCTTGATTCGAAACATCCAAATTGTAACACTGCGAATTGACACTCATGTCAAGGCAAGAGCTCTCCGACACTTTTTGTTGTGCCAAGTACGTACGTCCTTTCTGAAAGGAGTGGGTGTCTGGGCCTGCCGGTGGTAACCTGCAGAGAACAAGATGTGTTTTGAACGTGCAAGGGGAAGGATTTGAGAGGCAGTAGAAACCATTTTATCTCAATGCCATGTTCGATTCCCAGTTGGAGCAAGCAAATGATCAACTCTGGATGTGTTTCGATGCCGAGTTGAGCCGTGGCCGTCATCTGCAGAGCTCGGGAATGAGCAGCAAAGTCGATGTTTCACTCAGTGGGAGTGAATGAAACCGCAATGTAATTAGGCAAGGGCTTGATGGCTCCTTATGTTTCCTGCGTCTGATGCTTGGTCTGTAATCAACGTGCCAGTAAAGTTAGATTTTTGCGATACGAGTACATTCCCCAACATTGTAACCGAAACAAAAATGAACTCGAAGAAAGAGGCTGAATGAGCCCCAACAATGAAATTGCACCCCAATCATGTTCATGCATCATCATCCACCACAAACAGTTTGCCCAAAGGATCTCAACAAGCGTTCTCCATGTGAAGCGTGCTCGTGAGCACCTGGATGAACAACTCAGAAAAGTTTATACTTGCCAAGGCCATCGCTGTTCTCCTTCGTTTGTATGCGTCTCTCACACACAAAGGAATAAACGGATGAGGAGAAGTGATCCAAGCTTGTTTTCGTCGTTTTTGTGACGAGATTGAGAAGCAGCTTTCACAAAGTGGCTCCCGCCTGATGCAAATGTTCGTCACGTCTCTCCGTCCAGATCAATGCGTTTTGGAATGGCAGATTCTGGACGAAAAATAACAGAATGAACATTTTATGACAGCCTCTTGCTGGATCCCCCCCCCCGCCACACACACACAAAAGAAAGAATTGACACAGCGTTTTCCGTCAAACCTTTTTGGTTCAAGCAAAAGTTCCCACGGCTGTTTTCTTTGTTTTTCATCACAACTACAAGGAAACGAATTCTTCCCGTCTGGTTGGGATTGCTCCATATGAAATGCACTTTGTGCGGCAATTGCACGGGTTGTAAAGGCAATTGGCTGCAGATAAGACACGTGGTTTTGAAAAATTGTGTTGCTTGTTTGGGGCATGGTTGGGGTTCAAATTCAAATTTATTGAAAAAATGGATTTTGCTATCATTGTAACCTTTTTGCACTTGTTTGTAATGTTTTGTGGCCTATTCTCTTATTCTGTATCAAAATGACAAAGTTTGTGCAGAAAAGGTCGTTGTGCAACTTAAATCTTGTAAATTGGTCAAGGTAAGATGAAAGTGTTGTGTGATTGCTTGTGTGAGGGTTTCAAGTTTTTGGGCAAAAGGAGAATAAGTTTATCAGTGGCCTTCCTCATTGATTTCTTTTTTCCATTTACCAGTTGTCAGTGGACTTGATGGGTCAACAGTTTTTGGAAACTCGTTTATGTTTATTGTTGGAGAGTCAATTTCATGTTTTGCGCAAACAAACAACACGAATGACACAAATGGGCGACCTGAATTGACCATTGCAAGGCCCAATGACCTATTTTTTTCGCGTGGGAGGAAGACTGTTTCTTGAAGAAAACCGAAGCACATTTTACCCGGTTTGTCTCAAAAGTGGGTTGAAATTACGTTTCAGAGCTGCACCAACTGTTCTTGAAGTTTCGTCGATATCATCTCCTTTCTCAGCCTGCGCGTTGGGATATTGAGCACTTTTAATTTCCTGTCTCTTTCTGAGCATCTCGTGTGCAGATGAAAAAGTAAAAACTGCAGTTTGCTGCGCAAAGATAGGTTGTCGCTTCAGATCCCTGTAAGCTCCATAATCCTCAAGTACCTCGGCTGTCGTTGTCACTCAAGTTTATTTGGAATAATGTCTGTTTTGCAGCCTCAAACTTTCGAGGCCTGAGCCTGCAGATGAATGTGTCATGATTAGTCAATACAGGGCAAGACTTAGTTTCCTTGAGTAAAAGAGAGCGAGACTTGGGGTGAGTTTAGTTTCGAACTTCTGCCGCCCACTGCTTTTTTCGAAAGGTACCAGGCCTGTTCTTTTTTCTGTCACTCCCGGACTTTTTGTTGCACGTGTCCAAAAAATTGCTTCCTCACGTGTCAGTTGGTTCCAAACATGCACACTACACAACGCACACGCACAGAAAGACAGACGGACAGACAGACACAGACAGACAGACAGTCTCACACACACACACACACACACACACACACACACACACACACATACTGCACAGCAAATGCCACTCTTGAAACAGGACTACTTGTTTTGTTTAAGTTCCAAAACACAGTAAAAACAACAGAAAGCGCTGCAATCAGCAAACATCACAGCATTGCAGAGATACGAGGGAGATCCACAAAGTCCAGTTCTTTCCTTCGTCATTTCAAAATGTTTAAAAAGTCCTTGTATTCCACAGTTGGCTATTGATTTTATATAGCAATTAACCCCAGTACAGAGAAGATACTGCAAATTCAACAGCTGAAAGGATAATTAATGCCAACTAAAATACTCAATTGCTAAGTATTTAGAGACTACTTAATTTTGATAAAGGATTAAATTAATCTTTGGGGCCTTTTCGTTCTGAGGGTGTGGGCAAGTGGGAGTCAAAACCTGAGGAACACACTCAAAATTGGCGACGAACCGGACTTTGTCGATCTCCCTCGTATGTAACGATATTAGTCCATTTGCGGGTCAAAAGGGAAAATTTTACACAACAAACCTTGCAAGGTTTTGAACTGTGTGGATGAATTTCTACGCCTTTGTGTGACAACTCTCCACGAAAGGCACGGCAAGCGACCAACTACAAAGGTGTGACAGGCAAACAACTCAGCTTCGTTCCCAACGAAAAGAGTCAGCCATATCGTACCCGACTCCTTGACTCCTTGTTGACTCTTTCAGAAGAGAAACACCGTCTGATCCGGCCGAAATATCCCGCAGTCTACAAGCAGATCATTCTTGAAACACATGCACAGGATGTTGCAAAACAACACCCCTCGCAACACTTCTTTCAGCAACTGAAACTTTCGAGGAACAGGGTCATGTGTGAAAGAAAGCGAAGTGCATGAAATTTCAAAAAGTACGAACTTCTCCATTGATTTTTGTCACTTCCACACCGTACTTTGTGCATCGAAATTCGCAAGCAGTCACAACGGATAACAGACTGCGGGCAAATCAGCTATTACTTTTCCGAGGTGGTGGAACAGATCGTGGCAATTCTCTCCGGCTTTTATGGCTCTTTCAGAGTCAAAAGCTTTCTGTGTTAATGCTCTGAAAATTACAGATTGGACATTTATGATTTTCCATTTACGATCCTCTATGGTGCAGTTAGGGTCTCTGTCCCTTCCGCGTCACCCATCTGAACAAAGCCGTGAGCTGGATATCTGCCGGAAAACTTCGGTGGGAGATCACGGTGGAACATGATCAATGTTCAGAACAAACTATTTCCATGCACGGAATCCTTCAGTCTCAAGAGTCTGACGAAAAGTACACATCTCTCTCTCTCTCTCTCTCTCTCTCTCTCTCTCTGATAAGGAGTGTGAGTGTATGCCAATGCTTGAGGGGCAGATTCAGCCCTGGGGCAGGGTATCTCGGACATTGTCCAGGATACCCCTTCCCCTGCAAAGCAAATTTTTCCAACTCAGACATTGTCTGGGGCAGGGTATCTCAGACATTGTCTGGGATACCCCCCCTGCCCCCCCCCCCCCCCTGCTTAGCAAATTTTTCAAGCTAGGACATTGTCCGGGTCAGGTTATCTCAGACATTGTCTGGGTTACGGCGGGGGGGCCGGCGCCCGGGGGGACGGGTGCTGGCGAGGGGGTGGGGGGGTGGAGTGGGCGTGGGGGGGGTGGGAAGGGGGAGGTGGGGTGGGGTGTGTGGGGGGGGGGGTTTGGGGGGGGGG
>JAAUXT010122482.1_pt1 | contig 11586 bp, 13 predicted proteins | sample 7278171 | NCBI WGS metagenome assembly JAAUXT01 (sample SAMN14350112, study PRJNA611818) | marine sediment metagenome | isolation source: surface marine sediment (1.8m) | place: French Polynesia: Moorea | collected 2018-08
CATGGAACCGAGCCTGCAGTCACGTGGGGACAAAAGGCCCTTGCTTTTTCTGTGCAAAGCCATGATGTACATGCTGTGTTTCGACTTCCATTGGAAAAGCAAATTTGTCAAGTCCGTGTTCGTACAGCACGAAACTGCGAAAGTTTTGAAGTTTTGCTGTGTGCATTCAGTGATAGAAACTGAAGAAGGGAATTCAAAGTGCAACGAGCAGTTTGAAAGTTTTTCGAAACATTGGTGAGAGAGCTGACGTTGGTTTCTATTGAAATCTGAGAGTTTTGTCGTCATCTCACCTGCAGTTTCTCTGAAAGCGACTGTCTCGGATTTCAACTCCACAATCTCAAAACCAAAAACTGAGTGAAAATGTTTTTTCTTCTCTGGTGTCATTACCAGGCGGTGGAAACATCATATTTCCCTGATCAAAGAAAACTTTAAATAGATCTACAGCTTTTAGATAAATTGCTTCGGGTTTTGATGTCGTCAAATGTCAAACCAACACACTCCTGAATTCTCTTCGATTCCATTTTGATTCGAGTAAATTACAACTTTTGGTAGACGCTGAAAAGTCAAGACATTGTGCGGAGTTGGGGATAAAAAATTGGCGTTTTATTCAGCGACGGGTTATGGTTTGTCGTGAGCTGAGTGTTGTGTGCGGGTCGGGTCCCGGTGGTTCCCAGCCACACAACCGCCGCCGTGTGCGGCACCACGGTACGAAGCAGCCTCGGCTCGGCCGGACTGCCACAGTGGAGTAAAACTCAAGCGTATGCTTCAAATGTTTATTACTCACTCCTGTCTCAAGCTGTTGCTCTCGACAGACGCAGGGTGTCATGGGCGCGGCTTTAAATAGGCGGCGCGAGTTGCGAGTCTGGTGTACAGCTTCAGCTTCGTGCAGCTCCGCTGAAGCCGCTTCATCGGTACTCAGCTCCTCGCCCGAAAGCTGGATTGCGCGCGTGGGAAGAGCCAACTCTTCCACACGACATGAGTGAACGTGAGCGTCGCTGTGAAGACGACGCCGTTTCCATGACTTCAAAGCGTTGTCACCGAATCCGGTGAAACTTTGACGCCGCCTCGCGGCTTGTGACACCGCACTCCCGTCTCCGGTCTCCCGTTGTCACAGGAAACGCAGACACAGTAACCTTGCTCCACAACTCTCAAATTCAGTTGAAAATTTTTTGGGTTTTGTTGCAAAGTTGAGTCCTGAGGCAAAAGTGTTGCTCATCTGAGTTTGTGTGGCTTTGTTAGGCACTGAAGTGAAAAAAACCCAGATGTGCACTTTGGTGTGGTCATAATTTTCGGTGTGGCTTCCTTGGTGGTCAAACTGAGATCGCGTCATATTGACACGTTGGAATAAAAGCTTTTGCAGTTTCTATTTCATGTTTTGAAGGAGCTGAGGATCCTGACCAAACACACGATTTGCGAACGAAATAGAGACTTGAAGACAATGGGTTGAGAATTTCCAATCGTGAAAATTAGAGCAGCAAACGCAGCATTCAATTCTTTCACTTCGATTTAAAGACCCGAAGACAGACTTTCTCAGATTTCGGTTCTTACAAAAGATTGCACACATCAAGGTGCAACAAAACTCCGGTGAGAACACCGCCTGCAAAATGGCGCTTTGAAGACGCGGATTTCCACGGAACGTCGTGCGTCTTTGTTGCGACGTCGCGTCGTGACGAGCGACACAGAGACGCTCGGAAACCGGACCCCGCGAAACTCTGACTCTCTCACCTCGTGTCCGATTCGAAGCAAAATCTTCACAAAAAGCACAACACGATTTTGAAGCTGTTTCAAAAATGTTGTGAAGGGACTAAAATTTTTTAATTTTTGTAATTAAGGAGAGTGTTGTGAGAAATGTGAACTGGCATTCAGCTGGTTGTTGAGGATGATTGCAATTTAATTAAGACTTGCTGCCTTTGATGGTAAAACGATGTCATGACTTCTGTGGAATGTCTCGGAGATGTGACAAATTTTTTTCCTTCAAATCTTCAAAAGATGGTGGTTCGAGCGCTTGACACGGACACGCGACGCGTGTTTCTTTCGAGACACGCAGCGTCAAAAATCGCAGCAATAAAACCTCCAATCACGACCTGAGGCGTGCGAAAACTTCATCCAGAAAACCGTCGTGCTTACGTTCACATCTCGCTTCCGCTCAAAGTGTTCAGATTAAGTTTCAAAAAACGTTTGAAAAAGTTTCTCAACCTTTTTGCTGTTTGGAGAATCTTTAGCACGTAAGAGTCGGGTCGAAAGAAACTGCAAAACTTGAAAATCACGTTCGTCTGAAAACGGACCCGTCCCTGCGTCTTGATTTTTGCTCAAAACGGTTTCCAGGCATCGTGTTCAACTGGGAAAAATGTGGGACTTGGTTGAGGTGTTGTTGGGAGATGTGGGGGCCACCACCCAAAGGGCCCAATCCCAACTTTGAAGCTTTCAACATCAGCGAGAAAATGCACCACTAGGATTCGAGGCTCAACGTACTCTCCCAGGGGTCAAAGAACCTTGGGACCCCTGGACCACATCCAGCCAACGCAGTTCGCCTTACACACACGATTCAGACCTCAATTTCCCTTCATTTATCGCGCAGAATACGACATAGACAACAGCAACAAGCGGCCGCGCACGACCATCACGGCGAAGCAGCTGGAGGCGCTGAAGCGCGCCTACAACGAGAGTCCGAAGCCGGCGCGTCACGTGCGCGAGCAGCTCAGCGTCGAGACCGGACTCGACATGAGGGTCGTCCAGGTCTGGTTCCAAAACAGGTGAGCATGGGTTCGGGGCAGCAAAAGAGCGGAGGAGGGGGGGGGAGGGGGTCTGGAGAAGGGGTGGTGTAGGGTGGCTGGAGGCAGGTGATGAGGGGTGAGGAAGCTCGGCAAGAGAGTCCTGGAGTCCTGTCAGTCTGGTTCCAGAACGGGCACATGTGTTTTGGAGCGTTCCCTTGGTGGGAGAGGCAGGAACGAAGGGCTGGGGCAACGTCACGGATGCCATCCACGATTTGCTCGGAAAGTCAGGTCGGATGCGGCAGAGAAGCGTCGGTTGTGGTGAGGCCGGTTCAAATTTGAAACACCTCTCGGTTGAATCAGAAAATTTTCCAGAACAGGAAAGAACGCAACAGGAATGGTTTGACATTCAATTGGGTAAATGTTCACCAGAGAGCGCCCACACACGTGGATCTGAGCGCAAGTGAAACAGAAACATAGTGAAGCTGTCAAGCGCTGGGTGTCAGCACCGTCCGAAGCTGTGTTCTCTCAATCCACATACGGATAGAAATACGAACAGTGTCTGAATGTCAGAAAGTTGTCTCAGCCCTCAAATCTGCTTGAGACACTTTTTTGAACTTCCTGCGTTCTCGAAAAAGGAAGTTTGTTCGTTAGTCAGTTGACGAATCCACACCAGGCCAGTTTAGCTGCCGTGGTCAACTGTCCTCCGCAAGAAGCGTCCTTGCACTTGTCCATACTTTTCTGAGTTTCTGATCCGTAAATTGGGGAAATCTCAATGGGACTCAATCTTCACATGTCAAATCCTGTCCAAGCATCCTTAAATCTTATGCACTGAACAAGGGCAGCTTCCCCCACCAACACCAACATTGAATTGCATTGTTCTTCTCCATGTTTCTGCAGACGCGCGAAGGAGAAGCGTCTGAAGAAGGACGCGGGGCGGCAGCGCTGGTCGCCGTACTTCGGGCGCGGGAAGCGGGGCGGCGGCGGCGGCGGCCCGGGAGGAGGCTCCGAGGAGAGCGACCCGCTCGACGACATGAGCAAGGACTCCATCGATGGATACGGAAGTAAGTCGGGGTGGAAGTTGGGGTGGGGTGTCTGCGAAGGTTCTGTGGGTACAGTGGAATGGCTGGGTGGAGTGGGTGGAATGTTGCATGGGTCAAGCTTGTAAACGTTTGAACGCGTGTCTGAGTCGGTGTGTGTGTGTGTGTGTGTGTGTGTGTGTGTATGTGTGTGTGTGCGTGCGTGTGTGTGTCTGTGCGAGTCAACCAGACTCCAACTGAGAACACGGTCCTTGACCTCTGAGTACTGTGTTGAACTCAAAACGCATCGACTCGCGCGCAGAAAAGTGACAGTACTGTGTGAAACACCTTGTTTCCTGCTCCTAAGCCTTGTGGAACTGCACAACTCTTATGCCCAGTGCCACGCAGTGAGGCTGAGTCCGTCTCGGCGCGGGCCGCCGCCCGCCGCCCGCCGCCGCACACGGAGCGCGAGATGAGTGTGTACACACGGCGCCGAGCCCCAGCTGCAAAATCCACCGGGATTTGATTAATTAATTTGAGCCGCATCCAGCGGGAGTCATGCGCCTCTGAATGGAGCCGCTCCACAGATCAGGCCCAGAGAAAAATACGCTGTGAAGTCGAGGTGGTGAGGGTGGGGCTCGGGAGCGTAGGGGGGGGGGTCGGGTATCCGTCTCACACCTTGTCCATTTTTGTAGTCTCAGTAGAGTCTAATGACAGCAGAGCTTGCTCAGAAAAATCATGGGGCTCTTGAAGATGTGAGAATCAGAATGTTGGAAACATGTTGATTTGCACACGCGCTTCCCAACTTTGAGTGAGTTTGTTGCTTTGGTGTGAAACTCGAGCTTCTCGTGACTTCCTGTTGCTCCGCTGTCCCAGCTCCACCAGAAAAGTTTGACAGATTAGTTGGTGAGACTGACGTGTGTCAAGTTCACGTCTGTCCTCAATGAAACTCATTACGAGTTTCCAGCAGGTTTTCCTGGGTGTTGTGAAAAGAAACGAAACACAGTAAGAGAGAGAAACACAGACCAGGAAACAGACACAGAAGTCCTGAGTCTCGTGATTCACGCAGCGTCCACAGACTGTAAATGGCTGTGACGCAGCGTATCTCTCGCCCTCACAATGCAACATGAATGAAAAAGGAGCCGTGGATGGCCCACTTAAATGTGAGTGACCTGCGCTGTGGTCAGTTGACACGGAGTTAAGTCCCGGGTGATTGATGGATGGGGGGATGAATGCGGGATGGATGGAGGGGCCGCGGCTCCGGAGGATCTGGGCCGCCGCGGGGCCTTCAGGCTCAGCCCGGGATATGGATGGGGAGAGGCCGTGCGGAGGGAAGGATGCCGGGCCGACGGGTGGATGGATGGGTGGAAGCTGCTTTCAAGCGGCTCTGCATTGTCTCGGGGACTGAGGTGAGGGAGAATGGGAGAGGTGTGGGATGGTGGCCTGGGTCTGTGAATCGAGGCGCCTCGAATGCGCGGGAGAAGGCGGGTATGTGACCACCCTGGGGATTCGACTTTCAATGCGGGTGCAGTTTCCCACAACAGAACACATTCAGCAAGAACTGAGTGAAATGAGTCTCTCATTGCCTCACGCATCATCCGTATTTTCCTCTGTCTGGGAAGCCTGCGAAGTCGGTGGACTCCGGCGGGGTGTGCGGCTGGGCGTGGCCGGGTCCCCTGAGTTACGGCGGGGCGCAGCCTCAATCCCCGGCCCCCGCGCCCTTCTCCCGGGCTCAGCGGCTTTGCGGCCCCGTCCCCCGCTAAATGGGGTCTGACCTGCGCCGGATCAGACAGTCCCTTTCCGGACAGGAAAAGCGTGCTTTATGGCAGCAACGGATTGTCGCTTGGCTCTCTTTCCTTCCTCCGCGTTAAATTTGTGTGGATAAGAGTTTTTTTCTTCTTTCTGTAGGCAAAAGAAAACCAAGAAAGTTTCACACAACCATTGTGTTTTGTGTTTGAGCGACGCATGTTGAGTTGTTTGCGCACAATGAGTGTGGAACCTGCTCGTCGCCTCACAACAGAAACGTTTGTCGTGGTCTTGGCTCCAACTTTAGTTCAGAAATGGAAAGTGACAGCGCAGCGCCCGATGGCTTTGGACCATGACACAGTGAACGATGGGTCCAGTGTGAAGCAGGCCACGACGCAGGACGCGTCCAATGTGAAACGCACCCGTAATTGGGGCAACTGGGCTCCGTGGTCCCGGCACACATCGCTCCCTCGCTCCCTCGCTCGGAGGGCCGAGGCAAGTGGCTGCCTCTCCACAATGGTTACACGTTTGTTTCCTTCAGGCCTCATTGCGCCCGGACGCATCCAGGAGGAAAATCTGCAAACAGAGCGCTATCAAGCCGCTCTCCATGCAAATGCGTATCCTCAAAGCGCGTCCCCGCCGCAACCCGCTCTAAACATTGTTTCTATGCAGGATCCCGCAACCACAATGCGTGAAAGTGGAGTTCAATTGAAGTGTATTTGGAGAGGGTGGTTCAGGGTTAAGATATTCATTGCAAGTGCTGAGCACTTGCGCGGGGTTCCCAATGGCTCTTCAGTGAAAGGCTCCGTACAGATCCTCTTCCCTTCTCTCCTCAGCGCTTTTGGGTCACGCGTGGTGAATTTATTTGCGGTGCTGTGAAAGCCATTGAGCTGAACCACTGCAAGTCTTTGTGGTAAGAAGACTCGTGTTGCGAAGCCTGGATTCAAAGGAGAAGGAAAGTGGATTCCACTGCTGCCTGAGGACAGAGCTCGAGAATGCTGTGTGTGCTGTACTGTGTGCGCGCGTATACATGTGTGAGCGTGTGTGCGTGGGTGGGTGTATTTGTGAGTTGAATCACAAGGCCCTTGCAACAGTGAACGACGAATATTTTTGTTGTCACAAACGGCTTGAAATGGAAATGGTCTGATCGGCGTCAGACCTGGAATTGCGCACGCTGATCCGACGCTGATTGTCTGTGTGTCACTGACCTTCATCCCGGGCGACTGATTAAAACACAATCCATCCCAGAATACTTTGCAGGGCATGACACGTTTTCTGTCCATCCACAATAACGACGCTATTGAGTATCAGGGATGAGGTGAAAAGTAACAGCTTCCCCCGACCGCAAAGGGTCGGTCAGGTCTTTCAAGTGGAGTGGACTTTGAGACCCGATACCCTGGGTCACTTCACTGGACACGGGTGATTCCTTTGTGGGTCAGCACAATGTGTTATTGTGCAGCCTTTTAGGGTCAGCACTTGCAGCAAAAGGCTAAAGAAGGACGTTGATTAATTAGGCTTTGCCACTGGACATATGGCTTGACATTAAATCCTGAGAGACAGTGATGAGAAGCATTTTTCATTTACTTTTGAGGCTGATTTCCCCGTGTTTCCCTTTCTGTGACCTGTGCATTCTGTGTTTGGAAATGATGACAACAGGTGCGCCATAGGTCGGAAACAAAATCCCTGAAATTTGATCCAGCAGAAAATGAGTTTGCGTTTTGTGAGCTTGATATCCAAGAGGTGAGCGTTTCTCAGGTGCTCAAGACATTTTTGCGCTGAAGTTTTGTTGTCAAAAGTCCGTCAGCTGAGAATGGGGATTTGTCAGGCGGGTTTCAAAACTCAAGGTTAATCCCACGAACAACGTCAGCGTTGAGCTGCGTCTCGTTTTGTTGCTGTGAAAGTCAAGCCGGGGGTGACCTTCTCGTGATGCGTCGTCCACGGACGACGTCCATGTTGTTTCCTCAGCTCCGACTACGTCGCGCTGGATTCACTTCTCGTCTTCGCAAACAATTCAATGTCACTAAATTTTCCTGCACGTACCAACCAAATTGCGTTGGATGATCAGTTGTGAGTTTTGACCAACGCGTGAAAGAGTCAACGCGACAGGGGACAGAAGCTGAAATTTAACACGTTTCCCCTCTCATCTTCTTGCAGGTGACACATACGAGCCCGTGGGGCAGCCGGACATGTACGGACCGAGCGGTCAGCCGATGGACCACGAGCCTTCCATGGGGCAGGTGCCCATCGTGCCCCCGGGAACCCCGCCCAACGAGCAGTGGGGGCTCCACCCAGCCGCCGCCCACTTCAACGGCATGCCGCCCCACTCCGCCCACATGCCTTTCTTGGGCGGGAGGCGCTCGCCCACCACACTCGCACCCATGATGCCTACAGATCCAGCCATGCCACCCATGATGGGCGTCCCCCACCCTCCGCCCCCACCGCCGCCCAGAGGTATGCCCATGGGTAGCCACGACATGAATGACAATGAGAACTACCCCGATTACTCGCACACGGGAGGGCACAGTCACGTGGAAGTCTACTGACCACAGCGTGGGCGAAGAAACTGACCAATTGACTGGCCTGGAGAAACTTAGGACTTGCAGGGGAAAGCGCTTTCTGTGACCCAATGGTCACCAAACCCAAGCAGCCTGTTTTAGCTTTCATCGGTTCGCCTCCAAGATGGGTGCAGTGAAGTGCAGACGTCGGAAAGGAATTTTGTTCAAAGTCCAGAAGTACATGTCACAAGGGTGTTCGATTTGCACGGCGAACGCAAATGGTTCGCGACGCGTTCGGAACGAAACGAAAACGCGCACAACTTTTCTGGTTTCGGGAACAAGTTTATTTTGAAGCAGGTAACGAAAGAACAAACGTGTTCTCCAGCTGCACATTTGAAGCGTCTGGGCATCTTGAAATTCAGGATAACTCATGCACAAGCCAGAACTCCTTTCTGAACCCGAAGGTCTCAATACTCCAAGGAGAGAAGCTGTTCGGCAACAACACTCACACACCACTCTTCTGTTTGAAATTCGGACCTTCAAATTCAGGATCCCGTTCTGAATGTCTGACGTGAAACTGAATTCCGTGATTGAGCAAACCACGTTCAGATGGACGAGTAACTTCTGTGCAAATTTGAGTGAATCTGCTCGTTTCCGTGTTCAAAATACAAAATCAAAATGCGCTCTCAGATCTGCGCACACCTGTATTTTTGTTCAGATTTGTCGGGGGTTCAAGGCCGGAGACGGACCGAGATCTCGTTGCGTCGCCGTTTTGAGCAGCAGGGGGCACCAGGTTAATGAATTAAACCGCGAGAACAGCGGTCCAAATGAATCACCGACCTTTCGTTGCCTGCGCGTTCATGACGAAAATCCATCCACGAAAAACTGAATCTAAATGTCACTGTTTATGAACAGCGTTTTCGTTTGTGTCTCTGGCATCTGGCATCGTGTGCAGAGTGGCACAGCCCAGGCAGCAGCACTTCCGACACCTTCACTCCGTTTTTGCTTTTTTGAGTGAATCTAGTCAAAAAGAAGAGGCAAGTCACTGTTGTGAAAGATGCTGAGTCAGCCATCATAGTCCATTTCAAATGCTGCCAGGTTTTCCGCAGAGTTTGAATTGTAAAGTATTTATTGCGTTATGATGACTTTGTTTTTGTTGTTACACTGTATATGAATGATGTGAGTGGTGAATGTACGAGAATTGCCATTTGTGGGGTACAGTATACAGAAATCTTTACAAACCAGTGTATCATACCGTGTACAGAAACATGAAGTGTTGTTCGGATAGTCAGTGAACAATGAGTGATGATGATGTCTCTTTGGATTCAACTGATTGACGCACGTTCCGTAAGTCACTGAAAAAAGAATGAATTCCAGTAATTTGCACAACTGGATCAAACGTGTTCCACACACGCATCATTCTCAGCAACCAAAATGAAGGGCCAGAACTTTTCTGTTGTTTTTCACAATGCGTGTGAGACAATCTCCAAAGTCTCTGCAACTTTTGCCAGTGAACTCTCCAAAGTCTCTGCAACTTTTGCCAGTGAACCTGAAAAAATCTCATGATTTTCCGTTGAGTGAAAGTGTTTATGGCGACCCTTGTTGCTTCTTGTTTTTCTCCCTCAAGAACCATGTGGACGACGACTCCACGGTGTTTGGCACATTGACCGCGGAAATTTGTTGCAGTTCTCATCTATTTTTGGTGAGGCGTCTCCCCGCGCGTGTTCTTCCTCCACTTCAGTTGTGACGTGTCAAGAGTCCCACGTTTTCCTCAGTTGCATCACGACTGCCTCACAACATGTAAAACCGTCTACAACTGATGATCACCGGTCACATTTCATTGTAAAACAAAACCAATAAACTAGTTGACATAAGAGCAAGCTTTGTCAATTTTTTTTTGACAACGGGTCTTGGGTGCCCAGCCCAGCGCTTGTGGATGGACAACGCGCCAATGACAAACAAGACACCGGGATGACGCAGAACTGTTTTCAATCGGGGGTCCTTGCTACCTTCGTTCTCTTCTGATGAATCAATTCAATCTCTCGTTGGGTGAGGGTTTTCAATCCTTACTTTTTGAAGGAGGAAGAAAACAATAGGATTTTTTTGCTGCTCCAAATGGTCCGTAAAATTCCTGCCGCATCAAGTGGCGGTGAAGCATCATCCAGTCCAGTCCGGGACCCGAAACCAATTCAATTATTGCGGGACGGAGGCCCGAGTGATGAGGGGTCAAAAGCATTAGTACCTCTCCTGCTGCAGGAGCTGCCGAGCCTCGCACCCCAAGTCCCGCGGATGGGGGCGCCTTCCGTCCGGGTGTGAAATGAGACGCCGGGGGAACTTTGAGGTCGGGGTCGTGTATTTTTCTTGACTCTTTTGCAGAGTTTGTTGTGACCTGAGCCGAGGTGCGGTGGAGATGAGTTTTGTTTTGATATTTGGACTTTGAGTTATGTTTACCATCACCATCCCACAACCTTGACAGGACAGGTCAGACGGGTCAAGGAATGTGGTGTGGGCCGTATTGTGCCACAGATCTGGGCGACAGTTATGTCCACAATTCAAAGCTTGGTCTGGTGGACCAGTGACTAGAAGAACGAATAGAGTGCTCAAGAGTTTCTTCCTTGAACGAGTACGAGCAGTCATCTTCCACAACGCATTTCCGCCTTCTCTCGACCTGCAACACAGCGACAGAGGAATCTTCCTAATTCCTTCAGAGACCAGGCAGAAGTGTGAAGGGTCATCGTGCAAATTAGGCTGGGCTGCCGGGCGGGGTAATGGAGGGAGCGGGCGCGGGCGGCGCCTCGGCGCGCGGCGCGGCACCTGCACCGCGGGGCGGCGGGGCCCGGGGGACGGGGACCCCGCGCTCCCGCTCTCCACTCACGTCTCGCGGAGCCGGGGCTCGGGAAGCGACGCGCGCAGCGGAGCCGGTGTCAATGCGATGCGCATGTCTGATGCGCTGAACGCATTCCATATTCAGAGATACGAGGGGACTTTGGGGCTAATTCTCACACTTCAGTGTCGCACGTCTCCCAGGAATGGCATACGCTTGTGAAAAATTGAAGTGTTGCGGGTGTCCAAGTGCAGGTCAGTGATGTTGCAAACCGATTGACTTTTGCTGGTTCTGTACAGTCTGTTTTTGGTGTGTGTGTGTGTGTGTGTGTGTGTGTGTGTGTTTCTTCTATACTTTGTTGCTGTTGCGCATCTTGAAAGATTTCCTGTGGATGTGCTGGATCTATCATGCTAAACCTGTTCAGGTCTAGGGTCGTCGGCGTGGAATCACCGCATGAAGCCAGGAACGCAACCGTGACGCATCCCGTGTACTACTTGCTTGAGGAGAACGTCCAGCATCTCGGAGGTGCGAAACCAGGTGACAGGCTCCATTTGGTCAACACCAGCGATGCATTAGTTTCGCCGTCCTGATCCTGAACCCTGGACAGAGGCCGAGAACACGCTCAGCAGCACTTCTGCAGCACCAACGAGAAGCAGTGCTCAAGGCAACTGCAGTGCGAAGTCCCTTGCAGCGTTGCAGCAGCGTTAATGTCATCAATTCTTCCTTGTTTATCAATTCTTCCTGGTCCTCCTTATCCTCCACCAGCCATGCTGTCTTCTGCAGGGGAGGGG
>JAAUXT010135957.1_pt1 | contig 11586 bp, 12 predicted proteins | sample 7278171 | NCBI WGS metagenome assembly JAAUXT01 (sample SAMN14350112, study PRJNA611818) | marine sediment metagenome | isolation source: surface marine sediment (1.8m) | place: French Polynesia: Moorea | collected 2018-08
CCATGGCACCATCGTGACTACACACTCACATTTGCGCACAATGACCAGGACCGTGATTGATGCCTGAGATCGCTCAACATGATGGACAGGAGTTTTGGATATTACCTCGTAACGGTCTCGACTTTTCGAATGCCTGTCAAAGCCCACCGTCGCCAAATGTGTCGGTCTCTTTGTTTTTGGCTGGGCAGGGGACGGTTGGGTCCTGACTTGGCAAATGTCTACCACCAGTGTGGGTGTCTTGCAGTCAGACCCTCCTCTTGCCCCCAAATCGAAAGTGTGTGTGTGTGCGTGTGTGTGTGTGTGTGTGTGTGTGTGTGTGTGTGTGTGTGTGTGTGTGTGTGTGTTGATCTCTTTTTGTTTCTTCTTTTTCTCTTTTTCACAAAAATTCTGAATTCCTCAAAACACTGGGGCTCATCCGATGGAAAGACAAATGTTTTTCACTTGTGATTTTGAATTCAAGGGAAGGAGAGTGTCCCCGATGCCGCGCTTTCACCATCAACGGAACCAATTCCCAGTTTTTGCGAGGCCGGTCAATGCAAAGTTACGAGCGTACGAGTACTGGCTTGCCATTTCTGAAAGTGTCTGTCTGTGTGCATGTTCAAATCGATATTCATCTTTCAACATTTCCACCAGAAATACATTTGTACAAACCTGCCGAGATTTACATTTGCACGCGGTTGAGAAACAAACTGATCGTTAAGAGAGACAAAATCGATCCCGTTGGATGCACAGACCCTGATTTATTAAAAGCGATAAACGTCTGCAGATCAATAATCTCAGAGCAAAGCGAAACACAACTGATTTCTCGATGAAAATGGGCACACACTGCTATAAGTTGTTTCACACCTGCAATGCGTTTCGAACAGATGTTTGTTTCATTCAATCGACGCACGCAACAAGGGAGCCTCACCTGGTTGGCAAGTAGAGACCTGTTCTGAAGCTGCCAAATATCTCCACCTGAAAGTAAAAGGATGAAGCAAACGTACAGATCGATCAATCTTTGAAATTTCACCGAGGCCAGTTGGCTCACTTCTGAAAGGTACAGTTACAAGGTCACCAGAAATTATGCTAAACTCTCCTTCACACTCCAAGCTAAAAGTTCGTCGAACTGAAAAAAGATCAACGGAAGCCAGATGATTAGATCTCCCCCTCCCCAACCCTGCAAGCCACATCGACTTCTTTTCGACAAACAACGAGCCCACACTTCTGGTGCATCACGCGTACGAGTACGAGACTCGAAAAGTGGAATGACATCAGAGGTGCAGACCGGTCGGCACCAGCTCGAAGTACTGAAATTGAGATCTTATTTGGAGCATATCTGCCACCCACATCACAAGCCGTGGCACCAAAAACCAGAGGTGGCGTTAGTTTCCGTACTTCGTTGACTTCAGTCCCAGTACCCATCCCACTCTTGTCTGAAACAGAAAGGTACAACCAGATACCAATCTTACACCAGCTTGCGTATCAAGTCTACGGGCTGCCTGGTTCAGCCCAGTCCTTGGCCATGGATGACAGACGCTGCTGCGTCCATTCAACAAGGTGGAACAAACAAAACACTTTCTTGGTTTCAGTAAGTATGTTCTGTCTGTGCCCGACTGCGAGGCAATGTTGATCGTGCCCTAATTCTCAGTTGTCAGCTTGATCACCAAAACGGCAACAGGCTGTGTGAAAAGAGAGTAGGCCGATCTGCAACGATCAGTGCGTACGAGGATGTATCAACCCAAAGTGACAATTATCATGATTCCTGCGGTCTGCGGTCGACACGCGCTGGCACGCAACTCGATCGATGGAACAAGCATTCTGACCTTTGTGTACCTGGCTTTGTTATTGTTCTGAGCACTGTAAAAATTGACACTAAAATCACAGAGGGGAAACAAGTCAAATTCAAGTCAAGGGTGCACCATCCCCTCAAAGTATCCTCCGTTGAATTGAACACACAAATGACAGCGGCGTATCCAGTCTTGGAAGCAGTCTGCCCACTGCTGAGCTGTGATGTTGCGCAGAGCTCGATCCACTGACACTGTCAAGTTTTCAATGGTGTAAAAATTGTGTCCTCGGAGCAATCTTTTCAGTTTAGGAAAAAGGAAAAAATCAGCTGGGGAAAGGTCAGGTGAGTAGGGGTGGGTGGGTTAAGGTTTGCCATCCAACGTCACGGAGAAAGTCTTGTGCCAGGTGACTGGTATGCACGGGCACATTGTCCATGTGCAAAAGGTATTCAGATCTGTTCCTCCACACCTTGGATCGATGCACAAGAAGGGATTTGTGGGCACACTCCAGAAGTGCATGAAATCTGTCTTTGTTGATAGTGAGACCCTTGAAGAACTCCCAGTGCACGATTCCTTGATGATCAAAAAATGGGATGAGCATGACTTTATGGCAATATTGTTACCTGCACACAATTTGGGGCCTGTTTTCACCACGTGCCAGCCATGCCATGTTGAGTTGTTTGGGCCTGGGATCATACACATGGAACCAACTTTCATCAGTTGTGCAGATCCATTTAATGCACCTTGGATCAGCAGCGAATTGGTCCAGCATGTTGAAGGCAAATGCCAGTCTCCTCCTGCAGTCATACGGCGTGAGTTCATGTGAAATCAGCTTTGGAGCCTTCTTTTTCAACTCCAGATCGTGGTGAAGAATGGTGTGCACAGTGCCATAGGACACACCCAAGGTCCTGGACAACTTGTGTATCCCAATGTGTTTGTCCTTCTGCACTAACTTCTGGCAGGCACTCACTGTTGGTTGAATCCTCACTGTTTTCCTCTCACCCCAGAACAAATCTCCCAGTTTGGATCGTCCATTTTTGAAGCTGGAATACCACCGGTAAACAGATCTCCAAGAGTACGTTTGCCTTCCAAACACTTGTTGCATGTGTCGGAATGTCGTGGCTGCAGGCTCACCAGATTTGAGGCAGAACCAGACACAAGTATGTTGCGCAAGCCTCAGGGGGATCCGGTTGGACATTCGAGCCATTTTTGTGGCTTCTGCCATTGTGACAGCAAGTGTCCTTCTTGAACAGAATCTCACGACCACACAGGGCATTGCTGTGCCACACGCACAACAGAGATCGCTCACCTGCTGACTAAAAACCCTCACACCATTGCATAATTCTATCGACCCGCACAGATCGATAGAGCGCGCAGGAAACATGATAATTGCCACTTTGGGTTGATAGATCCTCGTACACACGTCATTCATTGAGATCTGCTTGTTCGGGTGGTCCTGGCAGCAGGAAAGGACAAAGCTTGGGAGTGGTGTAGCGCACGTCATGACAATGTGTGAGCACCTCGCCTTTCTGCGAGAACAACATGAGTATCAGGTCATCGAAATCAATGCAGACACTTGCCCAAACTACACAGGTGTTCAACCGACACGCCAACGAGCTTTCCAAGTGGAACGGCACTTCACAGCATTGAGAGAAAACTAAACCAAGGGCGGATTCCAAGATTCGCTCAGCGCGCCTTGACGCAAACGAAAACAAACATGTTGACACGAACTGCGATGTAGCCTCGAGGATTCCGTCGGGTGCGACAGGTTTACGTGAAACAAACAAGGCACGCACACTCCGGAGAACAACAGGCGCGTGCACTCACACGCGAATGACGTTGGAGACTTGCAGCAGTTTCATCTCTCCAGGTGCCTGCCGTGTGCACCAATGTTGGCACAACTGATACGCCTTCAGACCCAGAGAAAGGATTGGACGCGAGATTTATAGGATGCGCCGTCATCGAACACTCTGACGAAAGCACACTGGAGTGGATCAATATCCAGATGAAACGGGCTTGCCGAAAGAGAACATGGACAAGTGCAGGTTGATACTCGTACGAGCGTACGCGCCGTGCTGAACGGCCACGGCAGTGTCGGTCGAAAATGGGATCATCAAAATGTCAAAGGAAATGAACAGATCAATTTGAGTGTTCTGCAACACCAAACTCAAGTTGCCAACAAGTAACCTGCACCTTGCAGGTGGCCAAAGGTCCTCTCTTTCATGCGGCACGTTGACGAAAGTCGAACAGTCTTCTTTGAACAAAGGTGACAAGTTAAATTTTGGCAAAAGAACACCCCCCCCCTTCTTTTCACACCGCCATTGGAAAAGGAAAAGGACACCAAATACCAACAAGAGATTAAAGAGCAACGAGCCTGCGGCACCTTACAGCAGGCATTGTGCTCAAAACAAACATTGTTCTAGCAGACCATGCCTGCCTGCCAGGAACTGTTTCATAAACAGGCTTGGGTGGGGGGGGGCAAAGTAATACACTGTTCCTTTGCCCCACCCTCTTGCTAAAGTCACAAACTATTAGTTTAGGAAAAGCAACAATTCCAGCAGGCAGACTGGCCTGTTTGCTGGAACAATGCCAAGTAACTGTTGATTTGGTGAAAAGTTGTATTGACAGTATTGACCACAGCAATGAAAAAAAGGGTTCTGTATTTTACCCCGCAAACCAACAGTGGGCACAGAATGTCGCACACAGAGCAATACCATCATGCTTGTACTCGTACGAGGTAAGATTCAACGGCGATGAGACTGATCATGATTTCCGCTGTGCCCTTTGACTCTAGTGTCCTCGCTAACTTATGCAATGGTTCTGATCAACCTGTGCCAAGACTACACTATGTCCTCAAGGTACGCACTTTGCAGTGGAACTGTCAGACACTTTCCTGCACAGTTCTAAGTGCAGGCAACATGTCTGGGAATGATCAAGTTCCCAAAGCACACCAAATGGCCAATATTTCTATGGTGTTCACACAGAATTGCTCAGCAGACATGAATCTGGTTTTCCATGAAGTGTGGGGATCCTGCAGCTGTAATACAGCAGAAAGTCTGGCAATGTTTTCAAGGACATGTGTACTCCAAGCCAACCATGTACAGATGGTACAGAAGTTTCCAGCAGGGACACACCAAGGTTGGAGACTTGTTCAGGGGTGGCAACAGGACTGCCAGAACATTGGAAAATATCCAGAAGTGCGCAAAGACTTTGAACTCTGACTGGAAGCAGATGATCCAAGGCTTGGCCAGTAAGTGTGAGATGAGTTGTGGAACAGTGTTGCGCATCCTGCATTGTGATCTGGTACTGACCAAGAGGACTGGACTGCTAAGCTGGTCCCCCATCTTCTCAGTGAGTGTGACAGAAGATTCAGACTGGAGTTTTGCCATGAGTTCCTGGCCCAGTATGCCCACGATCCCAGATGTGTTGACTGGGTCATGACCACTGACAAGAGTTGGTTCCATCAGCACGATCCTTTGTCCAGGAGGGAGAGCAAGGAGTGGTTGCAGAGGCATGAAGATTGGGGACAAGTTGTGTGCAGAGAACTATCTGTCAAGAAAGTTATGCTAATACCATTTTTTGACTCACATGGTTTTGTCCACTGGGAGTATTTCAGGGATCAATCCATCACAAAGGAAGTGTTTCTGCCAGTGATCCAGCATGCCTACCAAGCCATACAAGTGCACAGAAGGGAAGCCTGGAACAACAAGTCCAAGTATTTACTCCATATGGACAATGCCCTGGCACATTGGAGCAGACTTGTGCAGGGCCATCTCAGAGCAATCAACTGGCCAATGCTGAAACATCCTCCATATTCACCTGATCTCTCACCATCAGACTTTTTCCTATTCCCCAGAACCAAGAAGGCAATCAGAGGCATCAGATTCCCAAATCTGGATGTACCCATTGTGACAATTGAGCACCAGTTGCAGTCTATCCCTTCGCAAGCTTGGCAGGACTGCTTCCAGGACTGGATAACCCGGTGCAGGAGATGTGTTGCCTTCAATGGTCACTACTTCGAGGGGATGAAACAGCTGCCTGCATAGATCTTTGACTCTCATTTTGACTTGAATTTGCATAGTACCATGTTTGACAGTTCCTGTTCTGTTGACATGAACAAACATGTCCCAAACATGTCCCCTAACATGCTTTGTTTACATCGCTGTTCGCTCATCTGTGTCCTTGGCCGGTCGCGCACACTGAGTGCAAAACATGATAAGTCTCATCGCCGTTGAATCCAACCTCGTATGTATGCGGTTCGATGGAATGCTGCGAAAAAGAACACACCCTCGCGATCGCCAAATTCGAGTGTGGCAAGCGCACGCTTAAGTTTATTGGAGTTGGGAGTCCTCGTGATCATACCCTTCCTTGAGACACGAAGGCCTGAACCTCACGGACAAACACATTTTTCCTGGAAGTCACTATGACCACACAGCACAAGGGTGCTGCAGGGTGCGTTTGCAGATGGCTGGTGTTGGACTGACTTGAATGAGCCACAAAAAATTCCAGCTTGCTGCGTTGGCTTTTGCTGCCAACGTTTGCTCTTCCTGTGCCTGCCCTGTAAGGGGTCACCTTCCGCTGTCCACACCTGGGACAGCCTGGGCGCAAGCGGACGCGGTCACGGCGACTTCTGCTGCCGGTCTACAGCCAACCACTTTTTAAGCAGTGCACGAACGGCAAAACGCTCATCACCTGTATTTTTCCACACAAGCCAAAGCTGACTGATGCACCTAAAACAATAGCTGCAAGCTAGACAGGGTCAAAAAGCACCAACATGTCGATTGCATTTTCGGGCATGGTCCTTTTTGCCAACTCTGGGTACAATCAGTGCAGCAAATGCAAGTGTGCGGCACTTTGGTGAGAGACCCCTTGTTCGATGTCAATGACAGATGAAGGCAAAGGTAAAACTCAACTTCACCACAACCTTCTTGATGCAAATGTTGTGCACACTGCCCTATTTCACAAGGAACGGTGAAGTCAATGCATTGTGAAGTCAAGGCATTGTGCCAAATCCACTGATCCACTGATCCCTCGTACTTTCCTCCTGTTTCGGGAAATACGTACGAGTGCCATCCAGATCATCCACGAGTCCTTTCGAGTTTTGCAGATGGTTATTTTTTCGCACAGCGAAAGGACGTGCTGTGTCCCTTCGCAGCGAAGCAATGGCCAACCACGATTGAACCAGTGCTTGGCTGACGGTCCACAGACCTTTTCGAGTTTCTCTTGTCATGGAAAATCAGTGAACTCTCACGACCTTTCAGTGGATCTGACTGAAAGGATTGGATTTTCACACTGCACATGTTACTCTGCGGTCGTTGCGGGAACACCGAATTGTCAACTTGAGAACTTAAGTTTTGGGCGCGTTCCGAGTCAAGCTAGGCTGAGTTGCATGCAACACACTGGACCTGCACCCACCCGCCCACAACCGGTGCAGCCAGCTGCCCACCCACTCGTTGGAACAGCCTCAACCATTCACAGATTGAACGGCAACTAAGTTTCTGTTCTGTGCAGTTCTGTTCAACAGTAATGTTGCTCACAACTAACAGCTGATCAACATGAGTCCGAAAATATGTACCAGCGAAAGCTGGCAGCCAAGACGTGTGCACGCACAGCGAATGGTTGAAATGGCAACAGAATAGACAGTCACTAACTGCAGTCAGGGCTGCAACAGGGTGTTTTCAGATGCCACCTTCTGTTGGAAAGATCCACTCGAGAAAGGGCACAACCGTAACAAACATGCTGACTGTGGAAACAACCTGCAACTGGACTTGAAACACAGTTCATTCAATGCCAGTACCACCTGTGCCTTGTGGGCTGGTGGGAGGGGGGGAGGCAAGGTACAAACCTGTGGAACATACCGGAAAACAGCAACAAATTGAGAATATTTTTGGGGGGTCCACAGTGACTCCATGTGTACCTTCTGCAGGGTGGGGGAGAACAACCTGTGCAACATCTCTTGTGGAACATCATTGGCATCAAATTCTGAGCAAAAACAAAGCAAAGGGGGGGGGGGAAGGCAAGGTACAAACCTGTGGAGACAGACCTGTGGAGCATATCAGCATCAAATTTTCAGCAAAAACTTTTTTTGACACTGAGCCCCTGCCATCTCGAGACAATTGCAAACCCAGCTCAATACTGAACAGACACCGACAGACGGTCATGTGGGTCTGCTTTCTCACAAACTGAATGATCAGAGCTTCAGCGTATTTTATCACCTGCTGCCTTTGCAAGCAACTGTCATTCGGCAAACAGGACGACACAAAATACGAGGAAAACTGGCCGGTACAGACACAAGCCGACTGCACAACTGTGACAAGCAAATTCTGGTTTCTGGACACTTCATCAACACCACCAGCTTCCGGGGGAAGGGTTTGTTTTTGCACTTTTATAGGATGCATCAAAGGCATGCCAGTGTACTTTTGACCCCCGCCCCCCCCCCAAATGACAGACCCTGCCTTTATCTTGACAAGACTTTCTTTTGCTCACGTGAGGTGAGATCCAAATGCAACATTTCATTAGAATCACAGACAGAGCCGGACTGAAACGCACAGGGCACAACAAACTACGAGCACCCATTGCCGAAAGAAAACGAGCAGCACTGCAATTTGTTGTCTGAAGTTTGTTATCCTTCTCGCTTTACTCACCGTAATATCAAACTCGATTTTGACATCAAACTTGCACGTGGATTTCCGTTTGTGCACCAGTCGCCTGTCAACTGTGTGCCGCAGGAAAAGCTGACGTCGGTTCAAGTGCATTTTCCGCATTGTTGCTGAGGCCATTGCAGTGATTATGCTCCATCAACAAGAACACACAGCAGTGTAGACACGCGCCGTGCTGCCAACACGGGCCCTCGTCAACTGTGCAGGCAACTCTCGCGTCCACACAGTTTCCGCAACCGCCCCCCCGGGGGGAGGGGGGGGGGCTTTTATTCCCGATTCTTGATTTCTGACCCAAATATGCTTCGCGAGATTCCCTTGAGGGGTGTCCCTCCAGAACACTTCACCCGACATTTACGTACGAGTGCACGGTACATCGAAGGCAGTGCTACTGCATTTGGGAAGCTGCTTGAATGCTATGGACAGTGCTCTCAGTTTTGTTTCTCGTACTTGGCTGCATGAAGACTTTGTCGTACCTTTGCGTTGGGCCAGAGCGAATGGATGACTTCACGGACCCGCCTCACGACGTCGTCGCGCATCTGGTGCTCCTCCGGTCGCGGAGACATGTACGCGAAGAAATCCTTGATCTCTTCATGAAGACTGAAAAAGAAAGGAAATCGAAACTTCACACGACGAAAAGACATTCACTGACCCGAGTGCTTTTCAACGTTCCTCTTCACGAGATCGGATTCAAGATTATATTGTTGTGCCTCAAGTTCACGGAAGACATCTCAACAAGAGCAGAACCCCAAAGTGAATTGAATGAAAAGGGAGGCTGAAACTACATGTTGATCAGCATGTACACTGTACACTTCGCAGTCTGGGTCAAGGCCAGACGGCTGCTATTCTCTCACATTACATAATGTACCATTTCATCGGTGAAAAAAGAAGGAAGTCCGCCGTGTCGCCACTGACGGTTTGATGTCTGCATATCGCTGTTGTTTCTCTGCTTGAATTTCTTCTGCGACTTTGGTTGTTTTTCGAAATCTTGACGGGTACAGTGAGTGCAGTTTTGTTCCACCCCCCAGAAACAACCGGGAGGCAGAAGCTGTTCTGCATGTCCAACTTGTTTACTCGACTGAAGGGAGAAATGCCGGCAGTGATTCACTCACGCCCACACTGCACTTCCAATTGCTCGAGGGGAATGTATCTGGATGTCGAAAGTGTGCGTACAAGTACGACACACGTTCACCTGATCGACTGATTGGTTCGAGATTTCGTGCGTCAGGAGAAATTTGTTTGGACTGAACTGGGCACGCAAACAACTGGTCTTTCACTCGTCTGATCTGACCTGATCAGGGCAAGATACGAGTGCTTGACAATCAAGTTTGTGATCGGAATTTCAAATTGTACATTCGTGTGCCTCGACGTCAAACCTTTGCACCGACATCTGCACTGAAATAAATTGCCGGGGCCGGGGGGGGGGGCACCTCTCAAACTCAGTGCCGACATGGCAAGAACAAACAAGAGTCGGAACGAAACACCGTTCAGAAGCAATGTTGACAGGACATCAAAATCAACGTTGTGGGATTGCCAGCCACCAATCTTCATATTCCAGCTGTTTCCTTTGTGTGAATGCATACGAGGTTCTATCCAACCATTCTGAGACTGGTCATGTTCACGATCGGCCTCAAAGGACACGGGTGGTTGATTCGACACAATTGATTCCATTCACCTTCTCAGTGCAGACAGGCCAATTGGCTTCGTCGCTGACCATGATGAGTCTCACTATGGTTGGACAGAACCTCGTACGAGTATTATTGATTTGAACACAAAGCTTTTTCTTTGCACCTTTTTTGCGGTCTCCTTCCAAAAAAGGAACCACGTCAAAGGTGAATTACTCAACAGAACTACTCGACACGTGCAGGCTTCATTCATGGGCGACACACTCGATTGACCACGGGCACAAGAGGGTTTCCTTCTCCTTCAAACCAAGTACTCGCGCACGTGTCACGTGTGAACCTTGTGAACCCTCCCTCTTGCCACAAATAATCTTTCTGTACACTCAAGAACCAAATGTAAAATCACTCAAAGGGGAAATACGTATGTCAAATGTTGTGAAACGGAAAACAAGTGGAGTCTTCGAAAATGTTTTGCTGGTCTGATGTTTTTTCGGGGACCAACTTTCCAAAAGGAAGAGTGTCTGGATTGGGGGTCTCGAGGTTACCAATCTCTGCTCGTATATTTGTCGCTTATCTTCGGAATGCAACAGCAAAATGGAACAGATGGGTCAATTCTCCCTTCTGATCAAACATATGGAACATGTGTCCCAGAAGATTGTGACGTGCCGTTTTGACACAAATTCAGTCTTTCACAACGAACAGCAAGCAAGCTGGGAATCAGTGCAAATTTTGGTCGAACGAGACATTTTAGCTGAAACCCGATTTCACAACAGGCGATTTGCTGTCACAGCAAAATGGAAAATTCCGCTCCCACCAGGGCCTCCGAGTGTCGGGCACTTTGCCAGAATCGAGAATGTTCACTCGACATACCAAATTGTTCTTCTCTGAAACACTCCAAAGCAATACAACCTGTGTGAAAAATGGTCAAACAAACATTGAGAACAAGATTTCAATTGGAAATCTCACCCAATTGCTCCCGGCGAGTACGATTTATTCCTTGGAATCCAAGGTATGAGGCCTCCATCTTTGAGATGGTGGACTTTCGAAGAGTGGTTCAGTCCAAAAGTTGATGCCTTGTTTTCCTTTTTCCTCGCCTGATACTGCTGGTTGTGGAAACTATTCTGCTTGTTCGATAATCCTTGTTTCTGAGTGAAGTTATTTGTAATATCCAGAGGAATAAAATCAGCTTGTTTATCCAGATTCGGGTTGTTGTTCAGGTGGAACATGCTGTCCTGGTGTCTCTCCCACAGCCTCGCCCACAACTCGTGCGCTGGCGTGCCTACAACCTCGGGCAGATGCCAAGAAACTCTTGGATCCATACAACCCTTAAATCTCCTGGTAAAAGCACACGAACTTCTGTCCAAAAATTCAGTAAAAAGAAGGCCTATAAAACACGAGTTTGAACGTTCAGGCTCGCCCGGCGCACCTGCGCAGGGGTCTATTTTTCGAATATTTTCCTGAAGTAGGAAATTCCTAAATTGGGAAAATAAAATTTTCCTAAGAAAGTTCCTAACCAGGAATTTTCCTAGGAAAAGTTAGGAA
>JAAUXT010101909.1_pt1 | contig 11585 bp, 14 predicted proteins | sample 7278171 | NCBI WGS metagenome assembly JAAUXT01 (sample SAMN14350112, study PRJNA611818) | marine sediment metagenome | isolation source: surface marine sediment (1.8m) | place: French Polynesia: Moorea | collected 2018-08
AATTCAAAATTGACAAATTCCTTCCTTGCACATTATCCCCAACCCAAAATGAACCAAAAGAGCCCAAAAGATCCCAAATCAATCCTCATCTTGACCATGAAACTGCTGTACACATACTTTTGGAAGAGGCTGCCCATAGGTGCTTCGATTTGGCTCCCACCGATTTGGCTCATCAGCCCAAATCGCACAACCCACCTCAAATCACCTAAAAATATGTGATATTGATAGCACTGTACAAAACGAACTTGGAAAGCACACTTGCTGCTTTCAATCCATTTGGTTTGTACAAAATGGAAGTCAACAGCATTATGTTCTCTGTACACCACCGTAGTTCTTGTGATCCTGAAGGTTCAGTAAGAAAGGTCCAGAAAACCCAAGTGTCCGGTCGTTTCAGGTGCAACCCAACACGTCCAGACACGGAGGAAGGCTGGACACGAAAATTTTACATTGCAAACCACACACACACACACACACACACACTTGAACACACACACTCACACTCACACACACACTCACACACTCACACACTCACACACACACTCACACACACTCACACACGCCCTCACACATGCACACTCACACACTCACACACACTCACACACACTCACACACACTCACACACACTCACACACACTCACACACACTCACACACACTCACACACATGCACCCACACTCACACACACATGCACACACACACTCACACACACTCACACACATGCACCCACACTCACACACACTCACACACACACTCACACACGCACACACACACTCACACACACTCACACACACTCACCCACACTCACACACACACATTCATACACACAACAGGAAGGTTCCCCATTTCCTGCCCCACGTCTACGCTGAAGTCTACACCTACACTGCACTGTGAGGAACCTCCCCAATGGAAATGTCAATGTTGTTGACATTTGGTGCCTGTAGTCTTGCGAGGTCGACCAACTGTCCTTTTCGTTGCGTGTGGTGAACGAATGTTCTTCGTAATCGCAATTGTAAGAAGATGTTCAACGTCTATTTCACAGAGTAGAAGGAGATCTTGAACACGCGTTTAGCCTGGTCAAAAGCTCCATCAATACCGTGTTCAAGAGCAGAGCTGAACACTTCTTCAAAACCGAAGAGAACGACGAGTTGTCCGTTGTGGAGCCTCGTGTCCCACACGCTGTTCCACCACGCTGCTGTCACAGAGCCTCCCGTACGTGACCTCATTGTGGCAGAAGTGAGTTCACCCACTGCAAAAACAGTTCCTGTTCAATCATACAACTCTTTTCTCGACCAAAGGTCTTGAAAAGACGTTGTATGATTTCACAGGAACCATTTTTGCAGCGTGGGTGAACCCTTACTTCACACAGTCCGGGAGCTACAACTCCTGCCTCAGCTCCCCGTCACTGGCGTTCAGCACAAGAATCACTGGATGGCCAACAAACCGAGGTAAGAGGAGAACAGTATCGTCAGATTCGGTCGCAGAGCCCTCCCTGCAGTGAGCGATTACTGCATTGAGCAGCATCTACCGCAGGGAGAAGAAGGAGACAACTTTGCGTTCTGGATAACCGTGCAGAACGACGAGTTGTCCGTCGTGCAGCCTCATATCCCACACATCATCCACTTCCCTCGGGAGCTGCAGCTCCTGCCTCACCTCCCCGTCAGATGCATTGACCAGAAAACCCTGCCCACTATATACTAGCACGGCGTCGTGGTCTGGGAAGTACACAGGACGTTTTGCATATCCACTCATTTGTGTTGTCCACCTCACCTTCCCACTCTCACAGTCAAAAGCTCTGACAGAAGAAGAGTCACGACTCACAATGAGCTTGTGTCGAGGAACGTAGCAAATGTTGGCGATGTTTCCTTTTGTCTCAATGTGTTTCAATGCAGTGAAAGTTTGTGAAGAACAGTCCAGCAGCAGAATCACGGAATTTTTCCTCTGCTTATCCCAGCACCTCACAAACATCTGCCCCTCCTCCCCTTCACATATGGAGTAGGGTTCGTACTGTGGATCCCTAAAGGCTGTGCTGGATTCTCCCGTCTCCAGGTTCACTCTACACTTCCAGCAGCTCACAGCCAGCAGCTCCTGGTTCCCTATTGTCACTGGTGACATCATGTCCAACACTTTATGCTCACAGAGTCCTGGCAGCTGCTTCAGTTTCCTCCAGTCCTCAGCAGAGCTGCTGTAGATGTGGAAACCCGGAGGTTCATGCTTTCGTTTACGGTACACCTTCCCAGACGGCATCACTGCCATGCTATTGTGCGAGAGCCACTCAGCCTGAAGCCCGGTTGGACAGCTCCCCAGGTGAGTGAGAGTTAGTGGCTCCGTTCCCTGCACAAAGACAGATACTTATTGGTAAATTCTTCAGTTGGTTATCAAAAGAAACAAAAGCCCTGCAGCACGAAAGCAAAAGAAGTGCCCCACTGGATCCACTGTTGACTTCCCACTGCTGATTTCCTGAGAAGCCCAACACCGAAGCAAAAGCACCTGAATGGACAGCTGGAGCCCAACTGAAAGTGAGTGCAAAGCAAACCGCAGAAGCCTTGAGTGCACCCTGACCCACAGCATTCAGCATCTGGAGTGAGCCGCAGGTCCTAGTCTAACAGTGAGAAGCAGGACAGGAGGTCTTTGTCTTTTCCATGGAGAAGTATGAGTTCTCCGTCGCGGACTCGCATGTCCCACACCACTCGCACTTCTCGTGGAAGATTCAGCTGCTGCCTCACCATCCCATCACACGCATTCAGCACACTCACTTCATTCAATCCACTGGAGTGGAAAAAACAGAAGATGACAGCATCGTGTCCTGGTGAATACACAATTCTGTGTGTCATGATGTTCCAGCTCTTTCCACTCCACTCCCACTTCAGCTTCATAGTCTCACAGTCAAACCCCCCAACTCTGCCAGGAGGGTAGCGGGCCACGATCAGCTTGTGTCGAGAAACGTAGCAAATGTCATGCAAGTACTTCGCTGGGTGCTCAACAAAATTTACAATGGTGAATGGCTCAGAAGAACAATTCAGCAGAAGGGTTCTGCCATGGTTTACGAAAATCTGGCCCTGCTCCCCTTCACACATAACATTGAGGCTTTTCATCAAACAAGGGTCAAAGAAGGCTGTTCTGGATTCTCCCATCTCCAGGTTCAACAGTCGGATCACTTCACACTCATCACAGCTCACAGCCAGCAGCTCCTGGCTCCCTATTGTCACTGGCACCATGTCTCTTCGCATTTGTTTTCTGTGCCCACAGAGTTCGGGCAGCTGCTTCAGTTTCCTCCACTCTGTATCAAAGCCGCTGTAGACGTGGAAACGTTCAGGGTCACCACTTGACGTGTTGAAATCTTTTCCCCCGCCGAACACAACCACCTTCCCAGAGGGCAACACAGCCAGGCTTCTGCAATTGCGGATCCATGTGTGGCCAATCCCAGTTGGAAACGTGGCCAGGTGAGTGAATGTGAGAAGTGGCTCTGCACCCTGCACGAAGACAAAATTATACTTGTGGTCAGTCACCTCTCCCTGGATATTGCCCTCGTGCTTGGGGATCAACATACTTGCAGTGTTGTGCTGTTCGCCCTTATTTGGAACACACCAGTTATCTCCTTGGCAACAAGCTGAGAATCCTGCAGCGGATGCAGGTGCCCATGCCGCCCAGGACCTCTCTGACACCAAAAATAAAGACCTTGACCTTTCATTTTGTGCCTGCGCCACAACATGCTTTTCAATGTTGAAGTTCACCCCCCCCCCAAAAAAAAAAGAGACTGCCCCTTGAACTCAATGCAGGAACCATGCACCAAACAACATCAATGGAAAGTTGACGAATAATTTGCCTTGTGAGAAAGCAAGCAGCATTGTCAATCAATTGAGCACGTTCGATTTATGCGTGCAGAAAACCGACTCAGTCTGCTCGCATAAATCGAACACAGCCGTTATTTGAACGCGTGAAGCAAAAAAACAAAGTCCTAACATGAAAACGAACGAAGACGCACAAATATACTCTTTCTCACAAGTGGATCCGCAAAACTCCACCCCTCCAGAAAATAATGCTACAGTTGTCATTTTGCGTTTCAAGCTCAAACGTTTTTACATTGTGGAACAAAGATTGCATGGGTGCCCTGACCTCAATGGGACAGAGACCAAAAATGCACTGTACAATTATTTCACAGTCATTGTTCTCTTCCACACACACACACCTGTGTGCAAATAAAATATCCACAAAGCCAAGCAAATTCTCTAGACTGGAGCCTCAATGGCCGATCCAGGGTCTGCTCAAACAAGGATGAGCCCTTGAGGGGCGGCTGATTTCAAGCGACAAAACTTCAAACAATCGGTCAAAATTTCAAAGAAAGAGGAACACTGTGCCTTCGGTGTAACATTTACGAGGATAGTGTTCCAGGGTTGACACTGCTTGGGCTCCTTGATCCCCCCTCGGTCCCCCTAAGAAAGTCCCTGTGGGTCCGCCCCTGAGCCTGACCCCATCGCCCCCTGGATTCGCCACCGGAAGAACCCGTCAACAGGAAGTGGTACTCACCACGGCGAGCAGCTCGGTGACGACCTTCTCCGCCGAGAGCCTCTCTTCCGGTTTGACGCACGTCATGCGCCGCACCAGCTGACGCATCTTCCGCTTCATCCGCTTGTCCGATTTCTTGTCCGATTTCTTGTCCGATTCCTTGTCCGATTCCTTGTCCGATTCAGGCGACGCTGCGTCCGCAGAAGCCCCTTCTGGCTCTGTTGTCTTGGCAACCTTAGCATTTGGTCCGTCGTCTTCTTTCTCTTCCTCCTCTTTCTTCTCCTCTTCATCCTTCTCTTCTTCTTCTTCTCCTTCTTTCTCTTCCTCTTCCTCCTCGTCTTCCTCCTTGATGATCTCTAGTGGGGTCTGTTTGTACTCAATTCGCTCCCAGATGATCATCCCGATGCTCTGACTCTTCTCCCACGCGTCGTTCGGCGTCTCGATCCGGGGCTTCAGGTTCTTGTCTCTCTGGGCAACAGCCAATAGCGTGAGCCCCAGCGCGTACACATCCACGTTCCTGTGGTAGTTCAGCTTGTTGTTCTTGTCTCGCATCCAGAACTCTGGGGCCTTGAAGGCTGGGGTTCCACAGTTGGTGGTCATGGCTGACGTGTCATAGTTATCTTCAAGGAACTTGCTGACGTCAAAGTCTGCCAGCTTGGCCACTGGAGGCTTTCCCTCTCCGTCACTGGTCAGGAGGATGTTGGCTGGTTTGATATCCCTGTGAATGACGTTCTCGCTGTGAAGGTACTTCAGACCCTTGGCCGCCTGGTACACAATGTTCCAAAGCTCCTTGAGTGGAATGGTGTCCTTGCGATCGTGGTAGTACCCGGTCAGGTCCCCAAGGTCACAGAACTCCATGAACACCCACAGCGTCGCCTTATCCTGGTACACGCCCAGAATCTTCACGAGGTTCTTGTGTTCCAGGGACCTCAGTTTCCTCACGCCGTGCAGGATTTTCTCAAGCCTCTCCGCTTTCAGGTCGATCCTCTTGGCAGCGACCTTGTTGCCATGGAGATCTTCGCCTGGATACACGATGCCGTAGGCGCCCTGCCCGAGGGATCGGCGGGTGAAGACCTTGTATCCCGGGAGGTAGAGCGGGCCGCGCCCGGAGTCCTCGGGGCTCCGCGCCGGGATGGGCGGCAGCGGCTCCTCCGGGGCGGCGTCGGCGGCGTCGGCGTCGGCGTCGCTCTGAGCGTCAGCGGCGTTGGAGACGCCTGGTTGACCTTGGGGGACGACAAACTGTTGACCTTGGGCGTTGAGCTGCTGACCTTGGGCGTTGAGCTGCTGACCTTGGGCGTTGAACTGCTGACCTTGGGCGTTGAATTGCTGACCTTGGGCGAGGCCAGCGGAGATACCCAGTTGACCTTGGGCATTGTACTGTCCAGCTGGAAGGCCAGGCTGAGCAAAGGCGTCGAACTGCTGACCTTGGGCGTTGAACTGCTGACCTTGCGCGTCGAGCTGCTGACCTTGGCCGGCGTACTGTCCAGTCATGCCGAATATTTCTAGTTGACCTTGGGTGTTGAACTGTTGACCTTGGACGTCGAACTGTTGACCTTGGACGTCGAACTGTTGACCTTGGGCGTTGAATTGTCCAGTAGAAACAGCTGGTTGACCTGGGCCCAAGAAATCCAAGCCAAACAGGTCCAGCTGACCTTGGCCGTTGTCCTGTTGACCTTGGATGGGTCCAGCGGAGACGCCTGGTTGACCTGGAGCGTCGTATTGTCCAGTCAACAGGGCGTCAAGATCCCCGTCGGTGCTGGAGGCGCCAGGCTGCGGCGGCGTCGTGAACGCCATGTGCGGTGACTCTTCCTTCTCGTCTTCTACCAGTGCGTTCTGCTCAAGCGACACACGAAGATCTAACTTTCACACACGGTTGGTATCAGTACGCGTCTACGTACTCCACAGGTACTCTTTGTACTGACTGTGACGTGGCCACTCCTCAAGTACAAATTTCCTTATCCCTTTGTCAGTGCAGTTAGATCCATGATTAAACCATTCTCAAGGAGTGGAAATTTCCAAAAATGGCGTCTGACTGTTATCCCGTGTGGCAATTTTCGAAAAGCTTCCTCATTGTGTGTCACGATGCTGTTGTTGTAAGAGAGACGCCTCTCACATACTTGTACAACTTGGTTGTCAAGGACTGATAAGCTTGTGCATGTGTGCCAGATATGCTGGTTCAAACTGGCCCACACAAGTCACCGTGTTGGATATGGACGCATTAGACTTTACCTAAAACTCAGGGTGTTGTGTCTGTTTGCCCTGGGCTCAGGGCGTTCGGTCCGTACGCCCTGGATTTTACTGAAACTCACGGTGAAGGTTGTGTACGCCGCGAATTTCACTGAAACTCACGGTGTTGGATCTATACGCCTTGACTTTGGTGACACATGTTCTTCTCTCAGGGTGATGCAGGCTCGAGAGAACCACCTCTGCATCTGACTCCCCTCGTACAGGGTCCAGCAGTGGTTGGCCCTCTCAATTTTGCACCAAAACTGTTGCCCCCTGACCATCTTCTGGATCCGACCGTGGCCCTTTCCTTTCAAAAAAAAAAACATTCGTTGCAAAAGTGTGTCCACACATGGCTCAAACCTTCAAAACATTTGCAGGTTGGTTCCTCGAGCCCCAAATTCGGGCAAAAGATGTTGGGGGTGGCTCAGGCCAGCCTTGGCCTGGCACATATTCCGTAGCGTACTGAATCCCCACCCTGACACAGGTCATGCATTCCGTGGCGCACTGATTCCACACCCTGACATAGATCTCTCGAGCCTTTCTGCTGTACTTTTTGCCTGACCGCCTTTTGCGCTGAGTGAGCCAAGTCACCAGCTGACGGGACGGGCTGGGACTTTGCCACAAAATTCCCGGCAGATTTTTTTTTCAAACTTTGTGACCACACAACATCTCGACTCCACAAGACAGACAAGAAGGTAGGAGCCGTTCCTGTAGTTCACACATGTGTGTCGTGCACAGGCTGTTTCACACTGGAGGCACCGGCACAGTCAGTGGGTGGGTGCGGGTCACAGTGAATGCGTTGAACGTCGTCGTTCACGACGCAGGACCCGACAAGACGCAACGCGGTGTGAACCAGGCCTGACGTCACGATGTCAGCGCTCTGGATTGGACGGGTCAAGGGTCAGGGACTCTGACCCCGGCTTGCGCACGCAACCACCCACCACATCGCGTGGAGGGGTTTTCACATTGAGTGACGCGCGGTCATTTTTGGGCTGACATCAAAAATTCCACCAGTGGGTTCAATGTTAAAGTTTGACGCCGACGTCAAAAACACGACCGCGCGTCACCGATGTGAAAACCGCTTGACGCAGTCCGCGTGAAGCGTGCGTTGTGACGGGTGTCCATAGCACACGCACGCGGTGAGATCTCTGAGGTGCAAAATCATGCAGGTTTGGGAGACGCGTGCCCACAATGGGGTCAGGGTCAGGGCTCTATGTACCCCTGAATGGCGCGTCCACTATGACTCAGGAGGAAAGCGAGGGCTCACCAGTCGGTGTTTTCGTGGGGTGTGGCAGGACCCATCTCTGACGCAACGCTTGACGCGTGACGCCTCCGCTGTGCACGAGGCGTCCCGGGGGTTCACGTGTTTGGTATTGATCCTGATCGCTGATTGGCTGCTGCTGTTGTTACTGTTGACGCGGCGTCGCTACGCAGCGCGCGATGCTCTGGTTCGAGTCCCAGTTCCCGCGCTACCGTCGCTACTGTCGCCACTGTCGTTCTCTACAGGAATTTTTGCGATATGAGTCACACCACGAATACGCCCCGCGTTCAGAGCAACAAAGATCGCAGCGTTTCGTATGAATTTGCCTTCTGACTGAAGTTGTGTCTGTTCTTTCCGTTGTGATTGAACTGATACAAGCTGCATGGATTGAAGTGCCTTTTGAAGCGTCTTTTCTTAGCTGTGTGATTGTGAAATCGTGAGGTAAGTACGTTTATCTAGGCGTATCCAAGGGGCACGAGTGGACGCCGTGACGTCCAACAAGAAGGCTGGGGCAGGGGCAACGCGCGAGTGACCTGGGGGTGGGCGACAGGACACGTTGACGTGTTTGTGGCAGTGGAATCCAACTGGTCAATTCAACGAAAAACATTCCATTTGTTCCCAACCTGAATTGGTGTGGTGTTTTGGTATTTTTGGGGTCTGGGCGCCCCCCCCCCCACCAGGGATCTGATTCTGGGGTGGGACTGGGCTCTGCCAGCGGCACTGACCACGTTTGACCACGTTGGTGGCTGACCACCAGGAATTGTCCAAAGTTCGTGGTTCTGTTTCCGCTCTTCAAACAGGATGTATAAAGGTGAAGGTCAAGGAGCAGCGTCGTGTCATGGTTATTTTTCACTCTCGTCTCACGCGATGTCTCACGCATGCGCGTTGCGCTGGTTATTTTTCAGACGCTGTGATGACGTCATCGGACGCCGGCCGCGCCGCGCCCTCTGGGGAGGGTATCCGCATCGCTGGGAATGTCGTGTATACCCAGACCCACCTGGGTAAGGGCGGATTCGGCGTGGTGCATCTTGGGAAGGACCTCAAAGGTATGGAGATCGCGGCGAAGTGTGTGAAGCGGGTGAAGCTGAGGCGGGTCCAGGTGGACCTGGAGAAACTGCTGTCGCTAGGGCACGCCAACATCGTCAAGATGTTCAATATTCACCATGACAACGAGGACGTCTGGGTCTTCATGGAGTACTGCGAGTACGGCGACCTCAACTCGTACTTCGGGACACACGTGCTGTCACTCATTGACTTCATCAACGTCATGATTGACAGCGCGACCGGCGTGCAGTATCTCCATAGCAACAACGTAATCCATAGAGACGTGAAGCCGGCCAACATCCTCATCACCAGGCACCCTCCCGTTGCCAAGCTGACGGACTTCGACGTCTGCAAGTTCCTGGAGAACCCCTACGATACGTCACTGTGCACGACAAACGTCGGGACTGAGGCCTTCAAGGCCCCTGAGTTCTACCAGCGTAACGCAAACAATAAACTCGAGTACCACAGAAACGTCGACGTGTACGCGTTGGGGCTCACGTACCTCGCCATGATCCAGGGCCTGACGTCGACGTCACAACTACGCCCACGTATAGAGACGCCAGGGGCGGAGGGTGACGAGCAGAAGGACATCGGGCGTCTCATCGAGCTGCGCATGCGCCTGGGGACCGGGTCGCTGGACGTGATGCCGGAGCCGGCGCCCCCTAACGGCGTCGCGCAGAGCGTCGAGGCGTACCTGCGCCGCCTCATCTACCCGATGACGCGTTTCTTGCCCAAGGAACGGCTTCCGGTCGGGGAGGTGGTGCAGGAGCTGCGGCGCATCCGAGAGGTGTGTTCCCCTGTCTGGGTCGGGTGCTGGGTCGTGTCGTGTCCACCGCCGTCCTGATCCATGGGTGGGTACAGAGGGCGGGTCCAGGTGAAGTGCAGGGATGAGTCCAGGGGTGGCTCCAGGCGCGGACCAGGGTCTCGTCAACAGAGGAGCTGCCTCTACCCTACTTTCCCGATGACCCATCTTCAACTGAGAAGAAACTTCAACGTGAAAGAAAACAAGTTGCGCCAGCAGTGAAGAAAGGTTGCAGACAGAATATTTTTGGCGGGGAGGGCCAAGTCCAGCGGCGCCCACTCTTCAGGTGCTGGAGCTTTGGGACCCAATGGACGCCACGTGTGTGAGAGGGTTCGACCCACCCAGGGCTGAATGCAGCAAAGTAAACCGGAAGTGAACGCGAGACGCAATTCAATCAGTTTCGTAGGGCAAGACATTACCACGCGACTTCACTGCGTGACCTCACCACATGACCTCACCGCGTGACCTCCTTCTCTCTGCAGACGGCTCGCCCTGTGACGACACGCCTCCTGAGGACCCTGGACACCGGGCTCGTCTTCTGGGAGTGGACTCAGTTCACGGTGCTGCCCTCTGGCATCGCCGCCTTCTGGGGCAAATCCAGCGTCCAGGACGCGCCCAAGTTCCACTTCTACCGCGGGACGCAGACGTCGCTGCTGTGGCACCAGCAGTACTCCGTGGCGGGGCTGTGTCCCCACGAGATCATCAACCTGACTCCAGGGCGGGCCAGGACCCACGAGTTCCTCGGGGTCAGCTGCGGTATGTGTCAGAACATCAAGATCTACAATATGTCGTCGGGGGAGGTGAAGATTATTTTTAGAGACCCGCGCTGCTACCCGGGGGCGCTGACGTTGTTGTCGGGTCCGCCAGCGCGGGTTTACGCCGTCCAGTCCCGCCAGGGGGACCCGTCCGTGCTGCAGCTCAACTGCGCACCAGGGGGCTTCAACCTCGCTGACGTCATCAACTCGGGGTTCACGCACTATCACTCCATGTGCCACGTGCCCAAGCATCGCTACGTCGCTATTGGAGACTGTGATTCAGGGTTGGTGCGCGCTGTTTCCTTGGAGATGCGCGGTGCATTGTGGGAGTTCAGTCGCGCGCAGTTCCACCCGCACGGCATGACGTACGCGCCGCGTCACGACGTCGTCATCGTGGCCGACGCGACGCTTGTCGTGCTCAACGCGCGCGACGGGAGTCTCCGCCAGACGGTGGCGCTGGGGGCGGGGCTGGGCGTGCTGGCTCAGCCGTGCTGGGTCAGCCACCACCAGGGGGCGGGAGAGGGGGGCGACGGGAAGGGCGAGGACCAGCTCGTGCTGTGGCACGCCGCTCAGGATAACCAGATCAAAATCTCATTTTTCGCCTGTAGTTGAATCATCGTGTGGTGTTGGGTGGGGTGGGAGAAGGGGGTGAGGGTGTCAGGCATGGTCTGGGGTGTGACGTGGAACGGGCCCAGTCGGGCAACATGGGAAGGGGTGAGTACACTGGGAGGACGGGACAGTGGGGGCGTGCGTGACGGTGAGAGTTTAGGTGAGGCACACCAACATGATGCATGGCGGTGGGGCACGCGTCTTTTGGGCTGGGTCAGAGTCAAAGAGACGGGGCAGCGAACACTGGGTGTGTGTGTGTGGGGGGGGGGGTGTTGTGGGGGCGGGCGAGGGTGACGGTGAGGGTTTGGGCGTCGCACACCAACTATGGGTGACGCATCGCTTTGGTATGGGGCAGTGTCATGTGGCTATGATCAGAGAATACGAAG
>JAAUXT010062522.1_pt1 | contig 11584 bp, 6 predicted proteins | sample 7278171 | NCBI WGS metagenome assembly JAAUXT01 (sample SAMN14350112, study PRJNA611818) | marine sediment metagenome | isolation source: surface marine sediment (1.8m) | place: French Polynesia: Moorea | collected 2018-08
CACACCCGGTAGAGTGTGAGAAGCGCCATTCCCACCACGCCAGATGAAAAAATTCATGACAGTTGAGTTTATGAAACTGGAGTGAATTTTTGAGTCTGAAGTGGTGGGAAGGTGCTTCTCACACAACACCAGGTGTGTGATACCATTTCTACAATATGATGGCAGATTGTCTCAAATGTACACATGTTCAACATGCTATCATGTTCAGTTGTGTGTGAGAAGCGCCACTGGTACACTGTGTCGTAAATAGGGTCAAACAGTGAGACAAGATGCCACAGTTGTAGAACATATTTTCGGTCAATCAATGGGAAACAATGAAGCGTGTTGCACTGCATAGAAACATTCACTGTAAAAATACGCACTCGTGGCATCAACAAAAATTGGGCCCTTTTCGTTGAGATGTGTCACTGCCTGCTCTTGAATCTTCTTTTCATCCCGAACGTTCTTCAACTGCGTCAAACGACTGGTGTCTTTTGACTTTCAAGAGAAAACAAAAGCAGCCCATTTGGACAGAAAAATACAAATGGAGAATCCATCAGGGAAAAATGCCTCTGATGTTTATGGCGTGTGCTTTGTTCTTGGTGATGAGTGAAAAAACAAAAGGAAATTGGACGAGGCAGCATAAGACACACTCGGTTTCACACCTGTTGGGTTGTGATTCAGCCGCAGACTGACCACACTGATGCTGTTGACCAATTTTCTTCTGATCTGCTGGATATGCTCCATATTTTGACGTTTGGACTTTTTTGTTGTCACTAATTTGCACATTTGTGTGTGAACAGGGAAAGTCATTCTCTCGATGAACATCAGACATTTGATCTCATCTTTGAGTGTGTTGGAAATTGTCTTCAAGAAATATGTGCTGGGAGATATTGCACTGAAATATTTGGAGCCAGGCATTCATGAAGTCATGCCAAAGGTCTGGCACGGTTACATCGGAAGATTTTGTTTCACGAGGCTGCCTGGAATCGCTGAAGGGTTTGTACGTGTACCAGCTTCGCTCAGTGCCTTTGTGGTTTCCTCTGACAACTTCAAATTGGTCGCTGCACGGCGAGCAGTGTCGTCAGTGCCGGATAGACGTCTCGCAGCGAGGCCGGGCAGAAGACTCTCTCCTCACAGAAGGTTCCTGAGAATGCAACACACTCAGCCCGCCAAGGTTGTGAACTTTCCGATGGCCAAAATTTTGATGCGGTACCAACAGTACGGAGACTTTGTGAGATATTTTCCAATCAGCGGGTGGAAAATTTCTGTTCAGGAAACAAGGTTTTGGTTGAATGTTTCTGTTGCTCGTTTTGACCTTCCCTCCGGACTGAACCTTGTTTGTCTCAAGAACCGGCACGTAAGTTTCGGAAAAATGAAATTTTGTGGAAAACATTTTGGCTTTTTTGTGTACTTGCCAGTCACCGGAATTCTCTTCATCAAGATTAATTGTTTCGACTGCCGTTTTCTTCTGCTGGAGGCTTCCTACTCAGTGTTCGACAGAGATGTGATCAAATCAGTCCCAGTCAAGACCAGCTCCGCTGTCAATCTCGTGCGGTCACTGCAGTTCGGCAACATATCTCTGATTCACATTTATTCCATCGTGGTGGAGAAAATTTACTTTCTCTCTTTGAGTGTTGGATGCAAAAAGTCTTTCCGATTCACTTGCAAAGCTTTCGATGGTCCTGACCTGTACTCAAGCCCCCTAACGGTGAGAGACAAGTTCGTTTCAAGCAGTTTTCAGTGCACACTTTACTTCGAAATTCCGACAGGCGTGCACATTGCAAACCAGGTGTCGGACATTGTCAAGTTTTCAAAAATTAAGCTGAGAGGCATCAAAACACTTCATCTGTCGTCAACTACAAAGGGTACATTTCAAAGTTTTTTCTTTCAAGAAAATGGTGGTGCCTCTCCATTTTCAATGCACATTGCAGCAGAACCAGGCAGAAGAATAAATATGTCAGTTTCGGCACTTCGTTTTGGTGGTGACGAAGTCCCTCTGTGCAATTTTGGTGGTGTGTCTTTTCTGGAGGAAGTGTACGGGAAATTAAACGAACGAAGTCTGATCTGCTTTGCTGTTGATCACGCATCAAACTTGAACATAGTTTCAGAAACCTCAACAATGACATTTGTAGCCTATTGGTACAAGCCATACAATATTTCCAAATTAAGTATTTTCCTTGTGGAAACCGAATGTGATTCCATCTGGATCGATCCGTGTGCACTTTCTGTTGAGTGCGCGTTTGCAAGGAAGCACAAAGGGACCTGTTCATCCTACTTGCACCAAATTAGCAGAACCAAGAACGTTCACTTGACCATATCTGATTTCTCTGAGGTAATCTACAGAGTGACATCTGAGGGATGCACTGTCATCCAGGTGAGTCAAAGCAAAAACATTTCTTATCTGAAAGTGTCTGACCATTGCAAGTTCAAGTTGACCATGGATGCCCACGTACAACCAAAAAGAGAAATTCATCAGCACATCCAAGGTAACTTGCCAAACAGTTCAAGAATGTTGGATAAAATAGAGATCCTCGGAGTTGTGGATCGCTTGTGCTTTCACAGAGAAAACGAAAGCAGTGACTGCTTTGGATTGATGTGGATTGAACACGATATTTTTGCAAAAGACCAATCGTTGTGCAGAGTGCGGACGCAGAAAAACAAAACCTGTGGACGCTTCTCCTTGAGTACAATCAACCAAGCGCCTGTGCGGCACGGGGAGTTTAATATCCCTCTCCTTCTATTTTCTGGTGCGACCAAAAGTTGGATTAGTTTGCAGATTCGAATGTCGGGCAGAACCAGCCAGACTGAGTCGCTGTATTTGACTCACCAGATCGCGAACTGGCAGGAAATCCAGTTTGAACTGCTGCGAGACGTCTCTCCAGAAACAATGCTGAAATTGCAGGTTGACGACAAAAACGGCACTGCCGCTGCAGGTTCCGTTTCGTTGTGGTCACAAACATTTCCCCCAGTGGACTTGTTCAAGATCCCTGGTGGCGTGGTCTTGAAACTGACTCTCAAATTCTCAAGGCTCAAGCCTTGGCACTGGATATCTTTACCAGGTGTACTCACTGATTTGAATGTGGGTCTCTACATCGGTGGGCCAATCAACAAATACCATGACGGTCACAAAAGGGAAACAACAGGCAGCGTGACGTGGATAGACGATGTGTATACCGAATTCCCTGTGCCACGCAGAACTCCCCCAGAATGCTCACATCTTCCAGCGATGCTTGTAAAGTTTTCTTCTTGTGTGAATTTTTCCAGCATGACACCTGAACTGTACCTGGCGGAGAGTTACTTCATACTTTTCCATAATTCTAAGAAAGTTTCCACGTCTCAAGCTCGTCCAGACCACAGGTCTTGGCGAGGAGCCTCTCAGTTATGCAGGGCGGCTGGAGGAAGTTTGCTCACCATCTCCACCAAAGATGAACAAGATTTGTTTGTTGCGCTGCTGAAACTGTCGACTGAAGTTTTTCTTTCAGAGGCTTATTATCTGGGATTGAGACTCCTCAGTTCCAACCAAGTAAGAATCCTACATCTTGATGTGTATGTGTGTGTGGTTTTTCCTTTGGTTCATTGTCGTTCGCACAAAGGTCCTGAAAGACTGCCAAGTGAGCGCTCAAGTGCAACCTTCTGGTTTTTTTTGTTTGTTTTTTTTTTGAGGTGTGTTGTTTCAGGCCAGCTTTGAACAAACAACATATGAACATTGAAAATTGTAATCTGTTGCGGGGCTGGCAAAGAGGGTGTGGGGCAATGTCCGTTCGTGTGCGCTTGGAGGTCCACCCTTTCTCCCGTCTCGTGAGAGAGTTCTTGTGCACAGGTGTGTGTTCCGGTTAAAAGAGGCAAAACTTCCACAACGTGATGCGTGAGAAACTGTTCGTTCCTTTTCATTCTCAGAGTTCTTCGACGAGCCTAGAGTGGGAGAATAGATCACCAGCAGCATTCCAACATTTCAGAATGATCCACAGTCAAGGAAGTCACGTCGTTAGACAACACTCATTCTACAGAAACACTGTGCCACAGTACCGCACTAAACTGCTGAAAGTGCACTCCAAACTCAGAGAATCTCCTGGGGTAGTGTATCCACTCAACTCAAACCGCACTCAAACTTGTTCCCTGATTCTTGTGGCAAACTTGGCGCAACCGGATTGGATCCAAGTGAATTGTAACGAGAACATCACTGGAGATGTTTTCTGCTCCATGCCAAACAGAAACACCACTCAACCAGAAGAACCAGACAACCCGGAAGTTCCCTTTTGCGCGAAAACTCAGTTTTTGATGAATGGAAAATGCCACTCCGTTCGCACAACAGGTGTGAATTCAACCTTCCTTCACGAGAAGAACAGAGTGAATTATTTGACAGTCCTTGAATATTTTCGTGTGATATTTGGGGGACATCTATCCCCTGTAAGGGTTGCCACAAAGCCAGGCAGCTTTCAAGTGAAAACATTTGACATCGTAAGGCAGAAATACAGGACCACACTTCACCAGAACTATGAAAGAGTTTTTGAAATATTCACTGCTGACATGAAAATTCCCTTCATTGGAGAAAACTTGTTTGCCTGCAATGACGCGAGTAAAGCCTACATTTCTTCACTGGGAATCTGTGATGGAACTCCTCAATGTCATCTGGACAACCCTTCTGATGAACATTTCTGTAACTGCACTGAGTTTTGCGGAGACAGGCGATTTCTTTGCAAGTTTGTTGGTGATGAACACGAAACGATTAAGACATGCTCTCCCCTTTATTTCAAAGACAGAAACGGCCGATGTTTGAAACACGTGCAGAGTTATGCACGCAATGATGTTCAAAGTCATTTTGCTTGTGACAATGGTTTCAAAATACCTTCGCAGCACGTGGATGATTTGTTTGCCGACTGTGGACTATATGGAGACGATGAACCAATTCTGAGGCTTTTGTTAACTCGTGAAAGAATGTTCAAATGTCAAGGCCACCATGAGATTCCATGTTTTCCTGGTCATTCCAAATGCTTCAACATTTCTGATATTTGCCAGTTTAATTTGGATGAATTTAGCAAACTGACTCCTTGTAGGAATGGTGGTCATCTCCAAAACTGCAGGACAATTGAGTGTCCAGCAGTGATGTTCAAGTGTCCAAAGTTGTACTGTATTTCTCACTCACTCATTTGTGATGGCAAATGGGATTGCCCAAATGGGATCGATGAGGCCTCACTATGCAGAAACGAAACAAGGTGTGAAAATATGTTAAAGTGCAGGTTTGAGAAGATAATTTGCATTCATCTGGGTGCAGTTTGTGATGGCACTCAGAATTGTCCAGAAGGTGAAGATGAACTGTTGTGTGAGTTGGGCAGTATCAAGTGCCCTGTTCAGTGTCATTGTTTGGCATTGGCAATGTTTTGTGGACAAGGTAGGATCACCAGTTTCCCCAACAGTCCATTTGAACTGCTCCATATAGCAAACATTCAGATTACAACTGTGGAGATTTTGGGCAACCTCCGAAGTATGACATCACTCAGGCTGGAACAGACACAAACTGTGGAAATTTGTGTTTTGACTTGGAATATCCTCTTGGAAGTTCTCACAATATACCACAATTCTCTTCGTGTTTTGCAAGGAAAGTGTTTTGTCAACAACACCAAATTGAGAACAATAAGTATCACATACACTTTGCTGAGTACAATTGAAAACCATTCTTTTGAAAAATTAAAAAGCCTGAAAAAGCTCAATTTGTCAAACAACTTCATTACTGCTTTGAGCAAACAAACTTTTGTGCTTGTGAACAGTCTGGTTGTACTTTCCATTCAAAACAACAGTCTGTTCTCAGTGGAAGTCAATGTTTTTGAAGGCGTGTCAGTTCATGTGATAGAAACAGACGATTGTTGTTTGTGTTGCTTTGTGAACTCAACCTGCTTGGTCAAGAGACCTTGGTTTTCGTCATGTTCCGAACTGCTCCCAACAAAGCTTTTGAAAATTACGATTATTGGTATTTGCATCTCTATTTTTGTCCTCAATCTCTTTTCCATTGTTTTAAATGCGTTCAGCAGGAGAGAAAGTAAATCATATTTGCTTATTGTTCTTTATATTAACTCAAATAACATTCTCTGGGGCACCTACCTTGGATTTTTGTGGATTGCCAACGTAATTTTCTTGGGTCATTTCTTGATTTGTGAAAAACTCTGGAGATCAGGGTTCACTTGTTTCATGGCATTTAGCTTTGCCTTGCTGTTCAACTTGCTGTCTCCCTGCGTTTTGCTGGTGCTGTCAATTACAAGATTGCAAGTTGTAAGAAGTCCTTTTGCTTCAAAGTTCAGAGAAACAAACTTTGTTGGCAAACTTCTGGCGGGTCTTCTTGCATGTTGCTTTGCCGCTACCATTTCTTGTGCCTTGGCACTTCGCATCAGCAATCATGCCGTTCCATTCAGCCTCTGTTTCCCCTTTGTGGATCCTGAAAGAAAGGTATTCGTGTTGAAAATGACAACAACAGTAACGAGTGGCCTGCAAACAAGTGCCGCTGTTACAATCATCTGGATTCATGGTCTGCTTGTGCGACAAGTACGAAAATCTGCGAAAGAAGTTCACGGAAAACCCTCATATTCCGAAAAGTACACCAATTCCGACATGATTGCTCAGTTGGTTGTGATGTCCACTGCAAATGTTTTGTGTTGGATTCCCACAAACACTGTGTACCTCACTGTTCTGTTTCTGCCTTCAAACTGGCATTCAGTCAATCTGATGATTTGGACAGTCGTGTCCTTTGCATCACTCACTTCTGTGACGAACCCTGCGGTGTTCATATTCACTGCTTTGAGGTCCCTTTCAAGGAGTAGGATGATGAAACGCGAAATGCAGCAGCTTCAAGAAAGGAGAACATCCGCAGTGACTGAAGTACTGTCGTTACAAATCTCATGAACTGGTCGTAAGATCCAAAATTAATGAGTTCGTCTCACTTTCGTACTCTTGAAAGGGCAAACCCCTGCAATGTGACGTCTATCAGATTGTAACCTTGACACACATCTGTCTCTTACCTTTGACGCTCGGCAAAAATGTGTGGCATATTTGACAATCTGAACAATCTTGGACGAATGTGAAGCGATGTTACAATCAAGAAAAACACGTAAAGCTTTGATCTGCATTGTGTCAAATGAAATTTCTGGTGCTTTGTTTCTTTTGTTACCTTTGTGTTTCATCTGGGAGATTAAAATGAAGGAAAGTCAATTTGGTTCTGAGCAAGGCTCTGTTTGAAAGCTCGTCGTTGCAAACCGGATTCAACTTTGACCTCAGTTGGAAGAAGCACCCATGAATAGATTTGCGGAAACCTTCTTGCCTCAATCAAGCTGCGTTCGGAAACTTCATCAGCCACAAGTGTGTCCACACGCATTCAGTCTGCCGACACCTGTCAAGCCTGCTTTAAACTATTGTGGTGTTCGACGTAATCCGCTCTCACATTTCCTGTTGGAATCTCTCGCAAATCTGCAAACTTTGACCTGTTATTTTTGTCTTGCTCTGCCAAAACTTGAAAGGGGTCACGACTTCGAATACAGAGGACGACCGGAGGGGTGTGCACTTGGGCTCGAAATCCCTGCTGGTGGAATGAAATTTACTCCTTTATTCTCTCACCAAACAGTCGCACACACCTCTAATTTCTCTCAACGTTGTTTTGTTGGTGCACGTCAGGATTCGCTCTTTCGTTGAACTTCAAATACCGGAATCAACAGACGGACGACAGGCTGATGGTGCGAAACACCTCTGCCTGACGTTTCCCGACCACAGAGCCTTGGTTGGGGTGAGCAAAGAGGCACATCCTTCCTTATGTGGTTTCACAAAGCGAACTGAAGTTCCTCTGCCGACCTGATTAGACCTTCTTGTCTGTGAAGCTCTTTCGCTCTGATCCATGCACTGATGTGTGTGTTTGTGTGTGGGTGTCTACGTGTGTGTGGGTGTGTGTGGTGCTTGTGTTCCTCATTTCTTGTATTGTTCAATCAGTCCCATTCCAAGCTGAGCCAAAGTGAGACACTGCCACTTTGCACAGGCGCATTGAGGGTGAATCGGAGATGAAGAACCACGTCATGACTCTTGAATCTCTCGCTCCGAGGAGGGTGTTTTTGAAATTCAAGACAGCTTCGATGATCAGTGACTCTGCAGGCAGTCATCACACCTTGCAAAGGGCCTCCAGGTAGGAACCAGCTTTGCTCGACGGGACGAACTTCTGGCGGGGCAATTACAACATTGAAAGATTCACAATTGTGAGCACAGAGTGCAAATCAAGAACGAGAAAGAAAACAAAATAAGTGGGGGCTTTTCGGGGTCAGGAAGGCTCGGACTCCAGCGCTCCCTGGATCCATCCTTTATGGTTCTTGTGTGCCGCTCGAAATTCCCAAAAGTAATTTCGTCGAGGCGTTACTGTGAGCTGTGTGTGTCCGCCGACAGGGTGCAACGGGGTCATCTGCAAAAAAGATCTTTCCTCCTTGGAAACGTGTCGTGTTTTTCTGGAAGCTGGGCGAATCTTGCCGCTCGAATCACTTGTTCTCAATGTGTTCCTTGTGTATGCGTGTCAGAACAATGGTCAGAACACTTTTGGTTCTTTGCCAAGGAATCGGACACTCATCTTCTCAGGAAACTCGATCTGCGCACCTGGTTCGTGAATCATTTGACATGTTTGCCAATTCGATGTGCTTGGTTCACAGTTCGAGGTCGAGTTCAGAAGTTCATCACAATCTGGCGCTTGATCGTGACCACAGGCATACTTTTCGGTCATGTTTATTGTGCGTGCGTTGTTGTCAAGAATTTAGCCTTCAGGATGCAGTGACTTCTCCAGTTGATGCCAGTCGCCAAATCAAACCAAAGCTGCGAAGAGTCGTGGCATGTTCTCAGACTGGATGAGGGATGACAGCGGGGTCCCCAGCACTGGGGAGGTTTAGTTACAAGGTGCCACATCAAAACGTGTGACGTGCGATGTGGCATTTCACCCTGGAAAATCTGTTTCATTTTTCCTTCTCTTTTTTGTGGTGGTTTGTTCTAGATTCTCAAAAAATATTTGGTTGAAACAGATATGTTTTCGGAAAGAGAATCCATTTGCAAAGAGGTTTTTATATCTGAGACACTGAACATCATTTCAAAATTTTCAAAATGAGTGAAACTGATTTCCAGCCTGAAATGCCACGTCGCACGTCACACGGACACTGTGCCACGTGTTGCAACTGAACCTCCCCATTGACCTCGGGCCGTGTTCTTCATGGCCATGAGTTGAGAGAATGGCTCTCCTGGGCTTCGATGAATACCACGAAGAGCAGCCATTGGACAACCTCGAGGAGAAAAGGAACTGTGTGGTAATTTTCAGTGGAGGAGTGGAGGTGAAGGTTGCCAGAAATTTGTTGGTTTTCGTGTGGAACAAATTCGTCTTGATACCGGAAATCCCATCCCATTTTTTCCGCAAATTGACTCAGTTGACATCCAAGTCCATCTCTAGAATTGTGCGCCAAAGTTCGTGCGCAATTATTCCACTTAAGTATCCTGTTTTTCACCAAAACGACACAAAACTAAACATTATCCCCCCTCAATGAAGATTTGTCATTTGATGCGGAAACATGTCGACTTTGCACCAAGATTCGTGGTCTGAGCATGAACCTGGATTGAAAAGCGCCGGAAGGTCAAAAACAGTGTGAGTGGGCCTTCGAGGGGCACGGCCTAAACTTTCCCCGTGGATTCACTGAGTGGATTCACTGAGTGGAGAAAATCCCAAGTAATTCAAATTTTGGGGAATGTCTTTCATCTTACATGCAACACAAGGAGTGAGTCCTTCCTGTGTCACAACACAGGGTTGAGAAGCTCAGCATTTGACTTGCCAGATTCTCTCATCATAAATCCTTCTCCCTCAAACCTGAGGCTTCCTCAACCACAAGTTTGATGCTGAACAACCTCCAGTTGGTGTCACGATTGCACATGTGAAAGTACATCACAGGGGGCACAGGAAATGTCACAGTCACAGAGAACGAAACTTATGAACTCTGATGGCGGATCAATTCCTACCCGATAAAGCCATGAACAAGTCTCCATTTGACTCTTTGGGAACAATTCGTTGTACCTTCGACCAAAATTTCATTTGTGTCTTTGGACTGCTCCTCCAGAGCTTGTCACAAACTCGGGCAAAAGGAGATCAATTTTTGCCACTTACAAGATCATCCATTTCACTCAAAACGATTGCCACTGAGAAAGTTCTTGTCGCAACCTTTCACTGTATTCCGGAAAATCCACAGTTTTGTTTCCACAAGTCAACAGGAAGATCTTGACAAAGTTCAGATCTGATGTTTTTGCCTGTTGAAAAACACCCAATTGTGCAATAGGCTTCTTTTGGAAATTGTGTCGCACATTGATCCCGTGTACAATTTTGTGCAGTGACATGAAAATACTGATCTTGTCACTCGAAAGACGTGAGACTTAGGAATGTTTCCTCGTGCAGGGCATCTGGAGGCTTTGTCCACGTCTGGTGCTGTTTTTGTGCCGCAAAGAGAGTCTCCAAACAGACAATGACACCGACAACGGCGCGTCGTGAGGCTCGTACAAAGCAGCAGACGTGGTAAAAAAGCCAACACAATGAGAATGCGAACAGAGTCGTTGTGCTTGTTGTGACTGACTGTGTCCTCTTGTGGAACACTCTGCACGATGTTGGAAGGAAAGGACCGTTTGAAGAAGGAAATTTTCAAAGGATTTATCTGTCGAGGTATTCACGTCACACTCTGAAGCTTCGCGTGAGGCCTGTCGAAAGACACAATTATCTCCCCTGCATTGCGTGCCTCCAGTGGTTGGGCAAAATGTCGCAGCGCCGGAGTACAGACTGCAAATTACTCGAATGGAGACGTGTTGAGGGGTATTTTGGGAAAGAAGTTTCTTCAATTATAAAAAAAATATTCCAAAATGCTTCGAGTTCCTGTCACACAGCAAGCACAATCGTTTTGAATGACGGAATTTTTTGACAAATTCACTCACGAAGCGATTTGCTTCCTTAGGTCTGGATCCAATTGCCAAATGGGTGCCACGGTTTGCTGAGATACCGGTACATCCCATTTGACTGTTCGCCCTGCTCCAAAGTACCACTTCGAAGTGGGTTTCCCCAATGCCAAACAACAAGGCGGTGGTCGTTTCCTGACAGGTGCAGAAGACACTGGGTTGTGTCGCTGATACAAAACAGCTCAATGTAGAGCTCAGAGAACCGAAGCCTTGTGAGGACCTGTGGGCGGTGCACCTTGGGTAAACCCTTGCCTGCTACAAGCAGCAAAACAGGCGTGTCCCAACAAACTCATACGTGATAGTTAGGTGATTTGAACCATACATTGTATAATGTATGGTGGTGAAAATCACCTGTAGGCATCAAAAGGCAAAATGTGTGAACACGAGTTTGAAAGTATTCTATTTGTTTGATTTTAGTCATGTTTGTTTTTTTTGTTCACTTTCAGGCTGTAGTTGATGCAAGAAGTGTCAAAAGAACAAATTTTTGTTTTTACATGTTTTTATGGCCAAAAAACCAACATGGCCAACATGGTGAAATTTGGGTATGGCTGTATAAATGGCTTTATAGCTCAGAAATGGTTGATATCTGCTGAAGGAGATATTATGAGAAAATGTA
>JAAUXT010100681.1_pt1 | contig 11584 bp, 9 predicted proteins | sample 7278171 | NCBI WGS metagenome assembly JAAUXT01 (sample SAMN14350112, study PRJNA611818) | marine sediment metagenome | isolation source: surface marine sediment (1.8m) | place: French Polynesia: Moorea | collected 2018-08
ACGGAGACGATATCCTGCGCCGCGCACGGTGTGCAGCAGGGGCTTATCGAAGCCCTTGTCGATCTTCTGCCGCAGCCGCGAGATGTGAACGTCGACGACGTTGGTCTGCGGATCGAAATGGTAATCCCAAACGTTCTCGAGCAGCATGACCCGGGTGACCACACGGCCCGTGTTGCGCATCAGGTATTCCAGAATCTTGAACTCCCGGGGCTGCAGGTCGATCGGCGTTTCGCCGCGGCGCACGCTGCGGGACAGCAGATCCAGCTCCAGGTCGCCGACGCGCAGATGGGTTTCCGCGCCGCTGACGCTGCCGCGGCGGAGTAGGACTTCGATCCTGGCCAGGAGCTCGGAGAAGGCGAAGGGCTTGACCAGGTAGTCGTCGGCGCCGCCGCGCAGGCCTTTGACCCGCTCCTCGACGCTGCCCATCGCGCTGAGGAAGACGATCGGCAACTCCTTGCCGGTGCTGCGCAGGGTCTCGACCAGCGAGAGGCCGTCCAGGCCCGGCAGCATGCGATCGACGATGGCCAGGTCGAAGTCCTCGCTGGCGGCTATAAGCAGGCCTTCCTTGCCGTCGGTCGCCACCGTGGCGCTGTAGCCCGATTCTTTCAGGCCCTTGGCGATATAGCCGGCCGTCTCTTTGTCGTCCTCGACGATCAATACCCGCATTTCACCCAGTCGTTCGAGGCTGTTCCGGGGTCTTGTCCAAGGCCGGGGCCCCGGCGTTCCGAATTGGCGTCATTCTAGCACGTTCTGCCGGTTTCGCGTGAAGCCGGCCCGAAAACGACCGCGTCGGACGTGCCTTCCTGGCAGTCCGACGCGGAAACCCTCTGGTTCTGGTTAGGAGAGGAGGGTATGTCCAGTTCTATGCGTTCCTCAGCCGAAGGGCGAAGAAGGTCTCGACGCCGTCCCTGGAAACCAGGAGCGTCACCACTTCCAGACCCTCGGCCTTGATTTGTTCGATCTCGCGCTTGGCGTCGGCTGCCGTCTCGATGGCCTCCGAAGCCAGGCTGCGGATGACGTCGCCACGGCGCAGTCCCTCGCCGGCAGCCAGGCTGCCGCGCTCGACGCGCAGGATGACCACGCCTTCGACGTCCTCGTCGATGCCCAAACGGGCCCGGCTCTCGGCGGTCAGGGTCGCGACCGTCAGGCCGGTGCCGGGCAGGCGGACATCGTCGCTGTCCTTCGAGCCGTCGACCGCGGCCAGCTTCTGCTCGCCAGGCGCACGGCCGGTCACGACTTCCAGGGTCTCGCGGTCGCCGTCGCGCCAGATCTCGACCTCGACGGTCTTGCCGACAGGCGTGAAGGCGACGAGCCGGGGCAGGTCCTTGAGGTCCTCGACGGACTTGCCGTCCCAGGACAGGATCACGTCGCCGGTCTCGAGCCCCGCCTCCGCGGCCGGGCTTTCCGGCGTGACGGTCGAGATCAGCGCACCCTTGGCCTCGTCGAGGCGGAAACCTTCGGCGAACTCCGGCGTGACCGCCTGGATCCTAACGCCCAGCCAGCCCCGATCGACCTTGCCGTGCTCGCGCAGCTCGGCGATCACGTCGCTGGCCACCTCGGAGGGAATTGCGAAGCCGATGCCAACGCTGCCGCCGTTAGGCGAGTAGATCGCGGTGTTCACGCCGATCACCTTGCCGTCCATGTCGAAAGCCGGACCGCCCGAGTTGCCCTTGTTGATCGGCGCGTCGATCTGCAAGAAGTCGATGATGCTGCCGCCGGGCAGGTCGCGCCCGCGGGCGGAGACGATGCCGGCGGTCACGGAACCGCCAAGGCCGAAGGGGTTGCCGACGGCGATGACCCAATCACCGGGCCGAACCGCCTCAGAATCGCCGAAGGCAACAGAGGGGAGGGCCTCCTCCGCTTCGACCTTGAGCAGGGCCAGGTCGGTTTTCTCGTCCTGGCCAACGAGATCGGCCGCCAGAGACCGGCCGTCATGGAAAGTCACGGTGATTTCATCGGCCCCGGCGATCACGTGACGATTGGTCACCACGTAGCCTTCGGGATCGACGACAAAGCCAGAGCCAAGGCCGCGCTGCTCTTGCGGGCCGCCAGGCAGCTCAGGGCTATCCGGGCCGAGAAAGCGCTCGAAGAAGTCGCGCAGGGGATGGTCCTCGCCGAAGGGCATAAGCTCTTCGCCGCCGGGACCTTCGAAGCGGACCGATGGTCCGCCGCTCTTGACGATCGACACGTTGACCACCGCCGGCGCGACCTTCTCGGTCAGGTCGGCGAAGCTCTCCGGCGCGGGGCGCGCCATGGCCGTCTGGGTGCCGGCCAGCGCGAAGACCACAAGGCCGGCGACCATGACCTTGCCGGTCACGGCCTGCTTCAAATTCCTTTCACGTGTCAGGGGGAAGATCTGCCCCATTTGTCTTTTCCTCCATCGTGTCATGGCTAAGGATCACAAGTTCCAAGACACGAAGACTTTCACCCTCTTGATAGGGGAAGATGGGTAGCGAGTCCTTGCCGCGACCTTACGGCTACATTAACAATTTTTCATGTTTTTGAGCTCAAATATAATATTTATATCAATGACTTGAGGATTTTGCCGCGGGACGCGATCAAGCCTCGGACAGGGTTGTTGATCTTGGACGGAAAGTCCCAAGCCGGCCTAGCCGATTTGGCGGAACCGAAGGCTCGCCACGCGACGCTCCCTCGAGGCTTGGGAGGCGGCCCCCAAGACCGGCAAGTGCGTCGGGATCCAGTGGGTTTTCGCCGGGTAAACGACCGGAATCTCGCCCTCAGCGGCCCCCGGTCCCCTGGTCCGCCGCGCAGTTCTGGTCCAGGTAGCCGTCGAAGATGGAATCGGCCCGGGCCAGGATCAGCGGGTCGACATCCGTCACCGCCGCCGGATCCTTGTGAGGGTAAGAAAACTGCGAAAGCAGGTGCCGCATGCAATTGAGCCGGGCCCGCTTCTTGTCGTCCGACTTGATTACCGTCCAGGGTGCCCAGTCGCGATTCGTGGCGAAAAACATCTCCTCGCGGGCTTCCGTGTAGTCGTGCCACTTGTCGACCGACGCCAGGTCGATCGGGCTGAGCTTCCAACGCTTTAGCGGATCGGTGCGGCGCTTGGCGAAGCGCTGGCCCTGCTCCTCGCGGGTGACCGCGAACCAGTACTTGACCAGGCGGATGCCGTGGTTGACCAGCAAGCGCTCGAACTCCGGCGTTTCCTCGAGGAAGGCCTGGCATTGCTCACGCGAGCAGAACCCCATAACGCGCTCGACCCCGGCACGGTTGTACCAGGAGCGGTCGAAGAGCACGATCTCGCCGGCCGAGGGCAGGTGCTCGACGTAGCGCTGGAAGTACCATTGGCTGCGTTCCTGGTCGTTGGGCTTGGCCAGGGCGGCGATCCGCGCGCCGCGCGGATTGAGATGCTCGGTCAGGGTCTTGATGGTACCGCCCTTGCCCGCCGCGTCGCGGCCCTCGAAGACGACGACGATCCGCTCGCCGTTGGCCTTGACCCAATCCTGCAGCTTCAGCAGCTCGATCTGGAGGTTGCGCTTCTCGCGCTCGTAGGGCCCGCGCTTGAGGCGGTCGGCATAGGGGTAGTTGGCTTCGCCGCTGGCGGTCCATTGGGCGAGATAGTCGTCGTCCAGGGCAGGTTTCGGCCGTGCCGTGCCGCCGGAACTCGCCGGGTTCTCGTCGCTGGGTGCCGAATCGCTGCAATCCTTGCTGCTCATGGCAGAAATCCTTCTTGGATTTTTCAGGCGGGTTCGGTGCCGAAGTCGGCGGGCGAGGTGACCTCGAGGAGCTCCATGTCGTCGGAGCAGGCGGTCAGCTCGTGCCGGATCCCCGGCGGCTGCAGGACGCAGTCGCCCGGCTTCAGGGTAACCTCGCCCTGGCCCTCATAGTCGAAGCGGGCCCAGCCCTTGAGGACGTAGACCATCTGGAATTCCAGGGCGTGGCGGTGCGGGCCGGTGCCGTCCTCGCAGGGCACACTGGCGCGGATGACCTGGGCGTGGTAGCGGCCGCCGGTCGCCTCGGAAAGTCCAAGGTCGCGGTATTCGAAAAATGACCGGAGCCCCCCGCCTTCAAAGGCGGCGTCCTCCCCCCGGCTGATGGCGAATTTCTGATCCTGGCCGGCCATGAAGCTCTCCCCAACTTCCCCTCAGAGATACCAGGCGTACTCCCTTAGCGAGATTTCGTTCATGAAGTCCCGGTACTCGTTGCGTTTGGTCGCGGCATAGAGCTCAAGGTACTCCGGTCCGAGGTAGCTGCCCAGAATCTTTGCCGTCTCGATGCGGTCGAGCGAGGTTGGCACGTCGAGCGGCAGGTCGGGATCCACCGTCTCGCAGGCGTTGCCCTCGCTGGCCGGTCCCGGATCGATCTTGTTGGCGATCCCGTGATGGATGCCGGCGAGGATCGCCGCCAGGACCAGGTAGCTGTTGGCGTCGGCGCCGGCGAAGCGATGCTCGATGCGCCGACTGTCGGGCGGGCCGGTCGGGATCCGGAAGGCGACCGAGCGGTTGTTGGCGCCCCAGGAGCGGTTGACCGGCACGAAGAGGTTGGGCCCGAAGCGGCGGAAGGCATTCACGTTGGGCGCGTAGATCGCCATGGCCTCGGCCATGGTCGCCATCAGGCCGCCGATCGCGTGCTGCAGGGTCTTGCTGCCCAGCGGGCTCTCGTCGGCGAAGACGTTGCGGCCCTGCTTGTCCAGCAGACTGACGTGGACGTGCATGCCGTTGCCGGTCTGCTCCAGGAAGGGCTTGGGCATGAAGCTGGCTTCGACGCCGTGGCGCTGCGCCACCGACCGGATGATGTGCCGCAGCAGCGCCGCATGGTCGGCGGCGGCGATGGCGTCGTCGACGTGGTGTAGGTTGATCTCGTACTGCCCCGGGGCGAACTCGGCGGTGGCGATGTTCGCCGGGACCTTCTGCGCCTCGCCGGCGGCCTCGACATCGCGCAGAAAGTCGGCGAAGCCGTCGATCTCCTGGATGCCGTAGACCTGAAGGCTGGCCTCGCGCCGGCCGGTCTTGGGAGAGATCGGCGGCTGCGGCAGGCCGGCCGCGTCCCGCTCCGGGTCGAGCAGGTAGAACTCCAACTCGAAGGCGACCACCGGGGTCAGGCCGAGCTCCTCGAAGCGCTTGAGGACGCCGATCGCGACGTTGCGCGGATCGACCGGCGAGGGCGTGCCCTCCGGCGTGGTCATGGTCATCAGGACCTGGCCGCGCGGCTCCTCGGCCCAGGGTACGGGGACCAGGGTTCCGGGGACCGGCACCAGGGTGCCGTCGGGGTCGCCGTCGGTGAAGCCCCGGCCGGCCGGATCGGTGTTGGCGCCGGTCACGTCGAGCAGGAAGACTGACTCGCAAAGCTGAAGGCCGCCGGTGAAGAGCTTCTCCGCATCGGCCATGGGATAGCGCTTGCCGCGCACGATGCCGCAGAGGTCGGTCAGGATCGCGTCGACGTAGCGGGTTTCGGGGTGGGCGGCCTGGAAGGCCTTGAACTCGGCGGCGGGCGTGGTCTTGGAGCGTGCCTTCTTCATACCGTGGCGTTGCCGCACCTTTCTAGTATTTGTCCATAAGACGATAGTAGAGATTGGCCGATCTCAACAGCCAAAGCCGCAGGGCCGGCAGGGGAAAGCGCCGGGCCGGACCGCGCAGGATCTCCGGCAGCTCGGCCTCTGGTTCCGCCGCGCCGGCGATGATCCGGGCCAGCGCGCGGCCGGTCCAGGGCGCCGCGTTGACCCCGGCCCCGTGGTAGCCGAAGCCGTAGAAGACGCTCGGGTCGTCCTCCAGCCGGCCGACCGCCGGGATCAGGTCCCGGGTCAGGCAGACGAAGCCGCGCCAGAAGTGGCTGACCTCGACCTCGCGCCAGGCCGGGAAGACCTCGCCCAGGCGCCGGGTCATCCAGGCCTGCATCCGCGCGCCGGCTTCGGGCGTGCCGCTGGTGTCGCCGCGGGCGCCGAACAGCAGCCGCCGGTCGGGCAGCATACGGTAGTAGAACAGCAGCGTACGCGTATTGGTAATGGGGTTCTGCGTACGCCAGGCCTGGGCGGCCAGTTCGGCGTCGGTCAGCGGTCTCGTGGTGATGATGTTCGAGATCACCGGAAGCGTACAGTCGGTGAAGGCCGGGTTGATGGCCTCCGGGGTAAAGCCGTTGGTCGCCAGGAGCACCCGGCGCGCTTTCAGCTGTCCGCCTTCGGTCTCAAGCAAGTGCTGGTTCCCGACCTTGGTCCAGTCGCGCACGAAGCTAAAGGGGTGCAGCTTGGCGCCGCGCAGCAGGGCGGCTTGGGCCAGGCCGCGGGCGTACTTCAGGGGATGCAGCCCGAATCCCGAGCGGATCAGCAGGGCGCCGAAGTTCTCGGTCGAGGCATGCCCGACGCGCTGGAACTCCTCGGCCGGCAGGACCTCGGTCTCGAAGCCGAACTGGCCGCTGAGCAGTGCCGCCTCGGTCTCCAACTCCTCCTGGCGCGAGGCCTGGTGGGCGACCATGAAGACGCCGTCGCCCTGGCGGTCGAAGTCGATGCCCTCGTCGCGTTCCAGCGCCAGGGCCAGCTCCAGGCCGTCTTTCTGGGCATCGAAGAAGGCCTTGGCCGCTTCCAGGCCGTGGCGCAGGATCAGTTCCTTGGTCGACAGCTTGGTCGGCGCCATGGTGCAGAAGCCGCCGTTGCGGCCCGATGCGCCCCAGCCGACGTGGCCGGCTTCGAGGACCCTGACGTCGATCTGGTGGTCGCGGGCTAGGTGGAGGGCCGCCGAAAGGCCGGTGAAGCCGCCGCCGATGATCGCAACGTCGCAGCTCTCGCTTCCCGACAGGGGCGCCAGCCGCTCCGGCCCCGGTAAGCTGGCTTCCCAGTAGCTCTCCACCGGGTTCCGGAAGTCGTACATCGCCGGGTCGTAGAGGCGGTAGGCGGTTTCCTCCATGAGCGTTCTGCCACCCGCGCGGGGCGACCTCCGAATGGCTGGGCTGGGCGGGCGCGACCGGTACGGCGCGGCCCGATCGTCGCGAATCGTGATATCAGGGCCGGATTATCTTCATTTTCGGTTACCGGCCGCAAGCCATGACCCGCCTTCGCGAGACCGATCTCTACCCGCCGATCAAGCGCTTCCTCCAGGCCCAGGGCTACGAGGTCAAGGGCGAGGTTGCCGACTGCGACGTCGTCGCCTGCCGCGACGGCGAGGATCCGGTCGTGGTCGAGCTCAAGACCGCCTTCTCCCTGCCGCTGATCTTCCAGGGCATCCGGCGCCAGGCGATGACCGACATGGTCTACCTGGCGGTCGCGCAGCCCCGGGCGGATGCCGGCTTGCGGGCCTGGCGCCGGCAGTCGCGCGACATCGTGAAGCTCTGCCGTCGGCTGGGCCTCGGCCTGATCACGGTTGCGCTCGACGATTCCGCGCCGGGCCTGGTCGAGGTCCACCTGGATCCGGCGGCCTACCGTCCGCGCAAGAGCCCGCAACGAAAGGGGCGGCTGCTGCGCGAGTTCCAGCGCCGCGTCGGCGACCCCAATTGCGGCGGCAGCAGCAAGCGGCGCCTGGTCACCGCCTACCGCCAGGATGCGCTACGCTGCGCCAGCTACCTGGGCAGGGACGGCCCTGCGAAGCTGGCCGAGATCCGCGCCGCCACCGGCGTCGCCGACGCCGCCCGGATCCTCCAGCGTGACGTCTACGGCTGGTTCCAGCGGGTCGAGCGGGGCGTCTACGCGGTGACGCCCTTGGGTCGGCGGGAGCTGGTGGTCTACGCTGACGTGTTGGCGGGCCTCGGTCTCGCCGGCCCCGCTTCCCAGGAGGCCGAAGGACGGACCCATGAACATCAGACCGGCAGCCCGGCCTGATCTCGACCGCGTTCGGGACTGCGCCCGTCAGGCCTATGCGCTCTACGTGCCGCGCATGGGCAAGGAGCCGGCGCCGATGGTCGCCGACTTCGAGGCCCAGATCCGCGCCGGCAAGCTCCATGTCGTGGAACTGGAGGGCGAGGTCGCGGGCTTCGTCGTGTTCTATCCTCGCGGAGATCACCTTCACGTCGAGAACGTGGCGGTCCTGCCGAGTGCGCAAGGCAAGGGGATCGGGAAGGCGCTTCTGGGCTTTGCCGAAGACGAGGCGAGGCGTCTCGGTCTTCCCGCCGTCGAGCTCTACACCAACGTCAAGATGGTCGAGAACCAGGCCTTCTATCCGGCGCTGGGATACGTGGAAACCAACCGCCGCGAAGAAGACGGCTTCTCGCGCGTCTTCTACCGGAAGGAGCTATAGTCAACTTCGTAGCTCGCGCGAGCGTTCCCCTGCAGCGCGACAATCCTGATGGAGGACCCGTGCCGGACGCGCTCTACCGCCGCATCGAGGACAAGACCGAGGACCTGGTCGCGCTGACCCGGGAGCTGGTGCGCATCCCGACGGTCAACCCGCCGGGCGAGGCCTATACCGACTGTTCCGAGGCGCTGGGGCGGCGGCTGGCGGCGCGGGGCTTCGAGGTCGGCTACCACCGGGCTGAGGGTGTGGTCGCTGACTCCGCGCGCTATCCGCGGACCAACGTGGTCGCCCGGATCGAGGGCAAGCGTCCGGGGCCTTGCGTTCATTTCAACGGCCACATCGACGTGGTCCCGGCGGGTCTAGGCTGGACTTACGATCCCTTTGGCGCCGAGCTCCACGAAGGCCGGATCTACGGCCGCGGCACCTGCGATATGAAGGGCGGTCTGGCGGCGGCGGTGATCGCCGTCGAGGCGCTGCTCGAGGCGGAATCGGACTGGCCCGGCGCGATCGAGATCTCCGGCACGGTCGACGAGGAGTCCGGCGGCTACGGCGGCGTCGGCTACCTGGCCGAGCGGGGCTTCTTCTCGAAGCCGCGGGTCGACCACGTGATCATCCCGGAGCCGCTCAACGTCGACCGGGTCTGCCTCGGCCACCGCGGCGTCTGGTGGGCGGAGATCGAGACCCTGGGCCGGCAGGCGCACGGCTCCATGCCCTTCCTCGGCGACTGCGCGGTGCGTCACATGGCCGCCTTCCTGACCCGCGTCGAGGCCGAGCTCTACCCGCGCCTAGCGGCCAAGCGCACCGATATGCCGGTGGTGCCCGAGGGCGCCCGGCAGTCGACCCTCAACCTCAACGCCCTGCACGGCGGCCTGACCGAGGGCTTCGACGGCCTGCCCAGCCCCCTGGTCCCGGACTCCTGCCGCCTGGTGATCGACCGCCGCTTCCTGATCGAGGAGGACCTGGAGGAGGTCAAGCAAGAGGTGGTCGGCATCCTCGAAGACCTCAAGGCGGGACGGCCCGGCTTTGACTACCGCCTGCGCGAGGTCATGACCTTCCTGCCGACCATGACCGAGGCCGACTCGCCGGTGGTGCGGGCGATCTCGGCGGGCATCGAGACGGTCCTGGGCCGGCCGGCGCAGGCGGTTGTCTCGCCCGGAACCTACGACCAGAAGCACGTGGTCCGGATCGGCCACCTCAAGGACTGCATCGCCTATGGCCCGGGCATTCTCGATCTGGCGCATCAGCCCGACGAGTACATCGAGGTCGCCGACATGGTCGCCGCCGCCAAGGTCATGGCCGGCGCCACACTGGCGCTGCTCGGGGGAGTCGCCGGGTGAGCGGCCCTGGCCCGCGCAACCTGATCACCGACGTGCCGGGCCTGCGGGTCGGCAATGCCGGGGACGACGCGTTGCGTAGCGGGGCGACCGTGGTCCTGCCGGAGGCGCCGGCGGTGGCGGCGGTCGACGTCCGCGGCGGCGGCCCCGGCACGCGGGAGACCGATCTCCTCGACCCGGCCGGCCTGGTGCAGGCGATAGATGCCCTGGTGCTCAGCGGTGGCTCGGCCTTCGGGCTGGCGGCGGCGGACGGCGTGATGGGCTGGCTCAAGGCGCAAGGCCGCGGCTTCGCCGTCGGCGGCGCCCGGGTGCCGATCGTCCCGGCGGCCATCCTCTTCGATCTCAACAACGGCGGCGATAAGGACTGGGGGCCGGTCTCTCCCTATCACCGCCTGGGCGCCGAGGCCGTGGAGGCCGCCGGAGGGGACTTCGCCCTGGGCAACGCCGGCGCCGGCCTGGGCGCCACGGCCGGCCCGCTCAAAGGCGGCCTGGGCTCGGCCTCGGTCCTGGACGGCGCGGTCACGCTCGGTGCCTTGGTGGCGGTCAACTGCCTGGGCAGCGTGACCTTTCCGGAGGATCCGAGCTTCTGGGCCTGGCCCTTCGAGCAGGCTGCGGAGTTCGGTGGATTGCCACCGCCGAGTTCCGTGCCGTCGCCTGAGGCGCTGTCGGCCCTGGCGCCGTCCTTGGCCGGGAACACCACCCTGGCCGTGGTCGCGACCGATGCCGTCCTGACCCGGGTCCAGGCCAAGCGCCTGGCGGTTATGGCCCAGGACGGCCTGGCGCGGGCGATCCGCCCCGTGCATACGCCCTACGACGGTGATACGGTCTTCGCGCTTTCGACCGGTCAGCGCGCATTGGAGGATCCGGAGGCGGAGCTGGCGCGGCTGGGTATGCTGGCGGCCGATTGCCTGGCGCGGGCGGTGGCCCGCGCCGTCTTCGAGGCGGAGAGCCTCGGCGGCGTAGCGTCCTATCGAGAGCGCTACGCCAAAGCCATCGCGGCCCTCCGGGCCGCGCAAGGATAAGGGAGGGAGAGATGAGGGCGCTGATTTACGGCCTGGCGGTGGCGGCCCTGGCGCTGGCGGCGCCGTCGGCACAGGCGGCGAAGACCGACCTGGTGATGGGCATGGTGCTGGAGCCCCCGCACCTGGACCCGACGGCCGGCGCGGCCGCGGCCATCGACGAGGTGGTCTACGCCAACGTCTTCGAGGGCCTGACCCGGATCGACCGCGACGGCGCCGTGCAGCCAGCCCTGGCCAAGAGCTGGACGGTCTCGGACGACGGCCTGACCTACAGCTTCGCCCTGCACGAGGGCGTCAGCTTCCACGACGGCTCAAGCCTCGAGGCCTCGGACGTCGTCTTTTCCCTGGATCGGGCCCGGTCCGAGGACAGCGTCAGCGCGCAGAAGGCGCTGTTCGAGCCTATCGAGAGCGTCGCCGCGCCGGATGCGGCCACGGTGGTCGTCACCTTGAAGCGGCCGACCGGGCATTTCCTTTTCAACCTGGGCTGGGGCGACGCCGTGGTGGTGGCGCCGGAATCGGCCGACGGCAACAAGGCCAAGCCGATCGGCACCGGCCCCTTCAAGTTCGAACGCTGGGTCCAGGGCGACCGGGTCGAGCTGGTCCGCAACCCGGACTACTGGGGCGATGCGGTCGAGCTCGAACGCGCGACCTTCAAGTTCATCCCGGACCCGGCGGCGGCAGTCGCGGCCATGCTGGCCGGCGACGCCGATGCCTTCGCCAACTTCCCGGCGCCCGAAAGCCTGGGCCAGTTCGAGGCCGACCCGCGCTTCAAGGTGGTCATCGGCAGCACCGAGGGCGAGACCATCCTGACCATGAACAATGGAAAGGAACCCTTCAGCGACCTGAAGGTGCGGCGCGCGGTGGCCCACGCCCTGGACCGCAAGGCCATCATCGACGGTGCGATGTTCGGCTACGGGACCCCGATCGCCAGCCACTTCGCGCCGCACCATCCGGCTTACGTCGACCTCACGGATCGCTATCCCTACGATCCGGAGAAGGCCAAGGCGCTGCTGGCGGAGGCCGGGGTCAAGAACCTCAAGACCAACATCTGGGC
>JAAUXT010112118.1_pt1 | contig 11583 bp, 11 predicted proteins | sample 7278171 | NCBI WGS metagenome assembly JAAUXT01 (sample SAMN14350112, study PRJNA611818) | marine sediment metagenome | isolation source: surface marine sediment (1.8m) | place: French Polynesia: Moorea | collected 2018-08
ATGGACCACACGCTTTTTATGCGTAGCATTATTGTTTTTCTGGTCCCACCCCCAAATCCCCCCCCCCCCCACGACCGTTTTGACAGACAAGTTTGTTTTTGCACAAGTGCACGTTCGACCCCTGACAAGTGACGTGTGTCGTGTCCATGTGGACGACGTGCGCTCGAGTCACAACAACAACGTGTCTGTCTGAGCGATAATGTGTGACGTGTTTGTGTGTTGCAGGGTTCGTGAGCGGGCTGTGTAACGAGTCGAAGGAGCACGCCGTGACGCACCTGCTGACGCACCTCCCGCTGCTGTCACCCGGCAACACAGACGCCAAGCAAGAATACCTCAACATCATACCCAAGGTACGCAGCTCAACATCATACCCAAGGTTGCCTCTCAACACCGTACCCAAGACAAGCATTTCAGCATCGTATCAACATCATACCCAAGTTTTGGTGATCACCTCAACACCATACCCATCCAAGGTGGGGAGGGGGCCTCAACAAGGCGTGATCCGTGCGGTCGGTGAGGGTTCATCAACACTCAATGTGTGGAAAGTGTCACACTCAGGTGACGGCCTCTACTTCACACCGTGCGTGGAAGCCACATCTGAACTGTGTGTCCAGCGCGTGCTTCTGAGCGATAATTGGTGTGACGTGCTGCTTCAGGTGCTGGCGCACTCGATAGAGAACGCGATTCACCTGGAGGAGTCTCGGCAGCTGCTGTCGTACTCGCTGATCCACCCGGCCATCAGCACCGAGGAGCGCTCCCAGTTCACGCTGTGGCTGTCTCACCTCGAGGAGCGGGACAGGCGAGCGCACACACACACACACACACACACACACACACATGCGCGCGCACACGCACACACACACGCACACACACACACTCCCATACACACAGAGGATGTGCACGCGCAGAGCGCCGACAAATACACACGCAACCTTTCCTTTCGGGACTGACTGATTTTCCCTTTTTCGAATAGGAGCCCGCCAAATGGAGGAAACATGTACAGCCAGCGCCACCAGTCACAGCAGCAGGACAAGAAAACCCCGCTGCAGGACCTCAGTCAGAACATTGCGCCCCTGCAGCCCTACAGCAGCAACGCTCACATGGGCGCGGGCGACAACAAGAACCACAGTGACATGATGCCCCACGTGGGAATGGGCGATATTAAAAGCAGCAATGGTTGCTTCAGTTCTGGGCCGCAGCAGGCTGTTGGCTCCGGAAACTCGCGTGTCGGGTGGAGCTCGCACGTGGGTATGGGCGATATTAAGACGTCGAACAGCAGTTCGAGTTTAGAGCCACTAGGGCGCGCCATCACAGCAGCCAACGGCGCGATCGGGGTGCCCCACCCCGGGATGGAGCACCCACCCCTGCACATGACTCACTCCGGGCCCCCGGCCTACTCGCAACAGCAGCAACATCTCTCCGGTGCTTCGCAACTTCACTCCTCTCACCTCCCGCAGCAGCAGCAGAGTCACGGTGAGTTCTACGTGACGGCTTCATTCACACTCGCGTTTTGTGACACACCATCACATGCGTGCGTGTGTGTGCGCGCGCGTGTGTGTGTTCGCGCGCGTGAGGTCGTCGGGTTTGCGGGCCGCACGCACACACAGTTACACACACTCACCATTTTGTGTGCGAGTCATCGCGAACCAAACCGAGCATGCCTCAGCCGCTGCTGGTTCTCTTTTCAACAGGGAACTTTTTTTATGCGTTCGTGTTATGTAACTTGCCTCAAGTTGTACAGCATCACCCGTCTTGCCTCAGCAGGAGTTCGTTTTGCCTGAGTGAGAAAGGGTCGTAAACTTGTCCCGATTGTAGCGTTTCCAGCCGGATTTGCGAGACGAGAAAACGAGATTGTAGACGTCTGTTGATTTTGTGTAGCTGCCGGCGCGGGCGCGATGAACATCGTAGTGTCTTTGTCACAAATGGGGCAGAAAAGAAAATGGACAGGCATGCTCTCAGCCAGTGCCGTCATGCCGTGAGGGATCCGTGGTTCTGAAGTCACGTGTTTATCTTTTCAGGTCACGTGAACACGCACCGGAAGTTGACGCGCAGCGCGTCTGTGACGCCCCCTATGAGTGCCACGCCAACGAGCGTCTCTGATTGGCTCAATTCGCAGGACGACATGCTTCTCAAGAACCAATCAGTGAGTCACGTTACGTCACGTCACGCCGCGTTTATACTGGATGCGTCACTCGACACAGAGCGATTCAATTTGTACCGAGACGCATCCTGTGGGAAACAGGCTCCAGTCGTGGTGTTTTCATCCCTGTGGAACACCAATCATTTTTACCGCAGCTCCCGCGACGTTATCAAACTCCTTGACGTCATTGGTTCACGTGACGTCATCAGTTGCTGGCGTTTTGCTTGCAGAACCAGCAGCAGCATTACTACCCGTCGCCCCTGGCGACGAGCGACGCGCACGCGCCGCTGAGTCCGCAGAGTTCCGTGACGTCATCGGGATCGGGGTCGGACACGCACGAGGGTGACCCCTCTCACCTACGCAACTCGTTTCTGGAGGAAGCCTCGGGCATGAAGGGTGCGTTGGTGGTTGTGGGCGATAAAAGAGAGGTTCCACGTCGCGTTTGAAATGCGCGGCTGTCGAGCCTGCGTCCTCACTGAGCGACAATCGAGATGCTTCACGTTGCGTTGCAGACGTACCAGTGTGGCTGAAGAGTCTCCGACTGCACAAGTACGCGTACCTGTTCCAGCAGCTGAGCTACGAGGACATGATGTCGCTCACCGAGCAGTGGCTCGAGACGCAGGTGCGTGTCAACCGGAAACAGTGAACCGGAAGTGGTGTTCAGGCCAAGGGAGACACCGGAAATGGGCCGTTGTGCTGTGGAAGTAAATTCGTTCAGGGTGTGTGGGACACAAGGAGAGCGTGACCTGAGGAACTGCAAGTTTTGCTCGAGACGCGACGCCACAGTGTCGCCCCCTGTTGTCGGCGTCTGATTCTCGCGTGACCGTTGTGGCGTTGCATCTCTCGCAGAACGTAACGAAAGGCGCTCGACACAAAATCATCCTGAGCGTGCAGAAGCTGAAGGAGCGGCAAGGCGTGCTGCGGCTTATCGAGAAGGTACACACACACACACACACACACACACACACACACACACACACACACACACACACACACACACATACACCAAATGCACACACCTCTTCTGCGCGCAAGCACTCGCGAACACGAAAATGTGGTTTGTGTGAGCGAATTTAAAGTGGATTTCAGCAGTTGTGTGACGCTCTCCACTTTACGATAAATTAGTCGAAGTCATTTGGACAATTACTGTTTCATGTGACACTTGGAGCACAATTATGGTTTGTAAAGCAACGCGCATGCGCTTGGCTGCGCGGGGTCAGGGATGGGGAACGTGGGAAGCTTCAGTCGTGGGTGTCTCTTGATCGAGGCTCCGGAAATCGAGATTATAAATGTTCACACTGGATTCGTGAAGGGATATTGTGTGGCCCGAAGAAGGGACACAAGGGGAGGGGCTTGCTTTGGGGGAACCTCACGTGTCTCGCATTTACAGGGTTACAGGCAGTAGAATGGGCGGGTGATGGAGGCAGTTTGCTGACCGACGAAATGAGAGAATTCGTTGTTCCGGCGTGTGGTCAGACTGAGCGATAATGGGGATGTTTGACGTTGCAGGAGGTGATGGAGACTGGGCAGCTGAAGCAGGCGCTGGGCGAGCTCAAGCAGATGGTGAACACACCCATGAAGCTCTATACCGCCCGCGCGCCCACCGCCGCAGCAACGACCGAGCCAGAGGGCAGCAGCAGCCAGACGCAACAGCAGGAGAACGTGGACCCACAGGTGAGAGAGGAGGGCAGGTTCGATCACGGAATCTTATGCAGGCGGTGTGTCACTGTTCCAAGTCAATGGGCGCAACATCACCACTTGAGCGCTGATTGATGTGAGCAACGTTGACGCAGGGCCTGTCAAAAGACCCTTTCCTGTCAGACAATGTGTGCGTGCTTTGTTCGAATTCACCCCCCCCCCCCTTCCAACACGAAACTGGATTGTTCCTCAATCGTGCGTTCTTTCACCACAGCAGGCTGAGGGCGACAAAGAGAACACGCCGTCCCCGGTGCCTCCGGGCGCCGCGCCGGGCCCCGTCGCTCCCCCGGCCGCGTCGTCGTCCTCCGCCCCGGGAGCCAGCGCCGCCCCCGCCGGAGCCGAGACCGACTCCATCCCCGAGGGGGACCTCCCCGGGCAGATCTGCCGCGTCCTGGGAAAAAGTGAGTCTTACGCATACACACACACACACACACACACACACACACACACAGCGCACCAGCACATGCTCACGTGTGGGAACGTTTGCACACGCACACACACACACACACACATGCGCGCACATTGGCGGAGACAAAAATTGGTTTTGATCACAGAAAATATTGTTGTCCAGGTTGTTATTTTGTTTCAACTGATATGTTTCAACTGATATGTTTCAACTGAAACGTGCACACGATTGTTGCGGCGTAGAGGTTGGGGCTGCTGTCTTGAACAACGCCGTTGAACGGCTGACGTGTCCAATCCCAGCCTCGTTTCTGGAGCCCCTTGACACTTTGCGATGTCGTTACAGTTTGCACGCAGCTGCTCGTCTCGACGCGTCCCGAGGACGAGTGCTTCGGGCTGTACGTTCAGCTGCTGGACAAGTGCTTCATGCATGAGGTGCGCGTCGACTGCTGCTGTTCACAGGGAGGGACGGAGGATGGGGGGGGGGGGAACCTCGAAAAGGCTGGCCCTGAGGGACAGTACCTTGGAACTGGAAGAAGTCCATTGCTTTGTCACGAATCTCTTGATTGGAAATGCAGACACACCCGTGTTGGCCTGGCGCCCTTGCTGTCGCGATGTGCGCGTGTCCTTGCCTTGTTTGGTGACGTTGCTGACCAGGACGGATGTCTCATGGATGCAGAGCTCAAGGCCATACACGCACACGTTGTTGTTGCAGGCATTCAACCAGAAGCAGAAGAAGCTGATGATGTCGTGGAAGATGCAGATTCAGAAGGTGTGGCACCCGCCCCCGACCAACAAATTCTCGCTGGACAAGCGCAGAGGGTGAGTACGACTGTTGCCATGGTTACTGAGAAGCGAGGTAGTGATGTCAACCTGGCATCGCAGTGCGATGGATTTCCGGGTCGTTCTTGGAAACGTGTTCTCAATCGCACTTTGTACGCTTCAGGTTCGGAGGGTACCCGTTGACGTCACTCGGTCCCCTGGGCCGGGGTCCTCAGCGGGCGGTGCGGGGGACGGCGCTGCCTCCCGGGGTGAAGCCCCCGCCCGCCCCGGGCGCCCCCGGCGCAGCTGCCGCCGCCATGCTGCCCCCGCCGCCGCCCGGACACCCGCCGCCGCCGCACTGGACCTTCAGCAAGCGGCCACCGCTGGTGCCGCCCACGCAGCTGCCGGTGGGTGCAGGCGCCGCCCCGAGCGCCCCGGGGGTGGGAGCAGGAGGAGGACCGCTCTACCGCAACAACTCGCTGAGTTCGCAGCCTTTCAACAACGTCAGATCCAACGTCTTCGAGGTACGTGACGTAACGTCAACGTCAACGTGTTTTCCGACAGAGTCAGCAACCGGGGAAGTATTGTCACTTGTTTGTGTGAAAACATTTTGGTCGCAGGACGGGGGGGGGGGAGATACGGGAAAGGCGAGTTCATTCGCACGAAAAGCCGTTGAGTTTTTTTTGTTTTTTTTTGTAACTAAAGCAGCAGCAATGTGTAGCGAGCAATGCATAAAAGTTTCTCATTTCTACAAATATTTGCGAGTTTGGTTTCGCCAAAGGAAGCCTGCAACGAGCTTTGCACATTGCACCCTTTATCATGCAGCTGAATTCGCTGGTCTAGGACGCACATGTTGCACTCGAAGTGCACGCACGCACTCACGCTGTTGTTGATCGTTGCAGCTGAAGCAGGCGGTGCAGAGGACGCACTCCGCGCCTATCAAGTCGAGTCAGTTCGGCGCCGCCGCCTCCAGACCAGGTGAGACCACGTGGCCTCGTCAGTTTCCTCGCTTCGTACTGTCGCGTCAGAATCAGAACACAGTTTTGGTGTCTTTCCCACACGTGGTCTCCTGAAGTGGAGAGAGACTGATTTCGGCTGTTGAGCTGACTGTCATCACGAGTTTTGTTCCTGGTTCTTGTTCGTTCGTTCGGACGCACACATACACACACGCGCGCGCGCGAGCGCACGTGCTCGCACGCACTTGCACACACTCCCGCGCACGCGCACGCCATTGGTGACCTTGACCTGTGTCTGGGCTGCAGTGAGCGACCTGGCCGCGACGGAACCGGAAATCAACGCGCGTCTCGACTCCCTGTGTCTGTCGATGACGGAACACGCGCTCGGGGGAGGCTTCGACTGGGGCTCCAGCTTCGCAGGTCAGTGTCACGTAGAGGAAACGGGAAGGAAAAACATGCGCAGAGGCGGCGGCTCTCCGAATGGGGCTCAAGGTTCATGGGTGGGCGGGAGGTGAAGAGAGGCGGGGAGGGAGCAACGCACTGGGGATCCAGCATTATTGGTCAGTGTCAAACTACTCAATCGCCTGCATGCTGTGATGGGCCACACAGGCTCTGCAAGATTTGACGATCTTTGAACGTGACGTCAAGAGTTTGTGTTTCAAAGGATTCTCTTCACACGTATGTGTGTGTTGAAACTGCCTTGGGGTTTCAACGTTTGACAATGGAATGTTTTTTGCAGACAACCCTTCTGATCGTGGATCCACCTTCTAGACGCTCGCAGTCACGTCATCTTTAGCAACGGTCGTTTCCTAGCAACCACAAACATCTTGCCTCACTCAGTAACCAACCAACAAGTCAGGAATGTTCAAGGAGTTGAAATACTTGGATGAGAAGAAATCTGAGACGTCCCTGCAAGAGAATTTCCTCCAACACTACGACAACACCACAGTCCTCAACACAGAAGAGTTGTTGGAACTCAAAAGATTAAAATATCTTGTACAGTTTTTTAAATATTTTTACACCTCCTCATAAGTGGTCCAATTGTCGTAGCAGAAATTCCCAAGGAATTGAAAAAAATACGCGTTGTCTGTCAGTCAAATGAATTCGCTTGACAGGAGTGTGTGAATCTTTTTTGTTTGCGCGTTGCATTTTTGCGCTCGGCGTCTTTGTGTCGCGCCTCGTTTTGATGTGACATAACGTTGTTTTGGATCAACCCAGATGTTCTGGGTGCGAGTTGAATTATTAATCCACTGCGACTTTTTTTAAGCTAATTTTTGTGGCCTTATCAATTGATTGTTGTACAGTTGATGTTGACGATTTACTTCACTGAAGCCGTAGTCGGTAGGTTAGAATAGATGACAGTGCCGTAGTGAGTAGAATATCCTGTTGTGCGTAGTGACAGTCACGTGTGTTGAAGTCACGTGGTGTAATTTATTGGCGCATGCGTGAATTCGCTGAAGTTTTGTGTCAGGTGCGCGTGCGCAGCAAAAGTATTCAGTCAGGTGTGGTCGTACTAATCCAAGTGTGAGTTGTGTCGTGGGCTGTGGCTCTGTAGAAGCATCCGGTGCGACTCAAGTCAGGATCATTTGAGTTCAACAACTGGATTTTTTTTTTTTTCTATGCGCACCTTTTTCAGTCGAGCTGGCTCATTTTGATAAGGAACATTTCAGCAGACTTTGTTGTCGTCATCTCGTGCTCAGCTTTTGTCCTTGATCATCTATCTGCCTTCGGTGCCAAACAAAACATGAATGTTTGAATTTTTTTTGCTGACACGGAATTTGGAATTTCGGGATTTGCATTGGACAGGGGCCAATCGTCACACAAGTACTGTTCGACAGTGTTCAGCTTGAAACTGTTCGTCTGTGTTTATGGGCTTGAGGAAGTACCGCCGTGTTTTGTGAAACTTACGACTGAAAACTGACATGCTGAGCATTCAGTTGGAGGGAGGGCAAACTTTTTTTTTTCTCGCAGGGCGATAGTTTCTAGGGGCGGATCAGTGTTGTTGGGTGAAATCTTTGTCTTGTTCTCGCCTCAACTCGACGTGGCCATTTTACAGTTTTGGGTTGCATGTGTCGACCAAACCCTTAATCCGCCCCTTGGCTGTTGGAGCGACAGGTGACGTCTCTTTGACAGAGATCCAAGCCTCGTGTAACTGCTGCACAATGTCGTGTTGCACCAACGCTGCGTCGTTGTCTTTGTTTTGTTTGTTTTTGTGGCAAATTTTGCACATCGAATTCACACGCACAATGAAGTAAATGGGTGAAAATCTGACGACGAAATGCACAACTCCGATTCTTCGAGCCTCTTTGACACGGTCGCAGCTTCAAGTTTTGTTCAGAAGATAGCGCAACTTTTGACAAAAAAATGGCGGGGGCGGGAGAAGCAACTAAACCTGGAACAGGAAATTCAACGCTGCTGCAGTCTTTTCCAGGCTCGCTTCTGTCAAACAAGTCCACAGATATCTCTGCCACGTCATTCTCTTCCCTTGCAAAAACGTTGGAAACCTCTGATCTTTCAATTCTTGATTTTCAGAGAAAGCCAGAGTTTCCGAAACAAAAACAAAAACGCTCTTTTTAACCATGGCGACGATTGACACGTTGTGACTTCCAGGTTTCCCCCTGTTTGTGAATGAATTGAATCTGCTGTAATTTTCGTGATCGCTTTGTGTACATGCACGTGGTTAGTTGTGTCGTTGTCTTTGAAATGTGAAAATGTTGAATTTCTGAAGGAAACGTGACATGTTGAGTAGAGCGTAAGACGATGAACATGTTGAAGAACGCAATGTGCGAAATGTAACGATTGACGAAACAGAAAACATGAAACTTGATTTTGCCCGTTGCGTGTCTTCAGGCCGGATCCACACGGTCTGCAAGCGTCGTGCCTCGCGTCTTTGTACCAATCGATTCTGCGACGCAGCGTTCGTTCAGAGACGCAAGGTTTTGACGCGTGTCGTGGGAACCCGGCGTTGCGTGTTGTCTGTACAGAATGTAGTACCGTCTGTCTTGAATGTTATGTTTGTCAAGGCGTCTTCACAGCGAGCGTGTTACGTCGTCAACAACTGCCGCGTTTCGCTGTGAAGATGCCTTATGCATATTTTACATTTTGTTGCAAAACACGTCAGAGTTTCTTGAGGTTGTCCTGAGTGAGATTTGTGTCTTTCTTCTGTGTGAAAGTGTCCTGTTTCACCCTGGATGCGTCAATCGTTCACGTCAACTGGGTCAGGAAAATGGGGGGGGGGACAACGCACAAACCGGGTGGGTGCGCCTGCGCCCCCCCCCCCTCGCGCACGTGCCACAAGAGCGGCACCACAGGGTGACTCCACAAGTCCGTGAATCGGTCTCCTGTGATGCGGAGTCAACGCTACCTCCTTGTGTGAGGTTGTGACACATGACGCTTCCAGTGTGAACTCTGCCCCATTTAATCAGCGACGCAACTTTTTGACGCATTCTGTGCGACATGGTGCCAACAACCTCAGTTGTAGGGTGAAAAAGGGTGAAAATGATCTGTAGTTAGGATGGCTGCGCCAGAAATGCCCAACGAGTTGCGTTTTCAAATGCGGCTTTTTGTTTGTTGGTTGTTTCCTTTCTTTCACAAGTTTGTTAATGACTCTGAACAACACAAAACCACGAGGCAGCTCCGGCGCGCGTGCGCGTCATGACGTCACGCGTCACGTGACGCTCAAAACTGAAGTGTTTGTGTGTGACATATTCAAGAACCTTTGTGTAAATAACTGCAGGGAATGAACCATTTGCAGACTGTCGAGGACAGAAAGGGCATTTGTACACAACTGCAATGTTACGGCAAACCTGTAGCGAGCGACACTCTCTCTCTCGAACTACCATTGTCTACTTTGTTTTGGGGAAAGAAATTTTGAAAGTTGTCACAACAGATGAGGCGTCAGTTATTTCTTTTTGCACAAGCCCTTGTTGGACGAACGGAAACCAGTTGAACCTCAGGTCAGTCTTGTGCAGACCTGGAGCGTCTGTCGCCTCCAGCGTGAAGCAGGTTGAGTGACCATTCAGCAAACTGCGTCCAACCCAAAGAAATCAATGTTGTCCCGAAATGGTGTGAAAGACAACTCTGTGTTGGGAACTCAAATTTCGTTCTGTCTGTGACCAAAAATTGACCTTGGTGAAGGAATGACCGGTTTTGGATTTCTGTACAAGGGTCATGGTTTCTGTTCTTGTTTGGTTCTTGCGTGTTTTCAAAAGTTAAGGTGTTTGAAACGGAGGCCTGTTTCGCACTGACTGCGTTGTGTGTCCCTGGGACTTGTTTGACCCCCGAGCTGGCACTCAGCCGCACTGGCACGCAAAATCTGCCGCACCAAGTGTCGACGTGGTGGTTGGTTCCGATCGTTTCAGACGGTACGCTTGCGCCACAGCTGACGGTGTCATGGCGTTGAGTCGCCACACCCCTTTCTCTCCCCTCAAATTGGTTTGTTATTTTCTTCTGCTGCAGGGTTTTACGCTGCAGGGCAGAACGAACGCAAGAATGAAGCTGTTTGATTTGCACAAAATCATCATCAAGTTGGTTCAAACGTGGATTGGAAGTTTTACAGCTTTCGGCGTGCCGGTTTCCCACGAAAGTGAAATGTGTGACCAAAAAAACTCGCACGTGTTGTTCTTTTCTTCGACGTAGATAACTTGTGTATTTCTTTTCTGTAGTTTTCGCGATCCGCATCGACGCTGTTTATTGAACGAATTTTTTACTAGTGACGAGTATTTGACAAACGGGGATTTTTTCTTTTGCGCGTTTTCGGCCCACATGGACTGTGGAAGTAGAGAAATAAAGTCTGGAACTTGTTCCCCATTAAAACGACTCACAATGTGCTTTAACTCTCATAATTTGCGTACTTTTTTGTCACATTTTGATGAAATTGTAATCATTTCCGAGTGTTTGGCTCAGACGTGTAGAAGTTGGCGTTGCGACGCCGCGGAGGCTTCTGATTGGCTCCCTGCTCCCTCCCTCGCGCCTGCGCCGCGCGGCGTGTCGACTGCGTCGCGTGCGTCATTTTCCAATGATTTGTATCAACCATCATTTTCAGTCAATAAAATTTTATTCAGCTAAATCTTTGTAGAATTCTCGATTTTGTTCAGTTTTCTCCGTGACCGAGTGACCTTGCATGTGCAACTCGTGTGCGTCAGGCCGTGTTCGATTGTGCACGCTGGTGTTCAGAGCGGGGGAGTGCCCTTTCTCCCAAGCTCCCTGTGCCTCCTTCCACATGTGATCAAACATCGCTGTTGAAAGTGAGATCTGAGGGTCGGTGCGCCAAATCGAACAGGGCTGCTGACGCGCACGCGCGCACGCTGCTTTATTTTTTTCGGCTCGTCACGAAACAATGTACATCGAACGGACACGATTGCCCCTCAGGGCTGCAGAAAGACTTGCGGATCGTATAATAATAATTTCTGATTTGAAACATTCAGAGAAAAGACAGCAAACTCGACGAAACAGATCATTTCATCACACCGACCCGAAAACCTGAATCACACCAAGCTGCGGCGGATCTGTGGAGGGAGCGGGCCCCCCCCCCCCCCCCACAAGGAGGACCCAGGCCCGGGTGTGGGGGGTGGGGGGTTGGGGGGTGGGGGAGCCGGCGCCCCAGCGACCCAGCGGGCGGTGGCC